>Ga0214543_1001008_pt1 | contig 52448 bp, 25 predicted proteins | sample CNSS2metaG_FD_160094 | JGI IMG/M metagenome (GOLD analysis project Ga0214543, IMG submission 160094) | Root nodule microbial communities from cowpea collected in UCLA plant growth center, Los Angeles, California, USA - CNSS2 | ecosystem: Host-associated > Plants > Roots > Nodule | place: USA... | reverse complement strand
ATAATTATTTTTATAAAATATATATATATATATATATATATATATATATATATATATATATATATATATATATAAAGATCTATAAAAGGGTTAAATATCAATAGCAATAATTTTTAAGAGATAATATTTGATTATTTTATTATTAAAATGTTGAACTATAAATAGTTTTCTAATAATCGAATTCATTTTATAAAAACTTACAAGAACGAGCTCTATAAATGTATTTGAACAAAATTTTGAATAGAGTAAGTTTAAGTTCTATTTTTTTTCTTGAGTTAAATATTGGATTATGTTATCTTTTACCTAGTGTCATCGCATGTATCCAACACTTTTACATGTTGGGTGAACAACAACTCGTTGGACGAGCTTGCCAAAAGTGGCGTTAAGAGGTGTGTTTGTTAGACAAGTAAAATAGTGGCCGAGTGAAAAATGAAAATATAAAAAATTTGATAGTGAGGTGTTTGCTTGACTCGTTGGACTAGAGAATTTTTACTGAGTGAATTTTTAAAGAATTTATTCTCAATACTCTTTCGCTAGGTGAACCTACATTTCGCCGAGTAGGGAGTTCTATGTAAAAACTAAGCGCATCAATGATAAATCTTCTCTAGGCAAGTGATGTAGTCATTAGGTACGTCTCATTCTAGTAGGTACTCATCGAGTGAGACATGCATTCATCGAGCAAGAATATTAATTATGAATGTGTAAATATAGTTTTTAACTCATGTGGTGTGATTGGGTTTGAATTATGTGGGATAAGGATGTGCTAATTCTTAGGGTGGAATACTACTATGTGGTGATGTGCGAAGTGTATTGACAACAAAATCTGTAATAAGAGTGTCTCTACTAGTATTGAACTAACATAGAGGATGATACTTAATTGTAAGAGCCAAAAGAGATTATTATTTGGAGTTTAGTAAGAGATCAGACCTCACATATATAGAATTGATCTTGTCATACTCTTTGGGTAAGATGTGGTCCGACCAAGATATAATTATAGCTCTTAAGAGGCAAGAGTGATGACAGGTGCATGGTCTCAGATTTTACTTAATTCTCTAGAGGTAGAGTTAGATGTTTAGTTGTGTGTAAATGAGTCGTGAAGGCTTTGTTTGTGTCATATGCTTTAGACATTTGATTGATTTAATAATATGACGTGTGAATTGTGAAAGGATGAATGGTTCTTATGGATTGATGTTAACTTTATAAGTAGTATGATTTAAATTTACTCTAACTTACCCTTGTATTTGGTTGTGGTTGTAATATCCACTTACGATAACCATGTTTTTCACGAAAGTAGAGGATGATGCAAGAGTATGAAAGGAAAAACATTGAGACTACATTCAGTGTGTGAAGCTAGTGTATAATTCGTAACTGTAAAAAATTATATTTCATAATAGATCTTTCCTTAAGTTTGAGAAACTATTTAAAAAAAATCTATAATATTAAGGACGGTATATGATATAGTTATACTATTTATGCTTAAATTGTAAACTTAATGCTAATAATGTAACAACCTATTTAATAGAATGATCTACTATAATTAGGTTGTTACAATAAATATATATATATATATATTTATTTTAGTAGTGTATTTAATATCTACTATTAATAGTAATGATACAAAAATATTTTTCTTATTGAAACAAAATATCTGTATTTTAAAAAATGTGTTTTTTTTTTCACATGACAAATAGAAAAATACATATAAAAATAGAAGAAGAAAGGGCTAATAACTATCGATTTATACCACATACTTAATATCAATTACAAATGTATATGCAACTAAAATTTATGTTCTTGCATTGTAATTGTCCATTATTGTGAATTGTTTGTTGTATACATCTTTGGTTGAAGGTGGGTTTATTTTGTGCAAAAGACCATTAGAAGTCTGACAAATTTGGCTTGGCTATGTATGCTCCTTTTGTCATTTACCTTTTCCATTTTAAACTTTTTTCAATTTGTAGTCACCTTTTGTTAGTAATAGTAAACCGTCAATTATGTCGTCATTATATACATATTACTGGCCAATTTAATTATGTTATAAAACTAATACTAATTAATTGATCTTTACCAATTTATTATTGAGGATATATGAAATTAACAAATGTGTTGGGTTTATATTTTATATTTTTTACATATGGGTTATGGTCATGGTTATAGTCATTGAGAGATTACGGTCCTATATGGTTATATGACATTAGTCTTACATATATAAGACCTTAGACACCACTTTTACACCAAAACTTTATCTATCCAATGTGAGACTTTGACTCACACTTGGACTATTCCCATCGGCTCTGATACCACTGTTGGGTTTATATTTTATATTTTTCACATATGGGTTATGGCCATGGTTATAGTTATTGAGCGATTACGGTTCTATATGGTTATATGACATTAGTCTTATACATATAAGACCTTAGAGACCACTTTTACATCAAAACCTTAAAGCAATGTTGTCATGGGTCTTTATTCTTATATAGTGTTTAACTTTGTCTTTTCTATCCAATGTGGCATTTTGACTCACACTACTATTTCGAACAAAATGTTATTCTATAACTTAACTCCTAAATGTCAATAATCAAATTGATTCTCGAAAACCATCGTCAGAGAACAATCTAACTTTCTTTCATGAATATAAAATATTCCTTTTATCTTATTCCAGCAAAATTACATGTGTTATTGTGCTTGTATGTTTGTATTTTTTAATTTTTATAGAAATTTTAGTTAAGAATGATAATAGTTACTTTCAAAATATATAAAATAACCATTAAAAACAGGAGAGGTTTTCAGAATAACGGTTAAAGGTAAACTATTTATAAAATAATAAAAAATTTGAAAAAATAAAATATGTACATAAAAGAGGTTTTTAAAATAATTGTTAAAGACAAAATATGTCTATAGAATAACAGTTAAAGATAAACTATTTATAAAATAACTAGAAAAAACACAAGTGTCGCACCTATTTGTTCGTATTTTTTAATTTTCATAAAAATTTGAGTTAAGATCAATAATATTTATTTTTAGAATATGTAATTAATTTTTAAAATAGTTGTTAAATAAAATAACCGTTATAAAAATAGAATAATGATTAAAAACTATGATACATAGATATGATACGTATTAGATACGTGATATGTAAATATTGAACATTTTACAATAACTCTTACAAACATAATAAATATATGATTGTTACTGTGTGAATCCAAATTTTCTAATTAGAGACCAACTATTTTGGTAGCCTAAAAATCAATTCATAATTGAAACTATTTTAATTATCAATTCAGAGACCAATTATAATTTTTTAGAACTATTTTAGTTGTCAAATTGGTAATTATATAGTGACTAATTATGTTTGTCACTAAAAGTGATCACTATTCAAAGATTCAAAGATTTTATTGTAGTGTACTACGAATTTATAAATTAGATATTTCATTGATAATTATCGTTAAAGTATCCTAAAGTATCGGAGACGATATGTGTTGGACAGGGATACATGACCCAAGCCAAAATATTAGTGTATTATAGGTTAAAAAATAAAAATATTTATTTTATAAAAAAGATTTCTATAAAATAATTAATTTTTAAAATAATAAGTAAAATTAAAAAAATAAAATATGTACACAAAAAAGATTTTTAAAATAACACAAAAGAGATTGTTAGAATAATAGTTGAAGATAAACTATTTATAAAATAATAAAATTTTAAAATAATAACTAGGATTAAAATTGAAAAACGAGATGTGGACTCAGAAGAGAGAATCTCTTTATATATATTATTATAGATTAATTTTTAAATTAATAATTAAAGGTAAAATTAGAAAAGTAAAATGTGAACACAAAATAATAAATATTTTTATAGATTATCATAGTTATAGATAAATATATTATGGATAGATAAATATATTGTTATAGATATATTAGCGGAATTATAAACCTTTTACTTGTATTTTTATCACGTTATTTTATTTTAACATGTTAAAATTTAATATTTATATTACTTTTAATGTTATAATATTTATTAAAGTAGATTATCTTCTATGAATTTGAAATTGAAAAGAACATATCATATTCCAATTTTAGACTAGATCTTACTCATCATAAATATATATTGGTCAAATCTAACTCTTTCCTCTTTTAAAATAATAATAATAATAATAATAATAATAATAATAATAATTAAATACAAATTTTTTATTGTATATCGGTAGAAATACATACGTTAAATTCATTTTTTTAATTATAATAATAATAAATTAAATTTATCATAATTATTTTAAAAAATGAGATACAAAATAAATAATTTTATAATTAAAAATTAATTAAATTTGAAAAAATAAATATAAAATATAAAGTGTTAAATGATAAAATGATTTATATAAATAAGAATAAAATTGATAACGAAATGCATATAAAAAAAATACAGTTAGAAGACTATTGCAAAAGTCAATCTAATTTTGTCATAACTATTTTAAAAACTAAAGTATAAAATGAAAAAATATATATAATTTTATTATAAGCAAATAATGAAATTTAAAAAAATAACTATAAAATTTAAAATTTAAAAGATAAAATAATAAAATAATTTATATGAGTAAAATTAAAATTGATAACGAATATATATAAAAGAAACAACCCTCATAAAAAAAGAATCTCTTTATGAATATATCTATTTTCTTTATGAATAGATCTATTTATTAGTTGATCTATTTATTAATAGATATAGATACCTAAAACTAAAATATGTTTTTGTAACATATTTTTGTCCACTCCAATTTTAAAAGTATAATTAATGAGAAAGGTGGTTTATAAGTGTGTTTTTGTAATTTTATTGATTTAACTATTTCAAAAATTAATTATTATTCACAGTAAATATATATATATATATATATATATATATATATATATATATATATATATATATATATATATAAACTGAAAAGAAAACCAAATAAAGATATTACAAAAAGAGTAAAAAGGAAAAAAAAAATTATAAGGCGCGTATGTAGCCGCCAGGTTGGAACTCTAGAGTGTTCTTTTTGTATCGCAACGGCTGACTTAAGCCCCAAGCCATTTACAAACCTATAAATACCTCTCTCTCCTTTTCTTCTTCCCCAATTCATTCTCTTCAATTCTACTCTTTCTTTCGCAAAACTCAAAACCCTAACAATGGCATCAGGCGGAACCGAAGCCTTTCCAGATTTGGGTAAACACTGCCAGCACACCGGTTGCCACCAGCTCGATTTTCTTCCTTTCACCTGCCACGGTTGCCAAAAGGTAATTCAACTTTCTCTTCTTCTATCATCAAAAGTTAATTGCAACATGTTTAATTTCATGATTCGAATTTCAATTCTGCTCATGTGATTTTCAGAAATTAATACTTCTATGTTCTACATATAGGTTTTCAGTTTTTGCTTTCTGTTTTTTTTTTTGAAATAGTAAATCTTTTATTCTTTTAGACCAAACGATAGTCAAGAATCAAATGTATACATAACTGTTTGTCTCTATCTCTTTCCATAACAATCATATGAAATAATCTGTGTTCAGAAGATGAATCAAACAAGAAAAATTGTTGTACACGAAATTTCTCTTATCTGAGATGTTTGTAAATCGTCAGGTCAACAACACTAACATGGCTGCTGCAATTTGACAGGTGTTTTGTTTGGAGCACAGATCGTACAAGTCCCACGCGTGCAAGAATTCCGACCACAACAGCAGAAAAGTGGTTGTCTGCGAAACGTGTTCCATGTCCATAGAGACCACCGGCTACGTGGGACAGGACGAGGAGGCAATCTTGGAGAAGCATCTCAAGTCTGGTAGCTGTGATCCCACCAAGAAGAAGAAACCCATTTGCCCTGTGAAGCGCTGCAAGGAGGTTTTGACTTTCTCCAACACCAGCACCTGTAAAACTTGCCACATCAAAGTGTGTCTCAAGCACCGTTTCCCTGCTGATCATGCTTGCAGCAGAGGAGTTTCAGCTTCTTCTTCCTCATCCTCTGTTGCTGATGGTGGATGGAAGAATCGGTTTCTCGCTGCTTTAGGTTCAAGGGCTGGACAGGACTGTGCCAAAACTGGTTCATCTCGTTCTACCTCTCCTCCTTCCACTCCTTCTGTCAAGGCCTATTGAATGGAATGTTATAGTATGTTCCATTCCATTGCAATTTGAATGTTCAAATTTACACCATAAACTACCATATGGATTTTTTTTCTTTCTTATTTAGATCTCATGTGATAGCATAGCACACATCATTGTTCCTATTTAAACCTTTTCAATGTACATCCTTGCTTATAACAAATACTAAAAGGTTTCCTTCCATACATACTATTCTTCTTGATGGTTCTCAATCTTCTTTAACATATATGATAGTTTTATCTCATTCTTGTTTATGAATCAAATTGAATTGAAGAATTGAATCACGAATTGAGGGGAGCAAACTTAGGGTTTATGTTTTTCTCATCAATGTTTCTTGACCAAAACAACACAACATGCAAGGGCTTTTATAGCATAAAACTGGTACAGTGCAGATAATTTTAGTAAAACTCAAAACAGTCAAAGTTATATTGCACCGTAAAAACCATAACAACAGTTTTTGGGTCAAATAATTTCATGCTACCATTGAATAAATACTTATTTACAAGATAAATAAGATAATGCCTATAATGTTCTGTGATTCGGTGTTTATACGTAAATACACAATTGTAATTTCTTATAAGGAAAAAAAAAATCCTTTAGTTTAGTTGTCTATGTATATCCTCTCTTGTTCAGAAATAAATAAATATATAAATATATATATATATATATATATATATATATATATATATATATATATATATATATATATATATATATATGAGGTGAAAAAAATATACCATGCCGCGTCGTCGTCGTGTTGGAAAATTCTGAATTCGCGATTGCTTCTAGAATCTTCTTTTTGGGTTCATTGTGTAAGATTGAATATTCTTCGAATCTATTAATCAGTTTTTCGATTTTTCACAAAAACTCAGAACCCTATCCATGGCATCAGGTGGAAACGAAACTTTTCCAGATTTGGGTAAAAACTGCCAGCACCGCGACTGCAACCGCCTCGATTTTCTTCCTTACATCTGCGACGGTTGCCAACGGGTAATTCATCTTTCTCTTCTCATTGCATCCAAGTTTATTACAACACCTTCTTCATCACTTCTGCAATTGAAACCTAATATTTTTTCTTTATCGATTCACCAAAATGTATGTCTGCAATCAAAATATCAGTGTCCTAATGGGGAACTTTAAATAAATGAATAATTTAAAAAAATAAAAAAAACAGACACCGTAGAAACAGGTTAGAATTTGCTTAAGAGAATAGAAAATTGTTTATTTTATTAAAAAAATAACCGCAAATAAATCGGTAGATTGTATTTAATTATTTTTAGTCAGATTAAAATTGTAAGAAAAGAATTTATAATATGAATCAATTTATCTTAAGAATTTAATCGGTTGATGGTGTAAAAGTCAAAAACAAAAATCTTATTACCAATAAAATACAAGATACTTCGTACACAAATCACATTAATCTGTAATGGGTGTAAACAGTGACATGAGCAGCACTAACATGACAGCAATGGCAGGTGTTTTGTTCGGAGCACAGATCCTACAAGTCCCACGCGTGCCCGAAGTCTGACCTAAGCAGAAAAGTGATTGTGTGCCAAACATGTTCCATGTCCATTGAGACCACCGGCTACGTAGGACAAGACGAGGATGCAATCTTGGAGAAGCACCACAAGTCTGGTAACTGTGATCCCACCAGGAAGAAGAAACCCATTTGCCCTGTCAAGGGGTGCAAGGAGATTTTATCAATATCCAACACCAGCACATGCAAAAATTGCCACCTGAAAGTGTGCCTCAAACACCGGTTCCCTTCTGATCATGCTTGTACCAGAGGAGTTTCAGCTTCTTCATCTTCTGCTGCTAATGGTGGGGGGAAGAGTTTTCTTAGTTGTTTTTGTTTCAAGAACAGAACAGAAAAGGCCTAGAACCAGTGCAGCTCTTTCTATTAAGGTCCATTGAATACATTGCTTTTATGTTATGATTTTTGAATGGTTGGATGGCAATGTCATACTACTTCTTTTGGAATGTTCAAAATCACATCATAAACTACAATATTGGGATTTGTTTTATTTAGATCTCATGTGGTAGCACAATATCTCATTTAAACTAATGTCATAAATAGCACCTTTGCAATGTACGACCTTATTTATGAACAGAAATACTAATGGATTTTCTTTGTCATGCATATATACTATTCATGGTTATTGGCCTTATTAAATGGTTCTTTCTCTTCCATTCCATATTTCTCAATTTATATATTATTGTGTCATATTATTGGTCAGTGTGAGATTTCTATCTCTTTACACCAGACTCATTGCTTGTCTAGGTTTTACCATATAGCAGCCGCAGCAAAAAATAAAGGAATGATGATGTGACTGAAATTTGTAATACAGAGTGAGATAGGAATGCAGAGAAAAAAATTACATATGATTTTTGGTAAATACAAATATAATACCTACATATCATTACACCTTTCTTTTGACTTGTCTTTCAAAGCATACAGCCCGTAACAACTAACAAGTAACTCAATACACAATATTCTGGGTGTTACATATTAGCTGTTGATTCTTTAATTTCCTCCAAGGTGATAGCCTGCAAAGGCATGAAGAAGAATTCAAGAGGAGAAAATAGCATGTTCTAATAAATTATGTACGTGATGCTAAATGATCGAGATAGCACTTTCAGCTAACAGGGTAAAATAACAATTTGAACAAACTGAATTAAAGAATTACCTGTTCGTCGCCAGCAAAGTCGTTATCGGGAGTGAGAAATAGCATGCAGTGGCATTCCTTCCTATCAAACAAAGTTGTCACGAATAGAAAATCAATACCCCAGATGCACAATTTAGGGCTTAAGGTTTTTCTCATCCATGTTTCATAACCAAAAACAATACGATATACAAGCGCTTTCATGGCACAAAAACAGACCAGTGGAGATATTATTTAGTATATAACTCAGCAACCAAACTTGCACTGCATGACCAAAATATAAACAAAGGTGAGTCAGGTTTCAAACCTGATAACAATGTCCTCACAACAGTTTTTAGCCAACTTGCTCAACAAGCTACCTCTTGAACAAATAGGCATTTAACAAGAAAAATAAGATCATGTCTACAGTGTTCTGGTGATGTGGAAGGTTAAACAAAAATTCCACATTGGTAAAAAGTCGTCTAGTTTCCAGTTTGCTTTATCTATACTTCACTAAAGAGTACAGACAAGTCTCAAACTTCTGGTAATATAATCAATGCATAACATCTGCTAAGAATGGTATGTGTGCTGTTGTGCTGTGCGGGTTTCAAAACATTATTAATACTACTAATCATAAATTAAACTAATGGAAACATGTCATAAAACTTGGTCATTACATTACATCAAACTCATAAGAATGAGATCAAAGAAGGGATATTCTTTTGCATGTAGTAATACTTCCAGATATACATACCTCTCTCTCATGGGAACACAAGGGCAATTCCAAAATCCTTGTGCAGCCTCAGCAGGTTTATCGTCATAATGCCTAAAATACAATGAATTTGGGCTTAGACTCGGAAAGTTAGAAGACATCAATACAGCCAGAACTATACTGCGCAGATAAATTCTGCTAGACATCAAACTATACAGCCACACTGCCACAACTATACTATGAAGACAAATTCTGCTTGACAAGCTAAAAGAACAAGTATCTACCGGCAAGGGCACAGTGGTGCACCCAATGAATCTTTATGGTCAGCCAACCCCTGTTCCAAAATAGAAATAATATGAGGAAGAAAGGTTAACTAATCAAATATGGTGATATGTATGTATACACTCTCGTACGTAATTCTCCAGATTGAAGTACATTTTATTACTGAAATATAACATAGTCCATCAAATCACAGTCTCTGAAACTATTTCTCAAACGGTGTAACTTCATTCCAACATGTCAACGTGGTAGTTCAATTTTTCCCTTCATTTTCCAAGTTTCTTTTTCAGAAAGCCTTAATATGACCATCGAATAATAATCTGGGAAACTCTTTCTCAGACTCACTAGATTAACTTTATTCCAACATGTCAATCTCCGTCGTTGAAATTATTTTTCCATTATTCTCCCGATTTTTCTTTTTCATAAAGCCTTTATATGATCACTATCAGAATGCACCTCAATTTTCACAATTGGTTTTCAACTGTGCGGATTCTAGATTAGAAATGTGATCTTATGCAACAGTATTAAATGAAGCTTGATAAGGCTGTCTATTCTCAATATTCCACATTTCAAACCATGGAAGCTACTGAATTTCAGTTCCAAGTTCAATATTTTAGTCATTTTCTGCCCACCACATGCAAAAGTTGCATTTTTTGTATAAAAAAGACGAAAATGATAATTTAATCACGTGCATTAAAACCAGAAAGAACAATTATAACAAGGGGCATGAATATGATAATGTTTAGAATGAACTATGGTGAGGTAATGCTTCTTTTCTTTTGCCTTACACACTCAATATTTGGAGTTGGTGGACCTAAATAACGGAGAAAAGTATCTATTTCTGTTCACAGGATTCAAATCAAAAGACCTTACTTAACAGGAACCAAGGTCCTTGCCACTTGGACCAACAAGGAGAAGCTGAGAAATTGCTGTTTTCGGATCAGTAATTTAACACAAAATATCAAGTTTAGCAATTAAATGCCAAAAGCGTTTTATATAAAAAGCAACTAGTGCGTTGGCGAAAATCTTTAGAAAAGTTCTTTGGATATTAACAATATCAACTTCCCTAAAGTGTAACTCTGAAATTCAGAGGTTGCCCTGTACATTAAAGTGGAACAGCAAGAAAAAACACAAACAGAGGTCAGACGGGTCCCAAAATGCTGACAAAACTCCTAGCCTCCAAATTAACTCAACAGTGGCCTAAACAATGGCCTGATCCCTTCTCCCCCCGTAGACTATCTTCCTTACATTTATCCCACACTTTGGTGATGATACCAGAACCGTTCCCCCACCAATCAACAGCCTCTTTCTTTATCTTTTCTCCTGTTGCAGATTTTTTCTACAATCCCCCCTTTAAGTCCCTCCTCCTCTACATTCAGCTCAATCTACCCCTTTGACCCATTCCTCTCTGTTGAAGACAGCCCATGTTGTTTCTTCTTCCTATTCTAGTACTGGGCTAAGGGTGTGTACGACTAAGAAAAGATAAAATGAAAATTGTAAACCTAAAAAATACAAAACCACCTTGGAAAATCTTGATTTAGAACAGGAAAATCGTGAATATCTAAGAGAAGGAAGCTGAAGTTGAGTTTCTAAATTACAAAATAACCAATCTCTTTATTGTCTATGAATTTCTACTTAAATGCAAAAGAAAAAATTATTAACTTTGAAATATGCACAAAATTTACAATATCCAGAAAACCCCTTTAGAAACATATTACATTAGAACTTATAAAACCTTAACATTTTCATCTGAAGTAAATTACGTATTCATATCCTCAACATTCCAAATGTTTCAAATTGGATAGATGGGGAACCTATTTATGAATTCGTAATAGTTATAGCCTCACAAGAAAACCAATTACTAATGAAAGGAAAATATTCCACCACATTTTGTACTGTTAAAAATGAATTCAAGAATCAGTTTACAGGAGTAATGCAGGAAGCGTCAAGTAACATAGATGTGATATCGTGTGATTCATGATTGGAATAGTAAAACTCGATACACTTAAGCTACCTAATAATTTGAATTATAAGATAAATTTTAAACAACTTTGTACCTTTATACATGAATGAATCATTGATATAGTGTGATTGACAGAAATTATCTGATCAACAATTCACTCTTTTTCTTACTTTTACACTTATTTCCCCAATTCTCATAAAAAAAATGAAAATTCATATAAGCTTAAATAGTTGAATGAAAAGGAATTGAAATAAACAATTGTAAGCTTAAACTATTTGATTATTACACAACTTTATTTGTCACTCATTGATTCAATGCATGTTCTCTATTTAGCTATTTAATTGGGTTGTTTCAATTATTTTAAAATAAAGGTTTCGCAAACTTAATGCTACAAATAATTTTGCTCAATATGATATCTTTAAAGTAATTTTTCATTGTCTCTAAATCTTACTATTGACAACCTTGCCTAGTATACATCTATATGTACGTTGCACTTGATATGTTACTAAAATGGGCATAGATCCCACAAAGAAAGCTTTACTTTGAATATGAATTTACTTTGAAGTGCACCTATACCAACAATAACAAACCGCCAATTACTTTCACTTCTTACGAAATTGCACAACTTCCTCATGTTAAAAGACTTACTGTCCCCGGAGGATCAAACTATAAGAGGTTCTTTGGCAATACCCTCTAATCAACTTAAAAGGTATACTACGTATTATAATTATAATAATTAGAATTCATATGAATAAGCTAATAATATGCCAAAGACAGAAGCTGTACCTTGATGACAACTGAAGTTACTCCCTTGTCAACACAAAAGTATGTTCCTGACTTACGAGCGTACTGCTCTGAGAACTTCCTCATAATTTCAACGGATTTATCAGAAGGTTCCACTGAAAGAACAAGAAAATTATTTCGACTCAAACGCAATGTTAACGAATCATCAAATTGAAAGCAAACAGCTGCCAAATTAGGCAGCAGAATTGCAGACCCAGTAATAAAAATGGAAGCAAAAAAAAAATTAAAAACTGTATCATAGTTTATCAAATTTAATAAATGTAAAAAAAATGCTTTATTCTTTTAAAAAACAAGCCCACCGTCCACACACACGCAGCTGAAAAGCATTTATTCCCCCTGTTCCAAGTTTGTCAAAATCCAACAAGCTTTCAAATTTGATCAAAACGAACCTCAACCCCAAAACCCAATTCAAGTGTCACAAATTTCCCTATAATAACATAAAAAGGAAAGAAAAAAAAAACTCCGAATTTCAGGATTTAGTGAGTAAGCATTTCCACAAACACTTTCTGGACGAAGCAGCAATGAAACTACACATACACAAGAGAAGAACTGGGGTTCATAAACACACAATTGGGGTCCTGGGAAACGAATCGAATACAATTGGGTAATGAAAAGGAGAGAGAGAGAGAGAGAGAGAGAGAGAGAGAGAGAGAGAGCACTACATTGGAAAGAATTCTACCTCGAGCTCGAATAAGGGAATTGCGGCGGCAGCGTAAAGGGGTTGCGACGGAGGGAACGGCGAGAGAGAAGGCGGAAGCTTGGGTGGTCATTGGCGGAGATTTAGTTGAGCGAGAAAAAGGGGAAGATTTGTTGTGGCTCCCAGATTGTGTGAGAAGGAAAAACCAAACCAAAGAGTATCTGTGCTCTGCGTTTTATATGTTTTTATCTTTATTATTTTAGGTTATTTTTCGTTATGTTGTGGTCCATGAATAAAAATTAACTTTTATGACATTTTTTATATGTTTTATAGCATGTTTGGAAACTCAATAAAAATATATTATTTATTATTAAAACACTAAATCCAGCTATATATCAGTTAATTTTCATTGCAAATATGAAAAAAAAAAGTCTAAAAAATGAAATTATATATGCACACTAATAGTCTAGCAAGTGATCTCAAATTTAAATTATGTGTTAATATCTCATTAGTTTCTTTTCTACAAGCTTGTTTTTGTTTCCTTTTTGAAAATGAAGGGAATATAAAATTGGGATATGATAATATTTTTTATATATTAGAGGTTATTATTATTAATGGAAGCCACTCATTGCAAAAATATCTAGATGGTTGATGACGTTGAAGGTTTTGAAGTTCCAAATCCAACCATCTTTCATTCTTTCCCTCTCTTCAATTTCTTATCCACATTCCACCTCATCACCAATCACCTTCACCGTTTGGATCACTCCAAACTTCGATGCTATTATTAAAGCTTTTATTTTTAGTTCATGAATTTCTAAGTAGTTTCATATATATATATATATATATATATATATATATATATATATATATATATATATATATATATAATATTTTTTAAATTAACTTGGGTAAATCGACTTTAATTGTGTTGAAATTTTAGTGACATTAATATTTGAAAGTTAATTTCTTGTAGTGCAAGTATTATTGTCTAATGGATATCATCATGTTACGTTTTTATTGAGTAGATACAAATTTTTTCCATCTTTTAATAATAGATATAATCATCCTTTATATTAGGGCTATCAAAATATGTCAGCTTGATCCATTAGACGTGGTCCACATTGATCTTCTTTTTTCATGGGCTATCCCACCTTCAATATCTCAAAAATTAATAAATATCATATATTAATATTTAAATATCATACAGTCTTTGTATCATTAATAAGGTACTTAAAAAAATCACATTACAACTTTTAGACTAGATAATAAGATACGTCAACATATAAACTAGGAAATTTAGTACATTTTTTCAAAACTACACTCCCTCATCACTACAATATTCCTATCACAATCCTTCATTTCTTCGTCCCAGCTCCAATGTCACTATCACCATTAACTCTTATATATATTCCTGTAGATTTAAAATATACGATTATCGCAAAAGAAAAGAAACAAGAGACACACTGGTGAAGGGTAAGCTAATTTTCACAAAAATAAACTCAAAGAAATATGTCATATCTTCTCACAAAAATTGTCAAACTAAAACTTTGAAATAAAATAAAATTAGTTTACTAAAGTTCATGCATAATACTACAAGGGCATAAACTCAATCCTTAACTTAGTCTTTCTCCTTTTTCCCATTAACATCACTCAACTTCTCATCCGACGAACATTTTCCACAAAAAACAAAACAATCCAAATACTCAAATGGTTCACACTTTTCATAATCAACTATCAAACCAACGCATTCAATTCTCAACTCAAGTGGCTCAAACAACAATTTATTCATTATATCAATCAATCAAAAAACGTAAATAGTTAGCATTCATCAAATCACAACCCAAGTATCAATCCTCATGGCTCAAACAAATATCAGATCAAAGTGGTTCAAACAACACAATGAATTTAGACTATACTTTTGAAAGACTAATGTATTGAATAAACTCGTGCGACTCAACACTTGTCATACTTACCACCCCTTTCTTCTTTAAAAACAAGAACAAACCAATATGATTCATCAAGTCATGATAGGGTTAACTTCACTAGTTCCCTAGTATGATCCTCTTTCATATCATATCGTCTGTCAAGTGAAGCCTTCTTTGACTCTCACCACCTAGTTATCTTTCTCTATATAAGTTAGACACTAGTAGAGTCAGGATAGTTTCACTCTCGGAATCCCCTTTCAATACACTTGAACCCACTCTAGATTTGTATTTTTCTTTGGAAATAACTAATTTGACTACTATTATTACACAAATCTTCACAAAAACATACCTACATAAATAAACATAACTCAATACAGTCACCATTACAAATTGTGAAAGGTAAAGAAGAACTATATAGTAATTTATAAAGAAGTTCTAGAAAGAAACCATTTTCCAAAACTATCCCCCGACATTAAAACCAATTCGACTACCACAACCCACCAAAAACTTCACACGTAAACATACCATATCAAATATATATTCATACAATCATAACTACCTTAGGTAGCATATAGGGATAACTATTTAGAAAAATTGTAAAACACTTCAAGCATGGAAATAATTTCACAGAGTTACTGGCCAACGCTAGACAACTATCGTCCAATGCCACTTAAAAAGAATCAAGGTCTCGATGACTCTCATCGCCCAATGACAATCTCATAGTGACCACTGGGAGGGATCGCGCCCATCGATGGAAGTTGTCACCCGACAAGGCTACAACAAATTAGTTTAATGTAGTTTTCAAGATTTCCCATCACTTTAAGGTTTCTAATTCTCATTGTATCACAAGTATACTAGCACACTACATTATAAAAAAATGCACATACTAGTGCCAGTATTACATTTTCTAATTGACATGTCATAACACTCACATATGCATACTACATTCCTAGAAATGTAAACATCATGCTACATTCAATACTATGTTAATCAATGCATTCACCCATCACTACTCTTTACAACAAACAAGAATTAAAGGTTTAATCACACCCCTAATTGATTTATCAATCAAATAGATTCTAAAGATCCCAATACAACATCAAAGTCATTTTCATCCTTCAAATACAATCAATAACATTATCAAACTCACACCCATTCATTCAATCTCATATTGGCAACATTTTCATTCACAACTAATATCTCCATTTCAATAGTTTCCCCACTACCAAAATTTAGAATTTGATATTCCATATCAATCACAATTCTTCAAGTTTCCATAACCTCTCTATTCATGGTAATACCACCACTACTAATATTGTTCATTAAAAATAATCACACTTCTCACCGAAGATTCTTAGTTTATAACAAATATTGCAGTCACATTTTATATCACAATTTATAAATTTGAAACATAAAGATTATCTACAAAATTAGCTTCCCTTACCTTAAGGAAGATTCCTAGCATTGTATTTCCCTTATACAAATTCAAAACAAAAGATTGTTATATCTACACAACAAAATCCCCATCAATGGTCAGATATGATTTTACGATCCCACACTAATAAAGATTTGCTTAGATTGTAGGAAAGTCACAAGCAACTGAAAAACTCACATGAAAGAGAGAGAATAGGCATATTCAAGGAAAAAGGGATGAAAATTGAACTTACTCTATTTTGAAATTTGATCAGCTCAAAATGCTCATTAGCTCTTTAATTTCATTGTGGTGCAGTTATATTTTTAAAAGGAAGAGAAATGAGGAAGAAATTTAGAGAAAAAAGGAAGAAGGCAATATGACCATGAAGAAGAGGCATGGAGGGGAAAACCTAAGATGGAGGGGGAGTTTCTCTCTCTCATTTTTCTTTTCTTTAATTATAAGCACTAAAAAAACTTGGCTCGAATTTAAAATGATCAAGAATGAAAAATATCTACTTAATTTTAAAATATATTTGGTTCATTCCTTTAAAAAAACAATACTTCTTTAGTAATCCCAAAAATCATTATTATTATTATTTATTGATTCTCATACCAACTCAATACAATTAAGATGTAAAAAATAATCTATTCTAGGTCACTATAACTTAGTATGTTAAAATGGAAGCACTCACTTACATTTAAAAAGAAGAAGAAGGTTTAGACAACCAAAAAACAATAAAAGTAGGAAGTTGCAAACAAGAAGGAATCATCAGGGAGATACGACACTAAAAAAACATAAGTCCAATCCTCACATAAGGGACTGACACCATATTCAATCTAAATCTTAAGACAATGAATTTATGAGTTTTTATCCTTATATAATGATTAATTAACTTTCTTATTTTTATTCACTATATAACTTAGATTCACACTTAGATTTCTAACATAATCATAAGGAGGAGGAGAATTAATCACTTGTCACACAATATTGTTTTCGCAATTAGAATGTATCTCATCATCAATTTTTCAAAAAAGTTATTATCACTCATCCTTACAATAAAATGTGAAGAAATGTGTTTCATAACTATCTGTATTTTTATTTTTCATTGAAATGAGAGATAAAAAGGAGTGAGTAAAATGTGTTTAATTGAGAGAGAATCAGATAAGATTCTAATAATATATATTACGAAATAAAGTAGATAAAATTGTGAAATTTTAACATATTATCACATTCAACCCACATAAATCAAGTTATAAGTGAAAAAAGTTGAAACATAGATAAAAGTTAACCATAAAATTTAACATTTGTTTAACCTGAACCAATGGTAGACTAAATTTATTCACAATCCATGACCCATTCAGCTATTTGTGCATGTACCATTACTAATGGAATAAAGAGAATATTTATTACATATGGAGTTTCTTTTTGTGGTTTCTTGAATAAAAAAATTTCAACATATATTATTTTATAAATATCTGCATTATTTCTTACAATATATTGAATATTTAAGAGATTTTTCATTCAAATTTTCATAAGTCTTTCCATATACTTTATAATAAATATTATGTATATATATAGATAAATTTTCGATCGTTATGAGTTTTTAATTAAAGAATTATCAGCCTAAATACTCATTTGAAAGACTAATTTACATATTTTTTTCACTATTTTTGTCGTGATTATTAAAACGACTTATAACATAGATAAAAGTTTTCAAAACTAAGACAGAACCACTAAGAAAACTTACATTGACATTATTTAAAAGGGCATTTAATACATACACCCTACTTTTTTCGTTTCTACAAACCACGAATTTGCCAAAACATAATTTCTAAAAATTACTAAAAACATTTTTGATTAATCATAAATATGAATATTGATGAAAATATTTATATAAAAAATACAAAACATGATATTTGTAATATTACAATTTTTAATTATTTGTCTTTCCAAATGACTAATACAATAGTTCCAGCCCAGTAGGATTTTTTAATTCAAGCAGGTTAGATTTTCATCCCAAAAATAATATCGTATGAAAATAGCAAAAGACATTAAAAAAAACATTGTTTATTATAGTGTCATATTTAAAAAAAAGTGAAACATGACAAATAATTGTTTTGAACTTCATATTCTCATAAACTATATTATTAAAACTCACAAGTGGGAAATAAAAAATGATACTTTGTAGGAAGACCAATATCAACACCACCTTAAGGTTAGAAGAATGTGAGTTTTCCAAATTTGACACATTGATTTCATTTCAAGAAAAAAAATATTTAGCATCTTACCAACATAAATAAGTAAAAGTTAATATTAAATAAATATTAGTATCGTATTTGCATTTCATGGATATATACATTTCTAAAATTATGAATGCTAATTTTAATTTTTAAAAATCGACTTATTCAATATTATTTTATCATTAATTTTTAAATTTATATTTAGTTAGAGCATATTAAGATCACTATTTTAAGCATCACTTGATTTAAAGAATATAAATATGTCTAATTAAAATTTAACACATAAGTCTAAATTTTGTGCACACTTTCTCGGAAATTCGTGTCGACATATATTATTTATTTCTCATACCTTTGACATTATGACTTTTTTCTTAATTAATGATATACGATGAAGGGTTATTATTTAAGATACTAATTAAAATTTAGTTAAGAAACTATATTATCCTCCATAAATAATTTTCTATTCTCAAAATCTAGAAATTAAAGTGGCGACTACGGGCAGATATATTGTTAAAAAAAAAATAGTAGAAAAAGAAATATGATATGATTATCTATTAATTATGATATTTTACTTAGTTTAGTATTTTTTTTACGGTAATATTGATAATGTGCTTCTTAGTCCTTCTTGGACTATCAAACACCAAGAAAGAAACTTTTGAACATTTAGTAAATAATCTATAACTATAACTTAATTTGTGCTCAAATAAAATACTTCTGTACGTCTACTTTAGCCTTGCTAAATTTAAAATATGATGATACATTACTATTAAAAAAAAATTATATTTTCTTACAATTTTATATTTAAAATTTTTTTAAAAGATATTTATAAATTTTATTATAAACAAATTTGCAGGAAATTATTACTAATTTTTTTATAAAATATTTTATATAAAACACTTTTTACAATAAATTTTGTAAAAAATATTAATAAATTTTATAATTTTATAAAAATTAGTTATTCACAAAAGAATGACCTACCAATTAAAATTAAAAAAAAATAACAAAAAATGTCTTTTTTTATAAATTATTTTAATAAATTTTAAAAAAAATTCATATAATATTATAATTTTCAGTAGTGCACTCACTTATAACTTATATTAGACTTGTATATTATGGGTTCGATTTAATTAACTTTTTTTTTCTTTCAGCTATTAACTTTATCTTTAATAATGCAACAAATTTTAATTTCCACCGATTTGACTTTCTGTGTTGCAGAATCTCTCACATACCTTATTTTCCAATTCATGCAGCCACAAAAGCAATTGAAATTCATAAAGCTTGACTTTGACTGAAGTCAAATATTGAAAATAAAGAACACTGAAACAACAAGCTACGCGCTTTATAGATCAAATACAGACAAAGTTAGAGTTCATTATGTAAATTTCTTTTTAAACTTGATTTTATGAAATTAAAATAAATTATAAAATTATATATTTTTTTAAAAAAACTATGTTTTAAAGTTTATTTTAATAATATGATTACATCAATTATACAATTTATTATTAAATTAGTTTCATATCATCCAAAATATTTTGTCTTATAATTAAAATGAAATGTCCGATTCTATACGGATAAGATTAAATTAAATTTAAAACTCTACCTTGTAATCTCATATATTTCGTAGTAATTTAGAACATTAGTTGTACTATATTATTCTTGCGTTTGAAAAAGCTAGTATCACTTTACTATTTCTACTACTAGAAATTTTAATATTTTATTTCTAATAATTTTAATTCGAAGGTGACTTTTTTTTAAATAATTATTTCTTACAAAATTTGTTGCGAAAAATGTTTTATACAAAATATTTTTGTAAAAAAATTGGTAACAATTTATTGTAATTTTTTTTCACAACAAATATTTTCTACGAATAAATTTTTAAAACAAAATTAACAGAAAATATAATTTTTTTAGTAGTGTTGTACATTATTATTATTATTATTATTATTATTATTATTATTATTATTATTATTATTTACTATTAGTATCTTCTGTATTAACAGCATCGTTTGGGTTTAATTAATTAGGTTGTGAATTTGCCTTGAGAAGCCATTTCATGCACCAAGGGAAAAAAAAGGATACACCTATATTTGTTTAAAAGTCAAAAGATTAATCGTGTATATTGTTGACACTCAAACGAGTGAATAAAACCTTAATATATATATATATATATATATATATATATATATATATATATATATATATAATTAATCTCCTGTGAATAACTAGGTTAATCTCCTATGAATTACAACAATAAAGTCATTAAGATATAGGTTAAACTCGAACTCCTCCTTATAATTTAGGTTTAAAGTTTAGACTTAACAATTCATGTAAAAAATGGTCCCTACTTTAATAAAGTTGTCATATAGTGTGAAATCTATAGCACATCTGTTTACATTAAAAAATATTCATGTACAAAAAAAAAAAACATTAACACACTAACACTTAATACCAAAAAATTACATTAACACTCATTAACAATTAGGTTAATTATATGATGTAATAAACAAAAATAATAATAAATGTAGCCAAAAATTAAAATGTATGTGAATTATTACTGGTTTACACTTGATAATGATTTAAGTCGATAACATGATTAGATATAGATAACTGGTAATCAGAGATAAACACACAAATAATTCTTGAGATAGGAGAAATATTAATTATAAAACTTGGATTTAATCCTAACTAAATTTTTCAAAATCAATTTCTAAGATTGAGATTGAATATCTTAATCTTAAGAAAATTTTATGAATATATATACGGGATTCTTTGTCAGGAGTACCCATTTTTAATCATGATTTTGAACCTGAGTATACAAACATGAAATCTTGCTTAAAAAATATATATGGAACTAACAACTAGTTAATTTATGCACTATTTGATATCTCTTTCTTCTTGTTTAACTCAAAACGTATCAATAAGAATTATTACTTTATTTATACCAAAAATATACTTCGTAAATGAATGAAAAATATATAGTGTAGGTGAATGATATCAATAAGAATTATCACTTTATTTATACTAAGAATTATGAATGAAAAATATATAGCGTAGTGCAAAGAAGACATGAAAAATTGAAGGTTGAAATATTAAAATGTTCTGAAAATTGTAGAAGAATAATGACGATACATTTACGATAGGAGTGCATGAGTGATGAACATTAATGACATAGGACGAATTTCGAGACAAAGGAAATCATGAACATCATTCAATTCTGTAGATGTCATTATGAAGCATGTGATACACTACTATAACTATAGTAACTGTTGCTCCTACAAGGGTACTGCTACATCATTAAATATAAGTATTCTCATGCATTAATTATAATGCAAACATAAACTAAATACATCACTGAATCAGTATTAATTGTATCAAATTTTCAATCCCACATAAAAATACTAACATTCTGGGGTTTCATGTCTTCGATGGATCTGGTTTACATTCTGTGTGTGTTATATTATATATCAGTCAAAATATACACCAAATGTGGATCTTCATTTCAATACCTTTTAACCAATACTTTAGTTTACTTAACTTTCAGAAAATGAACCTGGTTAATAGAGATCAAGTACCAGAAAAAAACCTAAGCATAATCAAACGGAAAATTCTCGTAATCACACTAGTTAGGAGAAACAAAAGTTCAGAAACCTAATAGTTCGTTGTGAGAATCCTTCTGAAATCTTTCAGAAAAGAACTTCAAGAACGTGCAGCAATATTACATATTCAATATTGTTCTTCTGAATTCTTCCTACCCAAGTGAGTTTCCAGATAAGTAATATCAGATATTACACTGTATCCAACACCATGAGATAGATCTAACAGAAAATTCGAATTTATAACACCTTGAAGGGATGAACATATAGATCATGTATGAATCACTAAACACAACAATACATAGATAAACAAGAGAGTGTTCTTACAAAGAAGGAAAATTAAAAACCAGAATATACAGTAGCCCAGCTCAAAACAACAAAGATCAACACAAGATATATAAAAAGCTCGCAAACTCTTCACTTTCGATCACTTTTCAGATACAACAACAAAAGATAAACCCTAGCTATGTAAACACGAGAGAAAAAGGCACCCACATGAAGAAAAAGGGTTTACAAAGTAAAAAGGTAACAAAACATAAAGTAGAGCAGAGAAATCAACTTGCTTGACGAAGCAAGTTAATCAATGATCGGACCAGAACGCTTGATTCCCCAGAAAGAGAGAGAGAAGAGTCTCTTGGGTGGAAAGTAGGAGCAATATAGCAGAAAGTGACGATGATGTTGGTTTTCTCTTGTTGGTGTGTTTTTTCTTTGTTGAAGTCAAGCAACAAGAGGAGAAGCAAAAGCACATGAGAGTGGTGGGATGGAGATGTTGCTGTGCTTGATTGGTTCCATGGCGGTGGTGATGAGAAGAAGAAGAAGAAGTAATAATAATGATGGTGGTGGGTTTAGGTTCGAGGGGTGGTTGAGGGGTAAGGAGAAAAGAAGAGTGATGGTGGTGATGATGATGATGATGTGGGCACAATGATGGCGATAGAGAAGATAGCAGAGGGACATGATGATTTCTGGCGTTGAAACAGAGGCAGAAGAGGTTCAAGGATTTCTGTGTTCTCTCTCTCTTTATCAATCTCTCTGACATGGTGGAGAGTGTGGATCCATTTATGAAACCTATATCATCATCATCATCATCTACTACAGTAATCTATTCTATAAAGCGCTGTAAAGTCAAATAAATAATCATCTCCTTCTCCCTATTTCTCTCTTTGCCATCGTGGCTATGTTGCTCCACAATTTTAACTTCTTCACAATTACCTTTTGCATGCGTAGAAAAAACAACCAAGAATTATGGAAAAATATAAGCAACGTGACATTAATTATTCCGTAACACATGTTAAAAGTTGATCTGCGGTTACAATCGAATAAATTAAAATGTTTGGATGTATGTTACACTCTTAAATAAAAATAATTTATTTAACTAATAATTATAATTTTTTATTTAATACCGATTCTAATAGTTGAAAAAAAATTGTTAGAAATAAATTCTCTTAATTAAAAATATCTATGATCGATAATTATATATATATATAGTCATATTTTTTATTTTTTTTTAAAACTTATTATTGATTAAAAATCTATTGAATAATGTTATCAAATCGTAAAATAGAAAAGTTCGGAACCACAAAAAAATTGTAATTTTTCTAGTAATTTTAGTCAATTCTAGTGAATGTGTTCAAAAAAATTGTGTTAGAGATTGAATTGTTATCAAGTTTTGGAATTGACATAAAGTTGTTCTGACGTGAAAAAAAAATGCTTACACTTCACTCAAGTGAGGATTGTTTTTAGTGAAGGATACTTGTCATTTTTGTAAAAGCATTTTATATAGTTTATTTATTTATTTATCAATGAGTGAACAGAGTTTATTTATTACTCTATTTAAATAATAAGAGAAAAGAAAAGAAAAAGTAAAGCAGAGGGACGAAAACTAGTAGAGTAGAAATAAAATAGACAAAGTTATTGTTTAAAAATAAATAGGAGAAAAAAAATCTTTGGAAAACAATTATATAAATAACGGCTTATTATACTATAAAAATAATTAAAAGCTTTATTCAGGATATTTTTAAATATTTTTGTGTGTATAAAATATCATTCTTAATTTTACTTTATGTTTGTTTGAAGAAATAAACATAGAATGAAAAGTGAGTGATACGAGAAAACTAATATGGAAAAAATATTTTACGTATTCAAGTGACAGTGACAAGGAATGATGACGCTTTTCCATTAGGTCTTACATATTTTATTTCTCAACTATATATAAACACAAAACACGGAAAATGGAAGAAAAATAATATTTTCCAAAATTATCTCTCTCATTTTTTTATCGATATAACTTTGAAATAATACAATTGCTTAATTATAATTCACTTGTTTAATTTTTTAAAAATAACAATTTTCCTTCATTTTCATATAACTTTTTTATTTTTTTTTATTTCATTTTTCTGCTCACATTTCTTTTTCAATAATTTTTCCTTGAAGCCGAATAAGGCCAAAAATATAAAGTTTTCTTGGCACGTGGAGCATCCCAATATTTGTCGACCTAACAACAATGAATTTTCTCCCTTACTTTTCTTCCTTCCTCCTAATTCGTTTTTCATTCATACAAAATATTAAATAATTAATCTTTGTAAAGTTATTACAATACTAAATTAATAAAAAAAAATATAAATTACACCTTAAGTAACTCTAAGTAACATATAATTCTAAGTAAAATATAATGATTCCTCTTAAAAGTGACAACTCCAAATATATAATATGTATTTTGGTTTTTAAATTGACATAGACAAGTTAACTAAACCCTTTCTCTATAAATTATAATGCATAACTCTACTTTTTATGTCTCTAATCTAATCAAGTTTTGACCAATCTCTCAAACAAAAGCAACTCCTATATTCTAACATTTGGCTTAGGCTAAATTTCAATTCAATGTTTGGTTAATTATCACAAAAAAACATGACCTAATATATAATTTTTATATTATCTTAACAAATTAATATTTATTTGCAACTCAATGAATTGACTTGCTGATTAATTATTATGTACTTATATTTAATGTTGAATAAACTACTTTTAAAAGAATATATATATATATATATATATATATATATATATATATATATATATATATATATTACATTATAAATCAATTTTATAAGATTATAAGTTTAAATGCTAAAAATTCATTTATTCATAGAATAAAATACTAACACTATATTAAGTATGGAAAAGTTATAATTCAAAATATTTATTAATAATTGAATGTATTTTTAATTACTCAATCTTATTCCACCAACCTTCACTAATAAAGATTCCACCACCAACCTTTCCCTCTTTTCTTCTTTTAAATGAACATAGCTAAACTATGGACGTTGAAACTAATTAATTTATTGGCTTATATTAATTTCAAAACATAGTTAACTAATTAATTATATATACTAGGTATTGTGTTATTAATTTCATAAACATCTTGATTTGAGATAATCTAATCCTATTTTTGTTAATTTGTAGTTAGTCTAAACTTGGTTTACATATCATTGTTAAGGACAAATTTTAGTTTAAGACATTAATCGGATCATTAGTGCTTGTTGTAGGTGTGTGTATAATACACATAAAAGGAGTAAGATATAGTGTTTTATATTTTTTTCCCCTCTCAACTTTTTTATATTTTTTCAAGTTTGTGATTCTAAACATCTCTTCACTACAACACTACTAAAAATTCTCATATCATATAGGATTTTTCTTGCAAATTTTTTTAAAAAATTTGCAAGAAAAGACTTTTTTTCTGCAATTTTTTTAAGAATTTTAATTGGCATATAATTCCTTCGTGTGTAATTATTTCTTACAAAATTATAAAATTTGCAAGTATTTTCTACAAAATTTGTTGCAAAAAATGTTTTATACAAAATATTTTACAAGAAAATTGGTAGTATTTTCTTCCAATTTTTTTTACAATAAAATTTGTAAATATTTCCTAAATAAAATTTTCAAAACAAAATTAGTAAAAAATATGAGTTGTTTCAGTAATCAGATAATTTTTTTATAATTTACCTTAAATGCATTAATAGAGTAAAACTATTTTAGATTATGATAATTACTTTAAAAATCATATCTAATCAAAGTGATACATTGACTGTTAGTAAGCTACATTTTTATTACTCTTACGATGCAAAAAAATATTAAATAATTTTTGTAATAGTTTTATGTTTTAAATTGTGCTTGAAAGGACAAAACAAGGACGTGAGTGAAAAAAAATAAAAGAAAAAAAGATAAGATGAAAGTGAGACAGGAAAAATAAACCGAAATTATTAAACCATAAAAGGTTATATAAAAAAATCGTCTATACTAAAATTTATAAATTTATATATTTTTTTATAAGTATAAAATTTTTATTTTTGTCTAAAACCAATATTTAAGTATTTAGCTTTTGTTGACGTTATATAATCATGTTTATCACAAGAAAAACATATACATTTGCTACACATGATTTTGTTTCTCTCTTTGTCTGACAAGTTTGACTGAAGTAAAAAGTTGAATTGAATTGTACTCTGTCACACTGTGATAACAGTAGTCAAGATTGCAAAATGCTAGCTATGTTTTGGGAAAGAAATAAAAGAAAATAAAATAAAAATAAGTTAAAATAATAACATTCAAGAAGCACTATTGAATATTCACTTATTTAAAAGATTAAAAATATGCGAGAAATAGATTTTTTTCAAAAATTAATAAAAATATATGAAAATTATTATTTTTTAAATAAGATTATGTTAGATATTATTATATGTATTTTGAAAATTTAAATATACTGATAAATATCAATCATTTTATGAAAATTTATCAAAGGAAAAAAAATATGAGATACACCAAATTCATGATGAACATTATAAATATAAAAAAATTATATTTATTATAAAAATATATAAATAAATACATGATGATAAAATATTTTAAATTATTATATTGTTATGTATGAGAGACCATGACAAACTTTAAATTGTATATGCTTACAAAAATACAAGAAGTGATACTATCTCTCTCTAAGATTTCAAGAAACTAAAGACAAATCACTCTCTAACAAAAACATTTGAAAGTCTTTCCTCAAAGCATGCTCCAATATAAATTCAACATAAATATAGAAGTTTATACCCTAAAAAATCTAAAAAACTTCTTACACATTCACCCGAACTTCCTTTAAAAATAGCAGCACATAGAGTTGTCAAAATAGGTTGGAATCCGCGAATCAACCCGACTCACCACAGGTTCGGACCGGGTTGGGTTGAAATTTTTTTACAAATTTTAATACGGGCTGATTTTTGACCCGGCTTATTTAGAACCCGGCTCATCCGGGTTGAACCCGTGGTGATAAAAGGGTCACACAAGTGTTTTTATTTATTTTTATTAAGTTGGGCTTTACATTTGGGTCATGTTAACTTGTTTTTTTATCCAACACATAAATAATTTGTATTTTTTTTATTTTGGTTTGTATTTGGATTATATTAAAGTTTATTTAGATTTTAATTAGAATTACAATTTAGTTTTGATTGAAAAAAAATAAAAAAAATAAATTTTTTTAAATTAAGTGAACTCGTGAGCCAACCCGTTTAACCCGCCAACCCATGGTGGGCCGGGCCGGGTTCAAAATTTTTTTGGCTCGCTAAAAAGTGAGCCGGGTTGGGTTGACTCACTAAATCATCAACTCGTGGTGGGTCGAGCCGGGTCGGGCCGGGTTACCCGTGTTGACAGCTCTAGCAACACATGAAGCCAAACCATGACAACCCCTAGCTTCACCATCAATATTCACCTTAAGTCAATTGACATACGGAACTTACCATCTTAATTCCATAAATTAAACTGACCTACTTTTCCTAGTTTGAATATTGAAAAATTTCAACACCAGAAAGTTATATACAATATTAGTCACATGCTTTTTTAATTTATTTCCAGCCATACGCACTAACTCCTTAATTTGAAAAATAGTAGAAGAAATCATAATTGGATCTTGAAACCTACTATGATTTCTCAGCCTCCAAATTATCTAAATAATTGCAGTAATGACAACTACTTTAATCACTTTAAGCAAAAGACTACAATGAGACTTCATAAATTGAACAACCAAGTCCAAATAAGATAACTACAAATCCTGAAAAGCTTCCTTCAACCATGTCCATAATTGTATAGCAATAGAACAATAAAAGAATAAATGAGAGAAAAATTCAATATTATTACCACACAAAAAATACATAGAACATTAAACCACTTTTTTTTAACCTCAAAATCAATAAGTAAACAACCATACAACAACTTCAAAACAAACCAAAGTTTTAGCCAGTGACACCTCATCCAACCAAATCAAGTTTCCCCCATCCACAAATTCCATACTAGAAGAGTAAATTTTTTTTGCAACTTTTTGAAAAAGCACACCAGTATCATCCAAAATCCAGTTAGATACATTCTCATCCTCATTAACCATTAAAGAAGAAAAATTCTAGTGAGTACCTATCCAGGCCGAACTAACAACAATGTATAACATTACTTTGTCAAAATAAGAAATTATAACCAATTTAGATATGCAAATGTCAGAACACCAACAACTATTCCAATGATTAATACAACCACCCTTAACTAGTGTCCAAAAAGTATTTCAAGAACAACATATGCATCCTTAAGACCATGCCAAATTGACGACAATTTAAATAAAATATATTTATAATACTTAGACTTAAGAAATCAAATACGTATTAGTTCGGTCCAAGTCATTTTGCCATAAACAAACTTTCAAGCTAAACATATCATATAGGATTTGTTCTCCAACTGAATATTAGTAACTTGCAAACCACCATTCACCTTAGCACCACATATTTAATAGTGACCAATCCCCATTTTTATGTATCCCTAGTCCAAACAAAAATTTGAATCTATTGTTCTATCTTAAGAAGAAGCTTAATAGGCCATTTGTAAACCAAGAAGCTATAAGACAATAAGCTAACAATTACCGAAGTTACTAGTTGAATTCTTCCCATCATATTAAGAACCTTCCCTTTCCAAGAAGCAAGTTTATTACAAATCTTATCAACTAAAGGTTGAAACAATCATGCCTTAGGAGCCCCACAAAAATTGGATCATCCAAATAGGTAAAAGGAAGAGATCCTTAATTACAAGAGATAAGCCTCTTGAGATGTCTAACAAAATAAGTAGAAGCATCAATGATGTAAAAGTGACTTTTAATAGGCTCACTTATTGACCTAAGAAAGTGTCATATTCATGCAAGAGAGGTTTCAAATGTTGTAGGGTACTAGTATCTCCTCTACAGAAAACAAATATATCATCATCATAAAGAATATGACAAGAAAGTTATATCCCACGAGGACCAACCATGGGAAGCATAAGCTTTTTAGAAATAAGCTCTAAGATGCCCTTATTCAAAACCTCCTCAACAAAATAAAAAAACAAAGGAGAGAGAGGATCCACCGGTCTAACCCTTCTACCACAAGTGAAGTAACAAACCAAACTACCATTAACCCATATAGAAAAATGAGCATGCAAGATATGAAGAATCCACGTCAAAAAGTCTTCATGAAAATCAAAATAGTGCAACACTTAAATTAAGAAATGTCAATTTATGGTATAAAAAAATCTTTGGTTATATCAATCTTGATGACTACATTGTCACCCTTAACCTTTTTAGAAAGAAGATTAATAGCTTCAAAAATAATACAAATACAAACTTTAACGTTCCTCCCTTTAATAAAACCATTTTGATTAGGGAAAATAATTCTACTAACAATCACCGCAAACTTATCAGCTAAATTTTTTGTAATGATTTTGAAATAAAAATTAGTCAATGCTATAGGATGAAAATCAATTATACATTCTACCCCATTAACTTTAGCAATAAGAGAAACAATATTTGAATTCATACCAGATAAAATCCAACCCTACCGAAAACTGTTAAATAATTTTACAAACATCAACACCAATAATATCCGAAAAACAATGATAAAAAGATTCACCAAAACCATCTGGACCAGAAGCACGGGCACCAATAAGAAAAAAAATTACGTGCTTCACTTCATCAACATCAGAATATTTAATTAAAAAATTATTTTCATCACCAATAATTAGGGAAGGAATATAAAAAAACTAATAAAAGACTACATACAAGTAATATAAACATCAAAAGCAGCAGGAACAATATATAAATTATTATAAAAAAAACAAAATAGAATCTTCAATCATATTTGAACAAGAAATAACTTATCATCATGATACAACTTAAGAATAATTTTTATTGGATCAAATATAATTTTTTATATATTAATAATCCAGAAAAATAAACAGATCGTTATTTAAAAAAAATTAAAAATAAGATTTAACGTAAATAAAATAAATAATATTATGTGCCGAAGCCTTTCACAAGCATGTTCTTACACATGGAATTGGGTGGGAATCAATTCCATGAAACATAATGTGTTCCAATGAGTGATGAATCAATTCCAAAAGGTATAATTATCATTTTACGTTATATATCATCAAAACCAATCACAGCCTAAAATATCACTAGAAGAACCAATTTTATTTAAAGTTTCTTTTTTGGTCAATATCATAGATTTGATAAAAATGTATAAAAGTAAAGCTTGTATATTTAGTTATACATGTTTCATTTTATAATAGATTTATTAATTACATTATAGTTAATGACGTATCCTTTATTTGACACGTACGCAAGAATAATATAATTAAAATTGACAGAAAGAGCTCAATATTATGTCAGCTGTTTGACATGTTCACATAATATCGTCCTTTAAGACTAACTTTTATAAATTGTATTTTAAAAGAATAAGAAAAACAACTACAGTTTTTAAAGGACTTATTTCAGATGAACTTTTTAAGATACTAAAAAAATAATTATGTCATATGAAAAAGACTAAAACCATTTGAAATTTGTTTTATCAGCACTGTTTTAAATCTGATTCTTTTATTAAAATTTATTTTAGACTTTTATCTTTTTAAAACTTATTTTAGATTTTAACATTTTTTTAAAATAGTAAACAATTTTTTTTATTTTAATACGCACTTTAGTTTTTTTCTATATTGATTGATATGAAGTTGTTTCACTATATAAACATTATCGAATCCAATTTAGTATGAACTATAGAGCACTCTAATTAACATATAAAGTTTATGAAAAGTAAATTTCTAAACAAAAATTGAAAAACTAAAAGAAGAATCTGGTTTTATATTATTTTCATTGTTTATGGATGTTTTCATGATTTTCACCATATTTTCTAACTCTTGTTGGTTTAAATATTAATTGAATTTCATAATGTTTATATTGGTATATACAGAAAGAATTTTATATTTTGAATAGTTAAACAATAATTTAATATTGCTTTTTAAATTCCACAATCATCACGGTTCAGAAGGACAACATCAATGATAGATTGTTTCAGAATGAATGACAATATCGTTTCAATGCAAGCCATAGGAATTTGGTATATTAAACATAGTATGTTAACTCAATAAAAAAAAATTATATCTAATAATTTACCTCAAATCAAAGTTCTATATCGATTATTTTGTAATATATAGCTTTACTTTCAATTCTTTAATAGTCTTCAAATTTATTATTGCTAATGCTTTAGAAATAGTCTTGAATTATTCAAAAAATTCCCGTTAACAAATCACATTGGTAAATGCTGATTATTATGCGATGAATTACTTTATCCTTTTAAATTATATTTATGTTATATATTTTTTTTCCACGATCTAAATAAAAACTATTACACCAATACCCTTGAATATTATATACACTTTAATAAAAAAATATTATACTGTATTAACCTATAAAAAGTGATTGTTATAAACGCTTAAAAATCCAAAAATTATCGGCATAATTTTCTTTTGATATTAGTTAAAATAATTAATCTTAGATTAAATCTCCCTCTCCTCACTTGTTCAAACCATTACCTTGGTTGTAAGCAATCATTATATTATTTAATATATTTTTTCCATGTTCAATTATGACTGGAAGGCACCTTAATGCATCATGTGTTATACAAAATTACATTCCTTACTGATAACTAATTTATAATAAAAAAAAGAATGATTATTTTATCTCAATTTGTATAATAGTATGCTGTGAGAGTCAACCATTGCCTTTTCATCCTCTAGCCACCCACCCTAAGACATACTTCTATATACCAACAAATAGAGGATTATAAATTCATCATATAAATAAGTTTTATCATGATATATGACTTTGTTACAGTGAAATTAGTTACTAAATTATCATGATTAATCTTGTTTAATGTGTCAAGAGCTATAAAATGATGTACCAAGAAAACTTTATTTTTTTTCAAGTACATATACGTGTTTATAAAAAAGTAAAATAATATGAATAATTCATGTAACTGTTGAGAGAAACTTTTGAAGTGACAAGAGATGTAAAAGAAGTTATAAACTTAGAAAATAATGTATCAACTAACATTTTATTTATATGACATGATAATCCTTATTTAAATGATGAATTGGAATCCTTAATTAGTTGCCACATAAATGTCTGTAAAAGAAGTTATATGAATAAGAGAATGACGTATCAATTAACATCTAATTACATAAGAAAATGATGTATGAATCAACATTCAATTCCAGTTTGGTGCATTCACTTTGCAGTCTGTATTTGCACTTTCTCAAAGAGCATAGCAATAGAAATGATACCTTTTAGGAGAATTTTGAAAAAGAGAAAATATTGAGTCCAGCACTTTCACTCCGGAAATGAGTAGAGTCCAACCCTAAATCCTGAAAAAGACATTCCGAAATATCTATTTCAGAATGAAAAAGGTGTTATCCAAGATTTTTAGAGTGTAAAAGGAAATCTGATCAACTTGAATTTATATTCACCCTCGCGACAGAAAACACATTGTTTAGAACATTTAATATGTTAAGACACAAAATTTTATGACTATCTGATCACGTACATTCTTACAAATGCAAAACTTGTGTCACGTCCAATCATCAATCAAAGACGGCACCTGCTTTGCCTAGTCACCTACCACATTACTAACATTCAACACTCTGCCCACATCAACTATCCAACGTCACTTGCCACATCGCCATAATTGACTTTGATTGTTGATCACGGACTTCTACACTTACCTATCCATGGTTGAATTGATCAGGGAGCCATTACATGAGTTTATACAGACAGAAGTTTAGACACTTAACCTCTCCCTTTTGTGTATTTCCTATTTCTTTTCCACCAATTCCCATGTTATTTGGACTAAGTAGATCTATCTCTATAAACCCTAGTGTTGTGTTGATGAGAAAATTGGCAATGTTTTTTATCAGTAATGAGCAGCAATGTTATGTTAGTTACTGCAATCCGCATTCAATTCTGATAGCTTCCCAGAGCTCAGGAGAGACACTGGGCTTTGCCGCTCCCTCTTGACCCAGTTTGTTAACATTTATAGCAGTGCTAGGTTGCTCTCCTTCCCCCCAACCCCTGTACAGTATGACTTTGTGAAGCTCCTGAGAGACCAGAACGGCACCTGTTGCTTGCTGCAAGAATAATAGAGAAAACAAATTTCAGGGATTTAGAGAATGATGTTAGCCTAACACATGAAATGAAAATTCAATGAGGAAGAGATGAGAAAAAGGGAAGGAATTTTTTCAGTGTGTGAACCTCTAGCTTGGACACCACCTCCTGAACTGAGGTCCCTTTTGCCCTTCCTTTGACATTAACTACGGCAAGAGGGTATTTCCGGAAGTGAGCATTGATAGCTTTCGCAATACCAGTTACACTATTGCTCTTTCCTGAAACGAAGTTGCGGCCATAAAACAATAAAGAGATTAAGACATTCTTTCCAACTAATATAACTTCAGGAAAATACAAAAGGGATAAGGCAAAGCATAAAACAGCAACTTCAGCCTCCAGATCCACGTGGAAAGAAAGTACTTAATATATATCTACAATGAAGACCACTCAAGATATTGATAATAATTGAAAATTTACATCAACTAGAACGAAGATATTATTAAAATTAAAGTACTCCTTCTAGCTTGTCCTCTCAGCAAGAAGCTCCGCCAATTAGCTCTCTATGGAACTTTCTGTTTTTGAATTTTGTTGATTAAAAATGTTAAAGCTACATTTATTTTCTATCGCTTCTTTAACATTGTATTGGTCTAATTTCTTTTATGCTCTGTTTGTTCAAGAGGAGAGAAAAAGTTTGGATAGAAATAAAATGAATAAATAGAAATAGGGGATAAATAAAGTATAATAGTGTATGATTGAAGAGAAATCGAAAAGGTATTAAAAGAATGACCAAAAATAAGTGCGAGATAGTTCAATGTCTTGTTTTTTAAAATTATTCCTCTTCTCTTTCTCTTCCGCCAAACAACAACGGATGTTAATTACATACTCACCATCCTCACAACCAAGCATAAGGAGAGGGGAAGCCCCACCAAAAACAAGGCCAAACGCTACTTAAGGACCAAAACCTAGAATGCTAGTTAGCCATCTTCGCTGAAACATGCTATAGTTTCTGTGATTAATAACCCCCCAGTGCAGAAAAAGAAAAGAGAAAGTAGCAAGCCACACTAGATAGAGCTACAAAACAAAAAAATCTTAGTAAGACTGCATAGCATAAACTTAGACTTGGACACTGTGGAGACAACCTAGAACAAACAAACAACATTGGCAAAAGGAAAATAAAGCCAAAAACAATACCTACAGAAAGGACAGACCGCTTTTTCATAGTTAGTGCCTGCTTTCGCAGAAGAAGTCTCTCTTTGTTGGAAAGATACACAGATCCAGAAGGTAACTCATTTGAACTCATATCTCTCACCAGAGCTGATAGGTCAGCATCACTCTTCGATGATATGACTGATGATTCCATTACCTTGTTAATTGAGACGCCATCCACAGAATCACTAACTCCATCTAACTGAAGTCCAAGATTACCAAATTAATATTTAGACAAGAAGCAAGAATTCAGAAAATATCAAAGGAAGCCTTGATATCAGTCAAAGTGACGTGCTTACAACTGTATCTTTAGGAATCACACCAGGCCAGTATACTGGTCTATCTTGATGAGCTCCACCGCCATCAATCAGATCAACAGGCTGATCCTGTATTGCTTCCTGATTGTCAACAGGAGCTTCTTCAGGCAAATTCCAATTTGCAGAAATTTCTGGTTCACCTTGATGAGCTTCACCATTATCTATCAGCTCAACTGACTGCCCCTGCATTGCTCGTGGATTATCAACAGAAGTTTCTATGGTAGGGTTCCAATTTATGAAATTGTCAGCCTCACTTTTAAGAGCTCCACCACCATCAACCAGCTCAACAGGCTGATCCTGTATTGCTTCTTGATTGTCAACAGGAGCTTCTTCAGGCAATTTCCAATTTGCAGAAATTTCTGGTTCACCTTGATGAGCTTCACTATTATCTATCAGCTCAACTGGCTGCCCTTGCATTGCTCGTGGATTATCAACAGAAGTTTCTGTGGTAGGGTTCCAATTTATGAAATTGTCAGCTTCACTTTTAAGAGCTCCACCACCATCAACCAGCCCAACTGACTGCTCCTGTATTGCTTGTCGGTTGTCGACAGAAGGTTCATGAGGAGAATTCCAATTTATGGAATTTCCTGGTTCAACTTGATGAGCTCCATAACTATCACTCAGCTCAATTCGTTGCTCCTTTATTGCTTGTTGGTTGTCAACAGGAGTCTGCGGACTGTTTGCCTCCATATCTTGAGCCTAATAACGTGAATAACCTATATTCCTTAATTGAAATAAAAATGTATTGCAGGAACAAAATAAAGAAAACAAGGGCCACTCACCATTTGAAGTTTCAATCTGTCTATGTTCCTACCTAGCTTCAAAACATGGAGCTTCAATGACTGCAAGAAGCAAGGACAAAGGAATAAGTTTGTGATATTTATGCAAATATAAGATTAGCAGTCAACACCCTTTCCAAATGATGGGGCTAATGAGTGACACGGTTGAAGACTTATACCACATGTAGTGTTCACCTGTTGAGAACCAACTGTACATTTTAGTATGTTCAGATGAACCCTTCTTAAAAAGTTGAAGCATTGAAAAAAGAACAAATCATTTGTTTTAAGCTAGAGTTTGATGCTTATAATAAAGTATCATGTTTACAACACTGAAAAACGGCTCAAATAGTATAAGTTAAAAAAATAAGTACTTCTCAAATTTTACATCAAAAACATTTTTCAAAAGAAAATTACTCAAAAGAAATTACATATAAAAGATCCGTTTTATTAAAGGTGATGGAAAACCAATCTATAAACTAGAATAATCATTTCACATGCGATATACTGGTAAGTAAATGTCTCCCACCTTAACTTCCATTTCTCTTTTTCAAAAAAAGTTGTAGAAAACAGATGACACTCCTCTGCAAATACAAGTTAATGATGACACCATTACCTGGCGACGCTGTGCTTCCTTAGAGCGCTTCAATGCTTCTCTTTTATTTAAAAGTGTTCGAGGCCTCAAACTTGCAGGCCGACTATAATTCTTTCCACGATACACAATGATTGCATGGCCCTTGCGTAGTCTTTCTACTGCAATTAATATTCCACCACTTTCTGCCGCTAAGGTCTGAGCTATCTGTTGGACATCTTCCAGGCATTTATTACATATTATCTTCACAAGTTCTCGATACTTCCAATGAAGATGCATATTTTCTACCGTTCCATCAAAAACACCCCGTCTACCTGAGAAAGAAGAGAGGATTAATCAAGGAAAGAAGTTGTCTAAGTCAAGTACTTCAAAAAGGTATAGAAGTCTCAGTCAGTCATTCAGTCCAACTTCAGTACAATCAAATAACTATGATTATGAATTTCAAACGTCATCTTCAAAAATCACCTAGTAACAGGAAGGGACCCATCTTCAAGCCAATCCTCCGCAACATGTATTTCTCTTCTTCAGTAATACCCTCTCTATTCATTTCTTCTTCTTGGGGGCTCTCTGCATTTTCCAGCTCTGCTAGAAGTTTCTCAGCCTTTGTTTTCTCTTCTAGTGCCTGAATGTGAAAGCGACTATACCATCTTTAACTCTAAAAGAAAACAGTTGAAAAGGAGCAAATTGGTGCTTGTTAATTAAATCATACCATTGACAATTTTATGCTGGTGCTTTTAGTAGTTTTCTCAGCCTCAGTCAATATTCCGGGTTTAGTATCTTTCTGGAAGTTCATACCCTGCACTTCGGAATCATACTCTATGGTTCCATAATTCAGATCTGGAGCATCTGTAATTGACAAACTATTTCCAGTTTTCAGCTTATACATTCCAATACTCCTCCGTTGTTCAATTGCTGATGACACTGCAGCTGGCAAGAAGTCCTTTCCTCTATAGAAAACAATGAATTCTTTATCCCGAGCAAGGAGAGTACCTCCAGTCAGATACTGCAGAGAAATATATCTTTTTATTGAACTGAAGTTGAGATATAAAGTATTATATACTGTTTTTGCTCATGAACAAGATTGTGTTTTATTTAAGTTCTTAAAACAACTATCTCAAGCTAGTATTTACCAAAAAAAAAATGTTTTCTGTTCCATGTTGCTACAAAACCTTAACTAGCTGCCTTAACAGTCAGTCAAATCAGTAATACAATCAATATAAAACTGATAGTGGATCTTTGAGTTCTTCTGTACGTCTCTTGGGACAAAAGTCAACTACATGAGTTTTAAACATGATTTCAGGGCTGTCATTCCTGTTCTCAAGACAAGTCAAAATTGATAAGAATTTTATGATTAAATTTATTAAGAAGCAGACTTTAAGCCTAACTTGGCTTGTTGCAGGTGTTCTTTGTGTGGTATTGGGTTCAGCTTACTATTAAAACCTGAATTTTAATCATTAATTACATTCTGACAGAGTATACTATATGACATCTCGTGATCTTTTGATTATTCCATTTTGACTCACACTCATCAATCAGAGTACTCTAAACGTAGTATGCTAGATGTTTTCCACCAAACTATGACTAGTAATCTCAATGAAGAAAAAACTATACAAGGAAAAGAGAGAATGAATAAACAATTTTTTAAAACAATCTGTCTAATTGTCATTTCGTACTTGTAAGCTGTAGCAACCATAATTAGGAATTTCTTTTCAGGCCCTACGAAATTTTACCAATGATTGGAAACATCCGATACAATTTGATGTAATGCAAACATATCTGGCATCCACTTTTGTCATAAATTTTCAAGTATGAGAAGCAGAACGAAAATAAAAATGACAGCAAATATGCAAATTTCATTACCATCCAGGGTGAAATATACTTGCTAATCATCACCTCGAATAATTTACAATATGGTATCAATGAATGATAGTGGTTGATTGACAGCAATAAATACAACATACACTTTCATTTACCACAATGTTTAAATCTTAAGTGCCAAATTTCATATATTTGAAAAATATCAGAAAGAAAAACTGACCTTTATCTCTTCAGCCATTACCTCGCCATCAGTATTCTCCACACCTCTCTTTATAGCAATCTTGACAATCTCACATCTTTCCCAAATCTTAATAATTGCAACAGCCAATCCTTGTAGTTTCCTGTTTCTACCTGTGAAACAAAAGAACAAGAAAACAATTACATCCAATTTTGGTCAGATAAGAATAAGTAAGGCAAACTCACCTAGTGCAAAATGACATGGTAAATGTTTGCCAAGCCTTCTCATTGTGGTCATTTCATCATCTGTCAGTTTCGGCTTCACACCATATGGAAGAAGGCGAAAAGGCTTTCTATATCCAGGAATAACAGCTGGTAGAAGATCAGCATCAACAGGCAGAGGATCATATCCCCACCAATCAAAAAAGCGTGGCCCAATCCCTGTTAACAAGTAGTCTGCATCTTTAGCAAGCTCCGCCTCACCTGGCAGTTGAAATCTTACTTTTCTGGGAGTCCCAACACCTTGTATCAAAGCTGGTTTTGCCGTTTGGGCATTTAAGCTTTGCCTAGTGTATGTCACTGAATTATTTTCAGACAAGTGGGTCTCTCTTTTATCCCAACCTTTATCATTCTCATCCATATGATGTTGCAAAGCATCACCACTTTGGTCATCTCTCAAAACTTTATCAGATAGGAAGTAAGGGTACTTATAATCAGGCCCTCTGTATAATATTATCTTACTTCCAGATCTCCAAACAACAAGGCCTCCAGTTTTTCTCTGACAGCGACAATCACATAGTTACACAAGGGGCACTGAAATCACATTGAAGTACATAAAAGGATAAAATGTAGATAGCCCCTCTATGGTAAGGTTAGGTTTATTTTCTATTTTCAATTTTAATTTCATAAGTTTTCACTAATAATTATAAATGACATATTTTTAGTTTATATCCGTTTCTAGAATTTGCAAAGAAAACAGGATCAGGGAAAAAACCAAAATTATGTTTTTGCCATTTTACGAGTATCTTTGGTTTATGGAATATTGTGTTACACGTACAATTAGATGAACACATTAAAATGCTAAAAAGATAGTAGAAACAAGATTGAAATACTTCAGAGCGCCGTGCGTCAATGGTTGATGACGTCCAACCAAACATGCTATAATTTGAATTTAACTTATGAGAGAAACTCAATTCATCTTTTTTTTTTTTTCATCTAATAAGTACATCTAGAGAAATTTATCCACACAACCAAAACTCTACCTACTATTTCTTTCACCGATAAGTGCTTACCCAGAAATTTACCAAAACAAAGAAAAAAATTCCAGCTACTATTTTGTTCCCCTGCAAGTGTTTCTGAAAAATATTATCCAAATATAGCCAAAATTCTAGCTACTATAATTCTTAATTCTGAGTGACATGTCCAGGGCTTTCAACTCCAAACTTGTGTTATTTCCATAGAGCGCAAACAATAGGAAAAAATGATAGCAGACTACTCCCTAACACACTGTAGCGTTGTACTTTGAAATGCTAGCAATTGTGAACAAATAGCAGAAACAATGGGGTTTTTGTTTTGCTTTGTTTACATACCTCCAACAAGTCATGAGTCCTTTTCATGTTAAATCTAGAGAGATCATCGCACGCGATTCTCACGACCTCTGAATTCCTCCACCGTTCATGAATCCCGTTCACGATCCCTTCCGTGATCCCCGCCTTCCCCACCCGCAGCTTCTGCCTTATCCTCAACCCCACCGTCGTCAGCCGCTTTATCTCCGCATTTGGCAGGCTCAGCTCCGCCAGCGTCGGCACCCGCTCCTCCTGCTTCGCCCAGCTCGGGTCGATCGTGTGCCCGACGCGCCGCTTCGGCAGGTTCTCCGGAAGCGGTACGAAGATCTCGCCGGCGCCAGAGGCTGTAGCGGGAAGAGAAGAGGAGGACTGGTCGTCGATGCCAAGGCTGCGGAGCTTGTCGGCTATTCGCTGAATGGCAGAGTCAGGGAGGGTTTCGGCTTCGGAGTGGGAGCAACGAATGAGGAATTTGAGTTTGGGTTTGGGGAAATGAAGAGGGAATATGTGCAGTGATGAAGAAAATGAATATGAAGAAGAGGAAGAAGAATAAGAAGAAGAAGGAAAGGATTGGAAGTGGAAGTGGAAGTGGAAGTGAGTTGCAGGAAGCAACATTTGAGAGAAGCAGAGAGTTACTCCATGCACATAGACATGGATAACGATACTTTATATGGTGTTTCAATAAATATCAACTTTCCATCCTAAAAAACAAGATATATACGATTGTTTCAATTTTATAAATTACTATACGTAAATTTATGAGATTAATTATCTTCAAATTTGAAGGTTTTTTAAAGTTTTTTAAAGTTTTTTTTTTCTTTTCCACGAATGTATTTAGTTATAATATACGATTGGGAGTCGCGTTTACAACTAACTAAGAAGGTTATGGAGTTATAGAAATATTTAATAATGGGTTTTGCACATGGTAAATAATGTATGAAAATACTACAATGTATCTTAGGAGAAGGCAAGATTTATCAATACTATTTACCATCTATTTTTTTCTCACTCTCTCTTTCTTTTTCTTTATTTGTCATCAATTAGCACTTAATATATATATATATATATATATATATATATATATATATATATATATATATATATATATATATATTTTTTTTCACATATTTTTACTCGTTTCTATTTCATCCATAATATTTATCTAGTCTCTATTTGAAGGCTATCAAGTCAAGTTAAAATTGCTTTGAAATGAGTTTATGGTTTGCCACCCTTATTAATAATTAGAAAGGCAGTTCCATTTTCCTTTATCTTCTTTTCTTAAGAAAAAAATATATATACTAAATATCTACTTCATTTGAGAGGCGATTTTTTTTTTCTTTGGAAGGAATTAAAGTAGAAGGGTTGAAAGAAAAAAAACACAAAGAAAATAAATATATTGAAAAAAAAATAGAAAAGGAAAGAGAGAAAATAATAAAATTGATAAAAAGATTATATATTTATATTAATCCCTTTTTTTTTTTACTAATCCAAGTATCTTAAAAATCTTCTCATTTTTTTGTTCTCTTTTACTTATTTTCACCCTCGTCCTTTTTAATTTCATCATTTGATTTGATTTATTTTACTTTTAATATGGAATTTTAACATAATTTGTTATATTTCTTTTAATTTAAAAATGGATGACACTAGTTAAGGCAAAACGTTTTAAAAATTTCCCTTTTACGAACACTAATCTCAACTATAAATGGTCTTTTTTAATATAATTGGATACTTCAACTAAATTTTAACAAGAAATATTAAATAATAATATAAAAGTAAATAAAATTGAATAAAATACTTTTTATGCTTCTAAAATTGTTTTTATTGCTATCACCTAATATTTCTTTTACCTAATTTAAATGTAAAAAAAAATATTTTTCTTTCATTTCCACTCAATGTTCATTTTACCAGGAAAAATTGTAATTATTTTTCATAAGATTATCCTAGATAACATTCACCTCCCTTGGTTTTACAAATGCAATCTTCATATTCTATGTAACTTTTAAATGTGCATTCATCCCTTTATGTTTTTTTAGACAGTTACATATTTCATATTTATACATTTTTTTTTCTTCTTTTATTGCCCAAATATGATTCAAGTATATTGAGTATTATGACTTTGTACCTGGGACGGAGATGTGATGAGACATGTGAGTTGAGTCCCAGAGAAAAAACACGTTTGACAAACAAAAAACTATGCACTTTGAGGAGTGAAGGAAGGCTTCAAAATTAGTGGAGGCTTCTTTCCTATAGTATTTCTTTTTCGGTTCTTGCTGGGTGTTCTTCCCACTAAAAATTTCAGTACCCTTCAATCACCCCCAAATTTTCCCTGACATAACATTACTAAATTATGGTGTTACGAACTAGGGCTAAAGATGGGGGAAGAGTTTCTCCTAAAATTAAAATTTGACCTAGAGCTTGTCCTACCAATACTTCTTTTCCCTATCCTAGTACCAATTCTTCTTCTCCCTATCATACTTATTCTTCTTTTCGTGTTCCTGCTCCTGTGTGTATACCCAGTGGAGACATTGGATGTTATCCTTCTATCTTTACTCATTTTATTAACATTTTTTGCATTGATTGGTTCATCTGCTGGCCAACCCCTATATAGTATGATGTTACTAGGCTCCCGAGAGACTAGAAGGGAACCTGTTTCTTGCTGCAAGAATAACAGAGAAAAGAAAAAGTTAGCATGGAGAGAGTATTTATTGCTCGAGGTAAGGAAGAAAGATTTAAGAAGAGATGAGGAAGACGAAGGAATTCTAAGCATGCGCACCTCTAGCTTGAACACCAGCTCCTGAACTGTGGTTTCTTTTGACCTTCCTTTGACATTAACTATAGCAAGAGGGTACTGTTCAAAATGAAGTTTAATTGCTTGCACAACAGAAGACACAATATTGCTCTTTCCTGAGAATTGTATGGCCATAGAAAGAGAGAGAAGATGAGATGATTCCTCCCAATTAGCATAATTGCAGGAAAATACAAAAGAAATACAACAGTAGGTAGCAGTTCCAGAGCCTAGTGGAGAAAAAGTAATTAATACATCATCCAGAATGATTTTTTTTCAAGATGTTGACATCAATTGAAGTAAGAAAGGAAACGCGAACAGTTTTTGTCAATTCTTTATTGTAACGATTTAACAAAGACCAAAACCTAGAGCTAGTCGGTCACTGCTAAAACTAGTTTATGTCACTAAGGCGGAACATCGCCCCCACCTCGCCTGACAACCTAGAACAATCAATATTGGCAAAATGAAAGTATAGCTGAAAACAATACCTATGACAACAACAGGTTGCTTCATCTTTAAGGCCTGCTTCCGTAGAAGAAGCCTCTCTTTGGTTGAAAGATGCAGAGATCTAGAAGGGAAACTCATATTTATCACTGGAACTGATGGTTCAGGATCATTTTTTGATGATGACGATGATGATGGCTCCATTGCCTTGCTATTGGAGATGCAATGCTCATTATCAGAATCACTCATTTCATCCAACTGAAATCCTCGATAATTTTACCAAATCAATAACTAAGAAAGAAATAAGCTAAAAACAAGTCAAATGATAATTGCTGTCAACAGTTCAATTTTAATCTATAAGCTGTGCTTACTTGTGTTTCCTTGTGAATTAAACTAGGCCAGGATTCTGGTTCATCTCGTCGAGCTCCACTCCCATCAATCAGCTCAACTGGTTTGTGCTGTACTGCTTGCAGATTGCTAATGGAAGCTTTTATTGAAGAATTCCAACTAGTGAAATTTTCTGGTTCACCTTGATGAGCTCCACTACTATCGATCAGCTCATCTGGCTGATCATGTATTCCTTCTAGATTGTCAACAGAAGCTTCTTTAGGCGAATTCCAATTTATGGAATTTTTTGGTTCATCTTGGCGAGCTCCAAGTCCATTAATAAGCTGAACAGAGTACTCCTGTATTACTTGTAGATTTTCAAGAGAAACTTCTTTAGGAGAATTCCAATTTATGGAATGTTTTGGTACACCATGATGAGCTCCACATCCATCAATAAGCTCAATCGGCTGCTCTTGTAGTGCTTGTTGATTGTCAACGGAAGCTTCTGTAGGAGAATTCCAATTTATAGAATTTTCTTGTTCGCTTTGATGCGATTCACCACTATCAATCAGCTCAATTGGCTGCTCCTGTATTGCTTGTTGATTGTCAACAGAAGCTTCTCTAGGAGATTTCCAACTGACAGAATTATCTTGTTCACCTTGATTAATTCCACCGCTATCAATCAGCTCAACTGGCTGCTCCTGTATTGCTTGTTGATTGTCAACAGATGCTTCTTTAGGAGAATTCCAATTTATGAAATTTGAAAAAGCTTCTTGTTTGTCTGTAGCCTTGAATTGTGCCATAAACTATTTCAGATATTATTTACAGACCCAATACCAGCAACAACAATGCAATAATAATTCTTACTAAACTTCTACTAGTCAAATACTCCCATACCGTTATCACTTTTCATTTCGACCATCATCATTACAACATAAGCAACTCTCTGAAATCATGTGCTTAAATCATGGCCACAATAATTCCCATAAGGATTAATTTAGCACAATTCAGTACCATATAACACTTTTTTTTTATTTCATTAAACCGTAAAGTATAGTCAGTTACTATTATTTTACAATTAATCCCTTCACATACAATGAGTGTCTTCTAGTTTTAGTCATTTGACTATAAAACAACGAATTTACTTTTTTCATGTTTGGGTGTTGAGAGATTTTGCATGCTGCTGTGTTCTATCATCCGAAAGGGTAAAATTACACCATTACAATCTTGCAGAAAAACAACTAACAAAGGAAATATTTCGCTCTTACTTCATGACAATTTAAGGAGACGTGTTTGTATACATGGAACCCTCAAAAAAGCTTCATTTATATTTTTCCTCAAATATACAGTGGAGATTTGGTATTTCCATCTTATCTCCTCAACATATCCTTCTTCCTATTACCACCAAGACATAAAAGAAATGGCACTTTAAGTTAGAGGTCAGCTGTCAACCCTAAATACTTATAATTATCATGGACCATATCCTTCCTCTTTATTTCCACTAAAAATAGAATAAAAAGAAAAAGGCCCGTAAGTTTGATGTTATCTGTTAACCCTAAACATTTATAAAAGATCATATAGTCTGGCCTGATGTAACAAAAATGCTAATAATATTGTATTTGTACTGTGGAAAGGAGATTAGAGTTGAAGAAGTATCATGAGATAGTTTACCATGTCAAATCTCCACGCTTCAACTATCTGCTTACTGTTAGCCTCGTTACCTTCCACCTAATCAGGTGAACACTCCATATTACATAACCCAAATCAAGGGGAGAAATATTTCATCAACACAATACTAAAAATGTGGACCACTTACCATCTGAAGTTTCAGTTCATTTATTTTCTTTTCTAGCATCAAAATACGACGCTTGTACGACTGCAAGAAATGAGTTAAAAGGAATAAGGTGATGGTGTTAATATCATATAAGATCAGCAGTCAATTCCTTCATCGAAAAAGAAAACACACACACACACACATATATATATATATGGTCTAAAAAAAGTGCTTTTCAAATTTCATATCCAACATAAAATAAACATTACTTTTTTACGCAGGTATTTAAAAAAAATTGATAGAAAAGGTTATTTTTCTGAAAGCTGGTGCTAGAGAACCTACAGTCATCATTTTACATGTGTAATAGGCAAATAAATCTCAGCCCCATTCTACCCTTATTTTTCACAAATGAAATGTTGAAACAAAAAATTACAGAAAAGATAATTTTCTGAAAGCTCGTGAAAAACCAACCTATAGTTACAATTTTACATGTAGTGTAACTAACAGGCAATAAATATCTGCCCCATCCTTCTTATTTTTCACGAAGGTTGAAACAAATTACTCCTACTCCAATACAAGTTGAAGATGACTATTTTACCTCACGGCGCTGTGCCTCTATAGAACGCTTCAAAGCTTGCCTTTTATTTAAAAGCTTTCGAACCCTCAGACAAGGAGGGGCACTATAATTCTTTCCACGATACACAATGATTGCAAAGCCCTTTCTCACTCTCTCTACTGCCACTAATATTCCACCACTTTCTGCCTCTAAGGTCAAAGATATCTGATGAACATCTTCCAGGCTTCCGTTACATATTATCTTCACAAGCTCCCGATACTTCCAATGAAGATGCATATTTTCTACTGTTCCATCAAAAACTCCTCGTCTACCTGAGAATAATCAGAAAAAGTTGTTATCATGTATTTTAAATAGCTTTAAAGATGTCATGCATTTTTTCCAAATTTAGAACAATCAACTATCTATGGTTGTTAACTTCAAAAATCATCTTCACAAATCACCTAGTAACAGGAAGGGTTTCATCATCAAGCCAATCCTCCGCAGCATGTATTTCTCTTCTTTAGTAATACCCTCTTTATCAAGTTCTTGTTCTCGGGGACTCTCTGCATTTATCAGATCAGCTAGAATTTTTTCCGCCTTTGCTTTCTTTTCTAATGCCTGTATGTCAAACCTATACCATCTGTAACTCAAAAAGAAAATCTAAAAACTACCAAATTGGATTTTTTTTAATGAAATCGTACCATTGACAATTTGATGCTAATTCTTTTGATAGCTAACTCAGCCTTAGTCAACATTGGTCGTTTAGTATCCTTCTGGAAGTTCCTAACCTTTACTTCAGAATCACACTCTATGGTTCCCCCTTTCTGTTCTGGAGTGACTTTAGCAGATGAACTGTTTCTAGCCTTAGGTTCGTGCATTTTATTTTTCGCACGCTTTTTAATGACTGAAGACATTGTAGCTGACAAGTAGTCCTTTCCTCGATACAGAGCAAAAAATTCTCTATCCCGGGAAAGGAGAATTCCTCCTGTCAGACGCTGCAGAGAAGCAGATATTTTTATAATATATATCATTTTGATTTTTATACAAGATTCAAATGTAATTAAATCTTTTCAAATCAACCATAAAAAATATTACAAATTACAATTAAAATTTAGGTGGTTACTATTGCTACAAAACCTATGTTTAACAGGTTCCTCTGACAGTTTGCATACCAATGATGTAATATTAAATTAAAAAACGATAGTGGATCTATGTCTTTTTATTCATCTCAGGAAAAAGAGAAAAGAAATAAGTAAAAAGCCAACCCTATCAGTTCCAAATCTTCAGGTCTATTATTCCTGTCCTCAAGAGTCGTGCAGAGATCAAAACATTAAGAATTATTCACAAGATACATTTTACTTATTTTAATTACACCAAATAAAAGAACATCACAAGGTGATTACAATCTTTAGTAATCACAAGTACTAAAAGAACTATTTAACAATTTATGACTACTTGGAGCCTCTTTGAGAGTTGTCTTAATTGCAATCTCAAGAGCGGTGGTTTAATCCCACATAGACTCTCAATATATGGCCAACACGGTTTAGTCCCACATTGACTAGTGATATATACAAATAAGATTCAAAATCTCACCCTATAAACTAATTTTGTAGAGTTAAGTTAAGCTCAAACTTATATTCTAAGATGGTACCAGGGTGTTGGGCCAACTGCATTTGCCAGACTCCAGGCAACGTCTTGAGCATGAGAGGGAGTGTTGAAAACCAGCTTTAATTGCAGTTACCACTATCAATCCCACCTTAGATGTGACCTCTTTAAAGTTTGCTTTAATTGCAACCTCAAAGGAGGAGGTTTATTACCATATTGACTAGTATACGACTAAAATGTAGTATATATTGACTAGTATACGACCTAAATTCTAAGAAATTATTCATATTATATGCGCTAAATTTCATAAAATCTGAAAATTAACAGTGAAAACAATAACTGACCTTTAACTCTGCAGCCATTATTTTACTGCTGGTATTCTGCACACCTCTTTTCACAGCAATCTTGGCTATCTCACATCTTTCCCAAAGCTTAATAATTGCAGCAGCCAATCCTTGAAGGTTTCTGTTTCTCCCTGTGAAACAAAAGAAGAGAAGCAATTAAACCTAATTTTGGTCAGGTAAGAAAAAGTAGCAGAAACTTACCTAATGCAAAATGACAAGGTAGAGGTCTGCCAAGTCTCTTCAAAGTGGTCATTTCATCAGCTGTTAGTTTAGGATTCACACCATATGGAAGAAGACGAAAAGGCTTTCTATAACCAGGGTCAACGGCAGGCAGAAGATCAGCATCAACAGGCAGAGGGTCACTTCCCCACCAATCAGTAAATCTTGGCCCAAGCCCCATTAGCAAGCAGTCTGTATCTTCAGCTAGCTCTGCCTCATCAGGCAGTTGAAATCGTACTTTATTGGGAGTACCAACACCTAGTATCAGTGCAGGTTTTGCTGTTTTGGCATTTGAATTTTCCAGAGCACATGCTGCTGAATTTGATTCAGATAAGTGACTCTCACTTTTATAAAAATATTTATCATCGCTGTTGACAAGTTGCGAAGCATCATCACTAGTGTTGTCTTGTCTCGAAACTTTATCTGATAGGAAGTTAGGATACTTATAATCAGTCCCTCTGTACAGTATTACCTTAGTTCCAGATCTCCAAACAACGAGGCCACCAGTTTTTCTCTGACAATGAAAGAAAAAGAAAGGATACAATCAAATCATTTATACAAGGGGCACCATAATATGATATCATACTGGAGAAAAAAGGATAAAATGCAGATAGCTCTCCAACTATAGGTTATTGATGGGAGAGGTAAAGAGCTCTTCACTTTATATGCTTTAACTTATAAATATAAATATAACACTTTATTTTCACTTTGCCACCTGACTCAAAATTTGCCCGGGTAACAATAAAAGCAACAAATCCTTTTATTTTATTTCCTTTAACAATACTTTGTAAACTAGAGACAACCTGAAAATAAAGTAACACTGTTGTAATTTTATAGGGGAAAAATATACAGACTTAACCAGGACCCGGAACTTAATCAAACCCTGCAAATTGGTGTCAATTATTCACTGGTGCACAGGCAGAATACTTACTTAATAGTTTAACAACTTCAATAGTTGCATTGCTGGGTTTAGAACCACATGGGATTTTTCTATATTCACTCATGAACACTAACGTTTAACAACTCCAAGAGCTGCATTGTTGAGTTCTGAACCACATGGGATTTTCCTACATTTACTTACATAGCTGAAGAGTTTTCCTTAGATTTTAACTGAGTAAAAAGGATAAACAAAAGTGTCGTTTACAAAGCCAAATCTCAATTTCACTGCACTAAAATTCTATTTGAATAAATTTCTCAAGAAGCACTTCCTGTAGGATAAGAAAATAAAGTCTTAGTTTAAATAAACTTCACCATAAAAACTTGCAGAACAAGAAAACAAGAAGGTAAAACAAGCTATGCTTTTTTAATACCAACTCATGTCCCTTAGCCTTTTACAAAACTAAATTAAAAAAGCTTCCACTGAAGTGCACAAGTTGATTTTGGTTTGTATGAGAAACCCTATTCATTTTACCCTTTTAATTTCTTATGCCGGGGTGTTGTAGATAGGTTTATCCACCCAGTATCGGAAGAAGGCAAAACAAATTGAATTTTTTCATACATTAAATCAATTTATACATCAAAACTTTTAAAAAATGGTCAAATGAGAGACTGTTTCACAAGTATGTAAGTTGATTTTAAATAAATCTTCTTTTCTTTCACACAAGCTAAAATTGATTTATGCACCTCCAAAAAGTTGAGATAGTTTTTACGAAAGTTGTAAGGCTAACTGCATAAATTGATTTTGCCACATAAAAAAAAAAAAAAAACCTTAGTTCCTCCCTCTTCTTAGATTCTGTTCAAACATAGTGTTGATAAAGAAATTTATTGAAAAGTTTAATCCAATTTCAGGAATGAGTATCCATGGAAGCCAAAGAAAACAGTGTAAACAAACAAACAAAAATTCCATACAAAAAGTGGCAGTTGTGTTTGTTAACTTACCTCCAACACATCATGAGTCCTTCTCATGTCAAATCTAGAAAACTCCTCACAAAAGACCCTCACCACCTCGGTGTGCTTCCACAGCTCGTGAATCACGTTCACCATCCGCTCCGTGACGCCAGCCTTCGCAAGCCGCACCTTCCGCCTCGCCGCAAACCCTAGCGTCGTCAGCCGCCGAATCTCGGAGTCCGGGAGGCTCAGCTCCGCCAGCGTCGGCAACGGCTCCTTCCGCCTCATTAATTCCTCTTTCCTCCGCTTTCTCCGCCTCTCCACCTCCCTCGCGCTCAGCACCGCGATGCCACTCCCAGGGACCGGCACCGGGTTCAGCGGCGTGCTCCAACTCGGCTCGAACATTTCCTCCCCGCGCTGCTTCGGGAGTTCGTGAGGGAACAGCACGCGAATTTCGCCGCCGGAGGAGTTGGAGGTAGGCGATTCGGTGATGCCGAGGCGGCGGAGCTTTTCCGCCATATGTTCGATGGCGGAGGAGCCACGGGATCCGGTTTCATAGTTGGTTGCGGAACAACGACTGAAGAATTTGGTTTTGGTTATGGGGAATTGAAGAGGGAAAAAGTGCAAAGAAGAAGAAGAGAGAGGAAAAATGTGGAAGAAGTGGAAGTGAGCTGCAGGAAGCAACATTACAGTAGGAGTTAGTTACTTCATTGATGTGGAGAATATGAAATGTTATTGCATTGCACCCAAAATTCTTGAATGTAATAAAAAAAATGTAAGTTAATTTAGTTCTCACAAACATAAACGTCACTTAATATCGGGGTAATAGGAGTTTGACGTTATCCAACATCGGAGTCAAAAACAGCAAATGTCAATTTTCGCACTAAATGGAGTCAAAAAATAGAGTAATTTAACTTCTGTTGGGCTCTGACAGATGTTAAATAACGTCGGCCATAGTAAGTTCAGACGTTAAATAACTTCTGTCAGAGCACCACTAGACGTCAAACTGCTCTGTTTTTTTTTTTTAAATTTGGTTATTTTTACAACATTCCCACACCACAACATCAGCAGATTCCCAAAACAGTTTCATAATAATTTCAGCATAATTATGGAGTTAGAATTATATCTAATAACACTTAAGTTTCAACATATATTCTAAATTAATATACACAATTCTCATGAATCTTCTTGTTTGTTACACTAAACATTACAAATAAAATAAACACATATCAAAGTCATAATAAGTTGACATACAAAAATTAATAACTTTAAACTAAATGAGTTCTAACCTTTGGATATAATACTTTAAGTTGTTGGCCTCTAGGCTTACTAACAATTCTAATGAAATTTTGGAAACATAAAACATATGTTAGTTTTTATAACTAAGTAGATACATAGGTTAGGATTGAAAAATATTAATACTTACTCTTGTAACATGTTTTTCAAAGCAGGTGGAATCTTCCTATGGCATAAATAAAACCATACAATCGTGCATTGTCTTGGAATGATGACACATAGTTGCCAATGATACCTACCATCAATCACAAGTACTTAGCAGAAATAATTAATAATGCTTCATAAAATATTACTAGCAAAAACACATACGCATCAATGTATGGCGCAAAGTAGATCTCTCTATTTGACTCAACCATCCATGTTTGCAAATAAAGTTTGATGTGGTCATGTGAGTTTCCCGAAGGTTGAATGATTTGAGGTTCAATGAATCCATAGATGGAAGATCGACCTTGGTCCACAATGAATCCATAATAAATATACATACATAAAACAAAAATTAATGCAACAATAATATTAAAAAATCAAATACAATTAGTCCAATTTTACAAATAACAATAAATATAATTTTATTTCGTAATTTTACAAATATTATTATAAAAATTCTGTAAGACCCACTTTGATTTTGTCCTAAAATTTAAGGGCCTCTCTTAGTCAGTTGGGCCTAAGGCTGGCCCATAAGACATCCCAAAACCCCTAAACCAGCCTAACCCTCTCATGTTCTGCCCATTTTGCAAAACTCAGTCATCTTACTCCTCTTTTCCCCTCAAACAGTGCTCTGCTAGGGCTCGAAGCTCATTCAGATTCAAGTAAGCTCAACCTCATTCTCTGCTCCACCTCTTGAGTATGCTCCTAAAGTTGTTGGGTTCGTTGTCGTAGGTGTCTGTGCTTTCCACTAGCATCTATCCAGGTGAGGGAAGCTAGGATTTTTCATGCTTTTATAAATAATGTGTCTTTTTGTTTCTGTTGGGTGCTCTTGATAATTTGATGTGCTTTTGATGGTGTG
>Ga0214543_1001007_pt1 | contig 52459 bp, 44 predicted proteins | sample CNSS2metaG_FD_160094 | JGI IMG/M metagenome (GOLD analysis project Ga0214543, IMG submission 160094) | Root nodule microbial communities from cowpea collected in UCLA plant growth center, Los Angeles, California, USA - CNSS2 | ecosystem: Host-associated > Plants > Roots > Nodule | place: USA... | reverse complement strand
ATATTATATTTTGTGGCGGCAGCAATTACGACATTTTCAAAAAGCGTCACGCGCGTAAATAATGACGTTTGAAAACGTCGTAATATACAAAAATAAACGCCACAACTTACATGATTTTTTGTAGTGAGTTGATTAGCTAGATAACCTAATCAACTAGATAAGCCTGAAAACAGCCCTACTTTAAAAACATATTACTGCACCTGTTTGAAAAGGCTTTTTTGAGACACCAAAGAGAAGAAAAAGATTGTTGGAGAGTTCTTGGAGGAGATCTACATTGGCTCTTCATTTTTCTCAAGTTGTTCATCAAGATTTCAAGAAGATTATGTGATTGTGATATCAAAATTTACATAAAATCAGATGTATTCTTTCTATCATTAGTCTTCCATTGAAACACTGATTCTTGACTACTGAATTTCTGGTTTCTTGTTATTGAAACTTGTTGTTCTATCACTGTGACTATGATAGGTGTTAGTAACTGCGTGTAGCGCTATTGGTTGCATTTCTTGAAGGGTTTTTCAAGAGTGTGTATCTAGGGTGTAGGAAGTACATAAGTGGATCTTGTATTGTCCTAACTGTTGATGTTATAGTGAAATTTCTAGTGTGGATAGCTAGAGACTGGATGTAGATTCAATTGAATTGAACCAGTATAAAAGTTTGTGTCTCTTGTGCTCTCTTTCCTTTATCTTTTACATTTTGCTAAGTATAAAGGTTAAACAATATGCATTCTTAAACTCATCTTGTCAATTGATTAAGGATTTCATTTAAAATTGTTTTAAAGTGAAAAGAATAACAAAAGACTTGTGAAACCAATTCACCCCGTCTTGGCTGTGAAATATTGGTGCATCAAATCTAACACAATTTTTTCTTTGTTAGTAAGCCTGTACATACAAAGAAGAAATATACCAAATACCAAATACCCATCTATAAAAAACATCAAGAAATTTTAAAGCAAGAGTGTTATGTCAAAGAGAAACAAAAGAATATTATACAAACAAACATCCAAACTATAGGTATAACTTTGACTGCCCATAGGGTTGTTAGGGATAGACAAATAAGTTAAGTTATGTGCATATATTTCCAATCTTGTGTCCTCTTTATCGGTCATCCTTTATTTGTCCCATTGTTGATACCATTGATCCCTGATGAAAAAGTCTTCTCTAGGCAAAAAAACAAGGAAAGACAAGTTAGTATATTTTTCTATCGCTTTCTATTCTTCTTCCTTTTTCCCTTTTTTTCTTCTAGGGCTTCCTTCTCTTGTTTTATCTTTTAGCTTTTGCTCTAGTATTTTTTTTTTCAACACCCCCAGTTTTTGCAATACCCTCTTTGCTTTCTCTTCTCTTTCTCTCTCTTCTTTTTCTTCTTTTTCTCTTAGTGTTATCTCTCTTCTTCTTTGGGCTATATGCTCTTATTTTTCTCTTTTAAATGTACCCACAAGACATGCCTTATACATTTCCACATTACCATATCCTTAAAAGTCATATTTCATCTTTCAACCACACCATTCATGTTAGGTGACCTTGGCATGGCGTACTATAGAACAATTCTACTTTGCTCTACGTACTTGACGAAAGGTCCCGAACCTTGTTCTTCTGAACTGCCACATCTACCAAAGTATCCACCACTACATTCAAATCTAACAATTTTAATTATTTTTATTAAGATGATTTTGAACTTCAACCTTAAATAATTTGAACACATAAAAAAAATTGGGACTTTTTGTGTATAAGAAATAGGTATGCATATCTAGAGTAATCATCATTTATGAATGATATAAAATATTGTTGACCATTCCATGAAGGTGTGGGAAATGGCCTACAAATTCCCATATGTACCAATTCTAAGATGTTTGTATCTCTGCTTACTCTCAAAGCACCATTGAAAAACAAATATCAAACAAACTTGGCTAGTCTCTAGAGCCAATAACCAAACCAAAACACATGCAAATCAAGATCAGAAGGACTTTTCAAGGTTGTAATGGGGCTGAGGACAAGGTGTGGAACATATGCATAAGTGGCTAAAAAGAACCAAAGGAAATATAGGAGTAAAGGGGAAATACGTCAAAATCAAGCATGAAAGCAATTCCAAACTCCAACACTTCCAGATTCAATTCTCACACAATGCTCAAACCCAAACCCTTTCTTTCTTTTTTTTCTTCTTTTTTTTAATTCTTTTCATTTTTTTAGTAGAGAAACAACTGTTTTCAAGTCCGACATAAAATGTACAAATGAGCAATCCATGAACAAAACAGGTGTGCGCACAACCACACTTAAAAGATAACACATATTCCCAAAACAATTCCAAAGCTCCAAAATTTCCTAAGGCAGGATGAATCATGATTTTCAGGCTAAGGGCTTGTACTGAGTTGTAGAACAATGAAAAGGTATGCAGGCTCCAAAAGGGCTATGAATGGAAACAGTCCAAGGTCGGCTCATCTGACTGTAGGCTCATAAGAACAAAGTTGCCTAAATCATATCCACACATGCATGTGAATCAGAAAAGCATAAGAAAGAATCAAGCCAAGGCCATTGTGCAAGCATTCAAGAGGCATATATCACACAACAAAGAACAGAGAGTGGCTCAAATCCTCACACAGGGTAAAACAATTCAAAAGCAACTTGACATGCAAGGAGAAAGCAAGGATATCAATCCACAGAACAACCAACAACTCATCCTCCAAAAGTGAAGTGAGTGTCCCAAACAGAAAACAAAAACATAACACAACTTAACAAAAAGGAAACAAACAAAAGGAAACAACAACAAACAGACTCTTCCCACACTTAAACTACACATTGCCTCAATCTGACTCAGCACAATATCAACCAATCAAACATCAGCAGATGGGTCTGGACAAGTGTAATAAAAGTAAGGAAGGAGAAAGAAAACTCCTTAAATCATGTTGAAACAAAAGTAGAGTCAAGTAGGGAAGTCTCTTCTACAATAGTATCCACCAAGGCAGGGTTGTTGAGGAATTGCTTCAGACGATGCCCATTCACTTTGAAGCTCTTATCAGTGGATTGATCTTGATCTCAACTGCACCACAAGGATAAACATTAGTGACAATGAAAGGACCAATGCACTTTGACCTTAATTTACCACCATTGAGTCCAAGTCTAGAGTTGTACAATAACACTGGCTGACCAACAACAAACTCTTTCCTCGCTATGGAGCTATCATGGAATCTCTTGGTTTTCTCTTTGTAGAATAGAGAGTTCTGATAAGCTTCTAGACGGATCTCATTGTTGGTATCGCGCAGCGAAATGTTTGAGCGTGCGGACAAAACCAAGAGGGGGGTGAATTGGTTTTTAAATAATAAAATTAATACTTTAAAATTTTTCCAAAATTTATCAATTAGATCAATAAATAATTTCTATAAACATAATAATAGATGAAATAAAGAGATAGAGAAGAATATTGAACACAAGTATTTGTACTGGTTCGGATCAAAAGACCCTACGTCCAGTTGTTAATCTCTTAAAAATGAGATTAACTAAATCACTAATAAGTAACAGATTTACAATCAGATATTAAGAGTGTAAGGAAAGAAAACACCTCTCTTGAGTCACACAAGAGATGAAAACTTCTCTGAATCACACAGAGAACCTTGACCTTAGCTTTCCTAGCAACAACAGCAACACTCAATCATCTCCTAGAACACCTCTCAGGAAAAGTTATCGCTCTACCCACACTAGGTTTTTCAAAGCTTCTATTGAGAACACTCAAAGAACTCTCTTGCAGTCACAACACTAGTACTCTAGGTTCTCAAAAAGGTAAGTGAGAAGTAACTCTGAGGTTCCTTAAATAGGGGTTCCAGAAATTAGGTCAAAAAGCTGAACAGTCGCGCCCAACAGACCAGGATAATCGATTATCACTAGTGATAATCGATTATTCCAGTGTGATTTATGGAAAACAAATTTTTGAGCAGATAATCGAATATCAGAAGTGATAATCGATTATTCCAGTGCTTTCTTGAAAAAATTGGTTCAGCTCAGGATAATCGATTATTCTAAGTGATAATCGATTATCATTTTGATTTTTTGAGAAATACTAGAATTTTCTTGTACAATACTGCTTCTAACTTAATCTAATTACATTTTACAAGATAGCTTTAACATAACAACATATGGTCTTCATATGGTCTTCCAGATGGTTTTCAGGCTTCTTTTATCATCATCAAAATCTTGCTTCAGCATTTAGACTTGTATTGCTTTTGCCAACACTCATCTAACTCATTTAGCTACAACTTTCTTTCCTTCCTAGCTTGATTAAGTGAGAAGTTGCATGATTTGACAGCCTAGTAGGCTTGATGCTCTATCTCCACTAAAAGGTGGCATGGCTTACCAAAGACAACCCGATAGGGAGACATCCCAATAAGTGCCTTGTAAGCAGTCTTGTGAGCCCAAAGAGCGTCATCTAGTTTGTTGCTCCAATCTTTTCAATTGGGTTACACAATCTTCTCCAAGATTCGCTTAATATCCTTGTTTGAGATCTCGACTTGCCCATTAGTTTAGGGGTGATATGGTGTAGAAATCTTATGCATAACCCTGTACTTCCAAAGTAAAGCCCCCATGGACCTGTTCAATAAATGGGTGCCCTGGTCACTAACGATAGCTCTAGGAATTCCAAACCTGCAGAATATGTGAGACCTAAAAAAGTCTATAACAACTCGAGCATCGTTAGTCCTGGTGGCTTTAGCTTCCATCCACTTTGATACATAATCAACAACAAGTAAGATATAAGTGAAACTAAAAGAAACAAGGAAAGGACCCATGAAATCTATACCCCAAACATCGAAGACCTCATAGAACAACATGGGTTGTTGAGCCATCTATTGTCTCCAAGAAATGGCCCCTCCTGCTCTTTGGCATTGCTCACATGTGCTGCAAATCCTCCATACATCCTTGAAGATGGTGGGCTGGTAAAATCCACAATCCAGCACCTTACAAGTTGTCCTCTATGTGCTAAGATGACCACTAGGTGCAGATGAATGACAAAATTGAAGGACCAAGTCAATCTCGTGGTTCGGGATGCATCTCCTAGTAACTTGATCACTGCACATCTTCCACAAATAGGGGTCATCCCAAATATAATACCTAGCATCACTCTTGAGTTTATCACATCGAGCTCTGGATGCTAGGGGAGGAAAAATAGAAGCAGCAAGATAATTCACAATGTTAGCAAACCATGAGGATGGAAAGGAAGCAAAGAGTGTCAACAAACTTTCATCGGGAAAGTCATCCCGGATAGGGGAAACATCATCAACAAACCTCTCTATCTTGCTCAGATGGTCTGCAACCAAGTTTTGTGATCCGCTCCTATCACAGATCTCCAAATCAAATTCTTGGAGCCATAACATCCATCTAATCAACCGAGGCTTGGGATTCTGCCTTCTTCAACAGGTACTTCAGAGTTGCATGGTCAGTAAACACAACAATATGAGAACCAAGCAGATAAGATCTAAACTTTTCAAGTGCAAAAACAACCGCAAGAAGCTCCTTCTTTGTTATGGTGTAGTTTGCTTGGGCAACATCCAATGTCTTGGAGGCGTAGTAGATTACCCTTGGCTGCTTGTCAATCCTTTGAGCCAGAACAACTGCCAATGCATAATTGGATGCATCACACATCAGCTCGAACGGGGCCGTCCAATTGGGCGCCTAAATGATCGGAGTGGCGGTGAAAGTCTTCTTGAGGCAATCAAAAGACTTTTTGCATCCTTCATCAAAGATGAAGTCAACATCCTTTTGCAACAACTTGGATAGTGGAAGGGCCTTCTTGCTAAAATCCTGAATAAAGTGCCTATAAAACCCTGCATGGCCAAGAAAAGAACGAACCTCTCGCATAGAAGAGGGGTAAGGCAATTGTGAAATAACTGAAATCTTGGCAAGGTCAAGTTTGATGCCCTTACTCGAAATGATGTGCCCCAAAACTATGCCTTGTTCTACCATGAAATGACATTTCTCAAAATTGAGAACAAGGTTAGATTGGATGAACCTATTCAAAATTTTGTCCAAACTGTCTAAACATGCATCAAAGGAGGATCCATAAACAGTAAAATCATCCATAAACACCTCTATGCAGTTTTTAAGAAAATCACTAAAAATGCTAAGCATGCACCGCTAGAATGTTCCAAGGGCATTGCATAGGCCAAAAGGCATCCTCCTATAAGCAAAAGTGCCAAAAGGGCAAGTGAATATGGTTTTCTCTTGGTCCTCAAGTGCAATATGGATTTGAAAGTAACCAGAAAAACCATCAAGAAAGCAGTAGTGGGATTTACCCGCCAAGCGCTCAAGCATCTGATCAATAAAAGGCAGGGGGAAGTGGTTTTTCCTGGTTTCTTGATTTAGTCTTCTGTAGTCGATGCAAACTCTCCAACTATATTGCACCTTGGTTGGAATCAGCTCCTCTTTTTCATTCTTGACTATAGTGAGGCTTGTCTTTTTGGGAACCACATGGATGAGATTGACCCACTAAATGTCTGAAATGGGGTAGATGATCTCGGCTTGTAGAAGCTTGGTCACCTCCTTCTTCAAAACCTCTAGAATGACAAGGTTCAGTCGCCTCTGTGGTTGTCTGACTGGTTTTGCTCCATCCTTCAATAAAATCATGTGCATGCACATGGATGGGTAATTCCAAGAATGTCAGCCAATATCCACCCAATGGCTTTCTTGTGCTTCTTTAGCACTTCCAACAACCTTTGCTCTTGCTCAATAGTGAGGGAGGTGGAAATGATGGCAGGCAATTTCTCCTCCTCCAAGTAGACATACTTGAAGTTGTCTAGTAGGGGTTTCAACACTAGAGTGCTGGATGCTAGCTGAATATCAGGAACCAGAGGGGAGGGAGAAATGGGTTCCATAACTTGTACCTCAGCATAACAATCAGATGCATATGTATTTCCTGCAACATGGTTAGTGCAATCTGATTGTATAACATCAAAGTCAATAGGAACAACACCTAGAGAGTCAAACTCAGCAGATTCAACATTATCCATATCATATTCAGAATTAGAATCAAGAATATCAATCCATGCAAACTCAGATATCTCAGACACAGATGAATATTTTATGCAATGCAAGGGGTGGAAATCATAAATATGTCCATCAACAACATGATCAATGATGTCAACGTGAAAAATAGAGTGATCCTCAAAACGATGTTTCATGGTATCCAAAATATTAAAACGCACCACAATGTCATCAAACTCCATGGATAAAGTGTCAGCATGGACATCAATCTTCGTTCGGGCTGTCTTTAAAAATGGTCTCCCTAAAATGAGTGGGGCAGAACCACGGGAAATTCCTCTTCCATATCAAGAATGTAAAAATCAACAGGAAAAATTAGTTCACCAACCCGAACCAAGACATCTTCAATGAAATCGGCAAGGTGGGCAACACTTCTATTTGCCAATTGAATGGCCACACCCGTTAGTTGCAATGTCAAAGAGACAGAGAATTGAAAATAGACAGAGGCATGACATTAATCGAAGCACCCAGATCAAGCATAGCATTCTCAAACTTAACATTACTGATAATGTAGGGAACACATAATGTACCTGGGTCTTTACACTTCTCAAGGATTTGAGGAACAAATTTACCTATCAGTGCATATACGTTTCTCCCCATGCTGATCCTCTCATTGCCCTTCAACCTCCTCTTGTGCATGCACAGCTCCTTCAAGAACTTTGCATATCTGCGGTTCTGTTTAATGGCATCTAACAGAGGTATGTTCACCTCCACCTTCCTGAATGTTTCTAAGATCTACCTGGCAACGACACCAAATTTGATCGAGGTTGTACCCAATAAAATAAAAAAATTAAATGTAGTATGTGAAAGTTGAACCAAGTCGTCTCCCAACGACCAATATTTTCGTCCACAACTTAATTTCTAAAATTAAACACAACACCAAAGGGGGGGTTTGATGGATTCACACAAAATTTAATTCATAAAATTGCAGAGAAATTTAACAGTTATATAAAAACACAATGGTTCCTTGATTCAATTGAAAGTCCACCAATCACAGATTACTAAATTACTTGTTCTATTCGAATTTGCTCTCATGAACCCTAAGTAATCAACTAAGCGAAAATTACCATGGATTCATTATCATTAAGCACAACAAATTTCAGGCAGTTAACACCCACAGATTGAAGCAAGCTGTGACAGAACCCATAAACATTAAGCATGAATAGAGCCATGAATGTGCACAAAACATGAATTTGAGATTAAACATGCATAAAAAACGTATGTATCATCAAAACACAACCTAAAACAAAGTCAAATCTGAATACAACCCAGAAACGACCAATAATCTCATGGTTTCATTTCAATTTTGTCAAGGAATCAATGCAAACGAAAATTAGCTCCTCATGGAATTCGAATTAGGGTTCAACAAAAATTGAGATTCAACCATTCAAATGAGTACAAATTGGTGCAGAAAACCAAGAATGGTGCAGGAAACGAAAATGTGCAAGGAGAGAAAGGGGAAAGAACGAAAACGGTACTGAAAAACATTAAACGCTTCAATATAAATGTTACCCAAGGTGTAGAAAATGAGAATTTTAACAATGGGTGTTGTGCATGACTCATAAAACGTGAAAAATTAGTGCAAAACGTGAAAATCAACATGTGCTTTCATAGGTCACCTTCCAAGCTTTAAAAACCTAAAAATGGAGAGTGGAAAAGATGATGGTAGCTGAAAACGAAAAACTCAACCCTTTATACGTGGTCACATCACCACAGATTCACATAATTACAAAAATGCAATTTTGCCACTTAAAATTACAAAAATGTCAATATGGGCTGAAAATGCTGACCCAATAACGTGGACGGGCTGACTAACATGGCGCAGACGTGGCAATGATGTGGAAATCACGTGACAACTTCCTCTTGACCTTAAAATAAATGTTCAAGCTCCAAAATTGCTCCACATAATACCTAAGAACAATTACAAACAATAAATTAGACCAATTAATGCCAAATTATTCAAAATTCGTAATAATGGCCCAATGAAGCCCAATTGAGAAAAATGAACTAACAAAAGACAATGAAGCACTAAACAACTATCAAATGGGTACACAAAGGCTAGTGGAATGGAGGAAAATAATGACTCATCAATCTCTATATGCACCCAATTTCTTTGTTTTGATTTGTTTATCTTTATTGCATTCAACAAAAATATCAAATTGTGAAGTTGATGGAATTCAAGATCCCATTTGACACAAGTCGTTCAACTTTATTCTTAGATATATGACCTTGGCGCCTGTGTCATAATGCTCTTGAGTTAGTTTGTCAATTTTATGCTTAGTACCACACGGTTCCATATTAAAGGATTTTCTATATGCAACTATAGTGTCAAACAAATATAGATTATCATAAGTTAAAAGTGAACTAGTTCCAACAATATATGAATTTAAAGACAAATTGAATACATTGTTTCCAAATGAACATAAATAATTGAATTTGTCCAAATAAGAAATTGAAATCAAATTTCGTCTAAATGATGATACAACAAAAGTGTCTTTTAAATCCAAATAAAATCCAGTACTTAATAATAATAATAATAATAATAATAATCTAAAATGCATTATAGTTTCCACCTCTACCGATTTGGTATCTCCGACATAGATCCATGTTTCAGTCACAATCGACTTTCGGTAGCTTAGGAAACCCTGCATTGAATATATTCAAAGTCTAACCACTAACTGTTTCTAGGTACTAGAGCTAAATTGACCTTAAAACAAACCAAAGTAAGAAACACACCTTTCTTTAGGTTATGTGTAGATTATCGTCAATTAAATAAATTTACCATAAGGAATAAATACCCCCTTCCTAGAACAGATGACTTGATGAACCAATTAAGAAGAGCATTTGTATTTTCTAAAATAGATTTGAGGTCAAGATATCACTAGATTAGAGTGAAAGCACAAGATACACAAAAAATTGCATTCAAAACTAGGTATGGTCAGTATGAGTATCAAGTGATGCCTTTTGGTGTGACAAATGATCCTGCAATATTTATGGATTATATAAATAGGATTTTCCCTTTTTTAGATCATTTTGTACATACTTTTATAGATGACATTATTATTTATTATAAAGCTCTAGAAGAGCATGTGAAGAACCTTCAAATTATTTTGTAGATCTTGAAAGACAAAAAAATGTATGCCAAGTTGTGTAAGTGTGAATTCTTGTTAGAGAAAGTGAAATTCTTAGGACATGTGATTTCCAAAGAAGGAGTGTAAGTTGATCCAACCAAAGTATAAGCAGTTTTACAATTGAAGCCACCAAGATCTTAGGAAAATGTTTTGGTGGCCCAAGATGAAGAAGGAAGTAGCATAATATGTAGCAACACGTTTAATTTGTCAAAATATTAAGATAGAACACCAAAAGCCAATAGGAAAGCTACAATCCTTAGATATACCTAAGTGAAAATTGGATAGTATAGTAATGGATTTTGTAGTTGGCTTGCAACAAACTCTTCAAAAATTTAATTCTATATGGGTTATCATGGATAGGTCAACAAATTCTGCTAACTTCTTACCTATTAACATTAAGTATTCATTATAGATATTAACTAAATTGTACATAAGAGAAATTGTGATGTTGCATGGAGTTCCAAAAAATATTGTACCTCATAGGGACCCTATATTTACTTCTATGTTCTGGGATAGTTTACATCTGAAATGCAAAAGTAATACTATAAAAAAGAATTACTGTTAACTCACTTTTTTAGTCGCTTTTGGATTTAAACAAAACCTAAATAATTCCCCCTAACAAAGTATAGGGAAATTGACACAAGATCGAATCCAAGGAAATGGTGTGTGTTAAGTCTAGTTTGCGTAATTTAATCTCACTAAAAAGAAAACAAATGGGGAAAAAGAAATTTTAAAACTAAGAAGATTGAACAGTTTATTAAATTTAAACTAAGTTAAATGCATGAATGCAAATATACCGTGATATTCATGAATGCAATGCTAAATGCAAAATATGAGATGGAATTTAAATAAGAATGCTGAATTGATTCTAAAATGGAATGAAAGTGAAAGATGCAGTGCCAACTTAATGAGAATCAACGTGAATATACTATGGCAGTAGCAATTCAATGGCTACAACCAATTACTCAGCATGAATTTCAAATGCATGTAGTGTTCCAAAGTTTATCATGAAACTAGATTACCCAAAACAGAACACAGAATGCTATGCTTGCTTCTTTTTTTCATGAAGGACTGCAATGATGTGCAATGGTGAATTGAACTATATGCATGTGCAAAACCTATTTATGCAGAGCTAAAACAGAAATTCAGACCCAGAAATTATCTAACAGTAGTGAATATTCCCTGGTATGTGACAACAATGATCAAAATGTGATATGCAAATGCAGATAACACTAAATATGAAGTCAATTGCATCCTAATGCAATGAAAATGTCCAATGCATTCCTATTCACTAACTAGTGTGCTCAATGCTAAAAAACATATTATGAATGAAAGACATGCATGAGAATGTGCATGGCAGTATCAACTAAGAAAATGACAGCAACAAAGTTACTTATTTATCTCACTCAATTACAAATTCCGTATATGGCAGAGATATATATGCATGTGCAGTATTTATTTTAGCAGAAATTAATGTAGCAAAGAAAAGATAACCACACACATAAATCAAATCCATTGCTGAAAATGTGGCAGCATTTAACATACAACTTGGATTGCAGAGTTTTGTCCGTGACAACATTTAATTCAACAATAAGACGCAACAGTGAATTTAAACCAAATATGCTGAATGTTCAATCTCTTACAAGTAAAAGATGCAAGACAAATTATGTGGACAAATTTTAGTTCCCAATTGCAGCTCAATCAAATAAGTTCCCATCCAAACAATGCAAACATGATAGGAACCAATGGTGAATAATGCAAATGCACAAAACTTAAATTTAGGGCATAATCACAAAACAGAAATATGCCAGGACAAAATTAAGCATTGCAGAATAAACATAAAATTGAGAGTTATCGTAGTGAATGAACAAGGATCCATCTACACTCGAGAAGACATCTCAATATTATGTGTCCACTTTAGGGTCACTTGATTTGCAAAAGGAAACCTTAACTATGCAAACTATGAACCCATGGTCACTACACTAAATTAAGAACACAATTGAAATAAAAACTGAAAACAATAAAGGAATTTAAATTGGTGCAATACATAATTCAAATGCTGAAAACATAAATTGCAATTGAATCATGAACAAACAAAACTTGCAAGCTGTAAATCAGAATTGAAAGAAAACCGTGGTGGTATTTCATTGGAAAATCAAAAGCGTACAAGAGATAAGAAAGTGCTAGAAATTCAAAAAAGGAACTCTCTTACTCCAGTCCCAGTGTCTGTTTCTAAGTGGGTGAACTAAATAGAACCACCTGCCACACTAGGGAAATCCCAATCTCATGAAGGATACTATTTTCCTTCATCAAATGTGGAGAGAATCCCTTTACATTACACTTCCTCTCCCTTGCTCATAGGAACTCAAGAACATGAAACCTAGCCCACAAAAATTTCTCACTCTTGCGCACACACCAAGGCTCGCCTTCAAAACCTAATTGTTCCCCTCTTTAAACCCCCAAAAGAATCGAATCAATAAAACACAAAAAAAGCCTAACTTATTTCCTCATTCTTGAACCAGAAATGCGACTCTGAAACCCAATTTTTGGCCTTTGATCAACTTGGATTCTCTCTTGTTCTTCCATCTCCAATCAGCCATGCTCTCACTCCATTTTGATCTTTGAATAATCTCCATCCATAACTCTCACGCACCTAACTTGGTTTCTGCCCAATTGATTTTAGCTTGTGATCAGGGTTACTCTCTCTTTGTTGTGCATCAAGGATTGGTCACGAATGAAAACCCTTGTGTCTCTCTTGATCACCGTCCACAATTCAATCACTTTAAGTTAAACACATGTTTTGATGAGATAAGGGTTGGTCAAAGCTTTAGTGACCAAGGCAACAATGACTGATATGTAAATAAGAAAAGAAACAAGTTAGGGGTTCAAAATTGAATTTCAGCAAAGTAAAAGGGTATCCTGGCAAACAAATTTTATTAAAAAGGGAACTTTTAAAGAAACAAAACTAAATACAATAAAAGACTACTAAACTATACCTTTTTAGATCATTTTAATAAAAACTCTATTTTTCTAGACTAACAGTAAAAAGTAATTAATTAAAGACAAACAAATATTTATTTAAACTAAAAAGAAAGTTTTAGAAAGAAAAAATAAGGAAAAATGGAGTGTTGACAATTGCATACAAGAGTAATTTATGTCTTTGTATGAAGAGATAAGTCTCTAGTTAATTTTACACGATAAGATACATTGAATGAGAAAATTTATTGTATAAATCTTTGGTTCAAATCTTCGAAGATAATACGCATTAAATGAGGAGAATAGGGGCTGGTGGTTTAGCGAATGGAGAAAAAAAAAAGAGAGAGAAGAATACAAGGAGCAGGTGACGAGCAATTTAAGAGAGAAACTTGAGCGATGGAGAGAAAACAAAAAGAAGAGAATAATAAACAAGGGAAAGAGCAAGAAACAGTGTCAAAAAGAAGAATAGAGTAATTTTTCTATAACTACTAAGATGAAGATGAAGAAAAAATTATCATTTTTATTTTAGATGTATTTTTTTTCTTATTTATTTTCCCCAAATCAATATTTTCTTACAAAAATGGAGACCAAAGACATCATTTAACCATATATATATATATATATATATATATATATATATATATAAATAAAGATAAATGTATTATTATTTTATTATGTTGTATGTATGATAAAAATATTATATTATACTATTTATACGTACATATAGAAGCTCGATGAGTATGATCTTATTGACAACTTCAGCTTGTCCATTGGCTTGGGGATGCTCTACTGAAGTAGTGACATGTTTGACGTGAAACCCTTGTAAAAATTCGATCAGGCCTCTATCCATGCATTATCTTCCGTTATCAATGACAAAGGAAATCCAAAATGATAGATTATGTCTCACCACATAAACTTTTGCACTTGTTGAGCTGTAGTCATTGCGAGTGGCTCTACCTAGGGGTGGCAAAACGGGCTGGACCCAACGGGCCAGCCCGTCAGCCCGTGCTAAAAGGAACGGGTTGTTTTGAAGATTTCAACCCGTCAGCCCGTTCTGGCCCGTCTCGTCCAGCCCGTCAAATTGACGGGCCAAAGTACGGGCTGGCCTGTTTTGGCCCGTTGGTCCGTTTTAAAAAAATAAAATAAAATAAAAATAATTTAAAAGATTAATTTTTTAGATTATATATTTTAAATGTAGAAATATATAATAGTATTGTAATTTAAATCATTAACACCTATAAATTAAGTTTGAATTATTAGTTATAATTGAAAAATTTAATATGTAAATTTAATAATTATTTTAACTTATCTAATTAAAAACATTAACTAATCAATTAAAAGTTAAAATAATATTTTATTTGATTAAATATGACTTTAATAATAATTTATATGTATATATAAAAAAATTAAAAAAATAAAACAGATTAAAAAAATTTGAAAACTAATTAAAAAAATTAAAAAAAGTAAAAAAAAAAAACTAGACGGGCTAGCCCGGCCCGGCCCGTTAGCCCATCCTATACGGGACGGGTTGTGATTATTGACCCGTTTCTATTTGACGGGCCAGCCCGTCCCGGCCCATTTTTTGACGTGCCACATACGGGCCGGGCCAAAACGGGCCGGGCTGGCCCGTTTGCCACCCCTAGCTCTACCTCGACCCATTTAGTGAAGTAATCCACTGCCACTAATAGGAACTTGACTTGTCCCTTTTCGAGTGGGAAAGGGTCGATAATGTCCATCCCCCCACTTAGCATATGGCCACGATGAAAAGATGATATGTAACTCTTCATGTCTTTGGTGAGATATATTACCATGCTTCTGGCAGGGTACACACTTTTGAACAAAACTAGTACAGTCAATGGCGATTGTGGGCCAATAATACCTTACTCTCAAAATCTGGATATCCATTTTTTTAGCACCTGAATGGTATCCATATATCCCTCGTGGAGTTCCTTCATAACATATTTCGTCAAAGATTCAAAGATACATTTTAGTAGGGGCATGGAGAATCCCCTTCGATATAAGTTGTCTCCAAGTAAAGTATATCTAGCGGTCTTACGCTCCCAGCTGCACTCTACCTTTAAAGGTTTATTTCCTATTTTGAGGAAATGTATAATTGGTGTTCTCCTATCATTCATGTTTTCTACACTTATACACTCATTCACCTTTATTAATGGTGTCGAAAGCTCTCTTTAAAGGATAGATTGATGTTTACCCTTTCCCATAGTTTTTGCTAACTTTGAAAGTATGTTAGCACAACCATTTTTGACTCTCGACACATGCTTCACCTTGTATTACTCGAATCCTTCTAGCATTGTTTTTACAATATGGTAATATCGCAACAACTGGTTGTCTTTCACCTGGTTTAAGTTAATTGATTTATTACTGATAAAGGATGAGAATACCAACAGTCTTTTGTTTCTAAATTCCCAGATCTCCCAACGTTAATAGAGGAATGGTGACACTACTTGGGTAGTTGCAAGCTAGCAATGTAACACTCTCGTGCCATTTTTTGGTTCACATGCATATCTCTTGTTGAGGACAAAAATTTCATGACAAGGTGCAATGTCAAAATGATGGCTCCTAGGTTGTTTATAAAAAGGCATCCTAAAAGTATGTTATACGAAGTACTCACATCAAGAATAAGATATTTGATAAATATGGTCTTAGTGCTTCGACCCTTACTAAACATGGTGTATATATACCCTCAAGTTTCGACTCTCTCTCCAAAAAATCAAACAATCTCGTCAACATAGAGTTGCATCCGATCTTTGGAAATTTCTGATTTCTTGAAGGTCTCTCAATAGAGTATATCCACTAAACTTTCCTGGTCTACTATTGTAACGTCCTAGCTGGAAATTACTTTAATAAAATAAATAATATATAAATAAAACTCTATAGTCATAAAATACTCTTTCCAAAACGTGGGAATCTTTAAAATTTGTTCGACACGCTTAAATTCAAATGAACATAACTATGAATTTAATTACAAGTTCCAAAAATCAATTGAAGGTAAATCAAATAACTATAAATAGTTCATAATAAAACTCCCAGGATAGCCCTCTCTGTCTCTATGCGTCCCCAACATCACCAAGAACATCATCTGCTCTTGTGCGACAAGTCACACGATCATTGCCAAACACACACAGAAAGGGTGAGCTCATAACAATACAAATATGCAATTAATAAAATAGAGATTCACCCCAAACTACTTTATTTCATCTAAATTGCTTAATCTTAACACTCGATACCCAAGGATTTCATATCATTGTCTCATTATACAAATGAAAATACTAATCCATTTACCTAACCATGGATCCAGGATATATAATGTTTCCATGAACTTGTCCGTTCATGGTCCAACCTCTACGAACCTACCCGCTCGTAGTCCAACTCTACGGACCTCCCCACCTGTAGTCCAACACGCGTGATCTATCCAGCTACGAACCTTCCCGCTTGTAGTAGCCCTCAAATATGAGCACAGAACATACAAACCTCCCTGCTCGTATCCTCACATGAGAGCATCATTAATATGAACCTTCCCGCTCATATTAATCTTGTATTCACCACTAATCATGAACATACCCACTCATGACCATGTCAAGCATCTCCTGGTCCAAGTTCACATCTTAACACATCAAAACGAAATTAAGAAAAATACATTGTCCTATACAAGATACACACTCAAGTTGGTCTTAGGGATTCTAATGGTTCCACGAACTTTCCCGCTCGTGGTCCAACTCTACGAACTTCCCCACTCGTAGTTTAACTCTATGGATCTCCTTCCCCGTAGTCCAACATGCATGATCCATCCAGCTATGAACCTCCCCACTTACAGCAACTCTCAAGTGTGAGCATGGAATATACGAACCTCCCCGCTTGTATCCTCACACGATAGTATCATTAATATGAACCTCCCCGCTCATATTAATCACGCATTCCAACACCAATCATGAATCTACCTGCTCGTGATACGGTCAAGCATATCCCAGACCAGAATCAGTACAATAAGTCATGCAAAACACATCATAAACGCACCTTGCCACTTGCACAACACTACCGGGTGCCATGACACATAAGGCTTCCCTGTTTCCTACTATCGCCTGACGGTTCACTATGCGCCTATACACCAGTAATGTGACACTACTTGTTTTAGGTATTCTAATTCAGGTACTATCATCCAAACATTCAATTCTCAAACATCCAAAAACCAAAATACGCATTCATATACTTGATATACTTAAATTTACAACATCACAACTCTTATGCATCATTCTAATGTAAGCACCACCCATTCCTTTATAAATTCATATATGCTCACATCTTAAATCAATGCCAACATCAATTTGAATCCAAGAGTAAACCATGCTCATATGAAACTATGAAATAATAAGGCAGCAGACACATAACTCATTTATTCAAACAAAGCGTAAGTCTTACCTCAATCAGTAACTATAGGAACCCCATTTTTACCAATACCTTATGTCAAATTAAGATTAACATCAACACTTAGTCATTTAAACTCACATATACTATAATTGATACAATTGCACAATTACACAACTCATACACCACATAAGACACAATCAAAATTATATACTTATTTCGCATGCCCTCGCAATCCCATTACATTTAAAGCATGATTATCATGTTTCCACACTTGCCCAAAACCAATCATGATCATGCAACACTCGGTCATAATGATATCATCAATAATGGCCTTTTTCACACACTTATAACATCACACACACACACACACACGCGTATATATATATATATATATATATATATATATATATATATATATATATATATATATATATATATACTCACTAATCAAGGCCATACCAGCACTTAAGCACATTTAAGCATCCATTACTAATCATACTCTTAGGGAATTCAAACCAACAATCATGAGTAACATATATCTCTAGCTATAGACCTCCAATTCAAATCTCCACTGTTCAAAGTAAAGAATCACCTGTTATGAACCCTCTGTAAAAAATTTAGCTAAATCAGATGGTTAACGAAAACTATTCAGACTAGAAAAATCATAGTCACTGATGAGCATATAATATATAAGTATATTCATGCATTAGTTTAGGGCATTTTTATTGATTTGTGCATTATTGGACTCATTTCATCATGCATTATCTAGTTTCGGATCATACATTTGGATTGGTGCGTTGTTTATGTAAACAGGTCTGAAGGGAGTAAGTTAGACACACAACAACATGTTTCACAAGTGTTTGGTGGAGTCTTCCACGACTTGTGGATTTCGCTTCAAAGATGCGAGTTTCAAAACAGTTTGTTCCACAAGTGCCTGGTAGATTTTTCCATGACCTGTGGTTTTTTGCAGCGAATTGGAGGATACAAAACAGTGTGTTCCACAGGTGCCTGGTGGATTTTTCCACGACCTGTGGAGTTTACTTTAGAAGATCATGTGCAAAAAAATGTGTTCCATAGGTGGCCTGTGTATTTTTCCACAACCTGTGGATTTTCTAGCGAGAAACTTAAAGATTACGTGGACTAACAAAGATTTAAAAGGAAAAGAAGATATAAAGAGGAAAGATAGGGGGAAATAGTTAGAGGAGAGAGAAAATCATCTCAGCAAAGGAGAGAACGTGGGAAAAGATAAAAAGAAGGCGTTCACGAAAAAAAAAACTTCTTCTTCTTCCTCTCTATTTTCGTCTATTGCTTTGGCTACCGTATGAAATTTTTCTTTTCATTATGCAGAACTAATTTCTTTTTGTTGGATGATTGATGTAAGACTTTGGATTATAAGTTCTACTCTTTACATTTGATGGTTTGTTAATGTTCTTCATCTCAGTGCTCTGTTTATGGTTTTATCGTTTATTTATGAGCAATTTCACAATTGGGAAATTGGGGATTGTTTGCGATTATAAACAAGACGGGTTAGATTATGTCACAATTAGGAAATTGGGCATATCTAATTAGTTTGCAATAGAGATTATTATTGATTTTTTCATGATTTTATTGAATTTTTGTAAACTGACTTAAGAAATTGGGGGTTCGAATTCAATAAATAGATTTTACCTACTGAGGGATTCAGAGTAAAACAACTCCCAATAAACTCAAGTGGATGATTACATTGCTTCCATTGATTGAAAAGGAGTAGAATTCTATCAGAAAAAGTACGAAGTCAATCCTTTAACGATTCTTTTATTGATTAAAGTTTTTGTTATAAATTTTATGCTTGCAATTCTATTGATTCGCATTTGCTCAAAATTACGTAAATAAGGAATCTAGTATTCAACAAGTCAATCCCAAAGGATGGATGAATCTAGTATTCAACATGAGCCATAACTCAAGAGTTCCTAGTGTTCATCCTCTATCCCGAGCCATAACTCAAGGGATGTCCTTCCGAGCCACAACTCAGAGAATGCCACATGCTTAACCACTATCCCAAGCCACAACTCAAGGGATATGTTCTAAGCCACAACTCAAGGAACACCAGCAAGCCCACCTTTGAGATATCTTAGAAGCCTTATATACCACGCATCATAATTCCAACACAAACCAATCCAATACAGCATGATCAATTACTTTGAAACACAAAATTCATCCATCCTTTGCTTGAGCTCCAAGCCTTCACCTAAGCACCCAAGTCTACCTCGCTTAAGCTAGGTTACCTCGCCTGAGCGAGCACCTTGCACAAAACAACCCTCGAACTCTCGCTTGGGCGAGCCTTATTCGCCTGGGCGAGACTACCTTTGGCCCATAAAACAAATTTCTTGCCTAAGCGGCGAGTTAAGCCAACGTCAATTCAATCCTTGAATTCTCGCTTAGGCGAGGGACTCTCGCTTGAGCGAGGTACACTTTCGCCCAAAATAGGGCTTCGCGCCTGAGAGAGATGCCCCAAGCACAATCTCCAAACACTCACAAATTCTCGCTTAGGCGAGGCACACTCACCTAAGCGAGATGGCATTTCGCTAGAAATAAGAAACCATCGCCTGAGCGAGACGCTCGAGCAGAAACAGTATTCGAGTCTCTACTAATTTCGCCTAGGCGAGCCTAGCTCGCCTGAGCAAGAAATGCCAACTCCTACACTATTTATGCACTCAACACCAGCAACCACGCCCAATTCATAGTCCAATTCATAGCAATTAGTTTGAAACAGTGCACCCAACATATAACCATAATTGATACTTAATATGATCATCGTAAATTTGAGTTTAAACCTAAAAAACATATACCCCCAAACCCTTATCATATTCATGTAGAGGCATACTGAGTTACTCTTACAACATCCAAAAAAATTCAATCAACCTTCAAGTTATATCATATATGCATAGTATGAAATTCCATGGCTTATAAGCATACAAATATACAATCAGTTCATAAACCAAAGAAATCAAACGCGAAAGCTCCCCTAACCTGGAATTTCCTTTTCTTAAATTGAAATGATATAGCTCCCCCTAATGTAGGATTATCTTGATCCATTTTAACATTCAAGAATATGGTGATGGTTGCTTAAGAAAACCTATGGAAATCCCCACTGGACATTAAGATAACAAAGTTATCTAGATGTGAATGTTCCTTTCCAAAGGTTCTAAAGAAGAAAAGGGATGGATTGATTACTTATGAAAACAAAGAAAGCTTGCAGAAAATTAAAGGAAGCAATAAAACCGACGGCAAAATATAGGCAAGGAAATAAGAGTTAAAATGAACAAAATATGAAAATGGAAAGGAAGGAAAAGGGTGCATGGAAGAATCACGCCACCCTAGAAAATAGGCAAAGCCTTGATCTTCTACTAGGGATTAGTGGTGATGCCGCCACTTGAGCTTGCTCAAGATAAGGCTTCAAAGTTTTCTCCCTAAGAAGAAAACCTCTCACAAAGGTTGAACACAATATAGTGAATTTTCTAAAATGATCAACCCCTTTATAAACGTAAGAGCTCCCCTTAAATAGATGTAGCTAGGGGTCTTTTAGCAAAAATCCAAAAGTAACAAGGTCCTTACAAGAAAAAACACAAACATAAAAATCCATCTAGAAACTAGGGTAAACATGGCACATGGTATGGAAGGATGTCTAGGCCAAATAGATGCCAAATGCCATTCAAAGATGCTTCTAGCACACTTGGTCTCCAAGAAAAGTGGTCCCTCTTTCTAGAAGCTTATAGAAAGTTCCCTCCTTTCTCTCTCTTCCACATGTGCTCTCCTTCCACCATCCATTTAGGCGCCACTTGTATTGATCCTAGGAACTTGGATTAACCTACAAAACATAAAGGAAATTAGGATTAACATGTTGACATGATTTACCCTAATTAAGTCAAGAGTCAACCTTAAGTCAAAGTCAACAAGTCAACCTTAGGTCAAAGGTCAACAAGTCAACTAAAAGTCAAGGTCAATAAGTCAACTTTAATTGGTTAAACTTGTCAACTTCATGGAATTAAGAAAATCGAAAATAAACTAAAGGATGGACTAGCCTTCCCTTTGGTCATGCTTCTTGTGGTCCTCATTGGGATGGCTTTTGGAAGACCCGTGAAATTTAAATAATTAAATAAATAATTATTTAATAAATACGGGTAGTGGAGCTTTTATGGCATTTAATTTTGAAATGTATGACGTAGAAAAATTTTAGCTCAAATGGTTGAGAGTACTTGATTGTGTAAGAGGACTTGGGTTCAAATTCTATGTATGCCATTTATGTGCTATTTAATTTATTATTATTTTAAATATGTATTGGATCATGTTGAGTGGTAATATAATCATATAGTTATATAAATTATCATGAAACATGAATTTGTTAAATGGTTATGCATTGATTTGACAATTGGCATGGTGTGGGTTCAAACCTTGGTGAACCTAAACTAAACTTTCTTTTTGCCCAAATTTTATTTGGCATAAAGGTGTAAGGGCAACCACTAATGAACCTTCAATGACAATTAAACTCGAAGTTTAATGTCATTTTCATCCATTGTGCTTGGAGAGCAGAGAACGAAATTAGAGAGTATTCTATTTTTTTGGAGAGGATAGAAAGGATTGGAAGCAAGCTTGGAAGGAGATAAGGGCGAGATTATGTTGTGGTGCACAAGAGCTTAAAAAATATTCCAAAACTAAGCAAAGGAATCCAGGTTAGAGGAGCTGATTAACGTCGTTTTAATTGGTTAATAATTAAATGTATGTTGTATCGTATGTTATTGCATGATCAATGTCTATTTTTGTTGAATTTCGCATTTCTGAGAATTTTTCCAGAAACCGCTTGGCGGGTGATGAATTGCTGCCAGGCGACACATGCAATTTTGCCTATTTTTCTAGGTTCCTGATAGGAACCACCTAGCGGTGAGCTTAGTGCCACCAGGCAACACAAGCCCCGCCACCTAGTTTTCTAGGTTGAATTGCCTAGCGGTGAAGAACACCCGCTAGACGAGGCTTTTCGTTTTGGTTCGATTTTCGGGTTCTGCATGTTCTGGGTTGCTTTGGTTCGGTGGAAAATGCATTTTAACAACATTTGGACCAAAAGGAAGGGATTAACTGTGAAAGTCATGGTAGTGCAAGGGAATCAAATGACATTGGCTATGAATGAATGTTAGGGTGGAGGAATTGGGTGTTTTGAAAATTGTAGAACAAATTGCATAATGAACTACAAACTTATTGGATGAATTGTGATCCTGAACCTTTGAGTGGTGAGTATTGAGTCGAAATTGAAGGAAATCAGGATGGTTAAGTTGGTTGAGGTTCGCAAGCACAAGGGAAGGGCTGTTGGATTCCTTCTGTTCACGAAAAAGGTTGTTTTTCGTACTTTTCGCGCTACTAGAACCGTCGGGAAGGGAATATATATATATATATATATATATATATATATATATATATATATATATATATATATATATATGAAATGTGAATGGATTGATTTTACTTTGTTCTGGATGCTTAAAAACTAGTACTGTGCAAGTACTAGTGTAGTGCTTGGCGGTGGTGTTTGACCGCCAGGCGATAGCTACAAAACTAGTAGAGAATTGAAACGTCTGGCACTTGGCGATAAGGGTTGTTCTGCTAGGCGATACTTGTAGAAACAATAGTAGTAGAGGCGCTTGGCGGCACGTGTCCCCCGCCAGGCGGTCTGGAAGCCTTTTACGCCTGGAGACTCGTGTGGAGCGCCAAGTGATTTTTGATGAAGCAGACATTGTATTTTGCTTGCTTTGGATGTGTGTGGTCTACGAGAATTTTGGCTATATCTCAAGGGTCAGATGCTGGATTAAATGGTGGTGGCCATGGGTGATGAGACCAAAGGATGGAGTTCCTTTAATATGTGTGTTTTGTTATATAAATTGTTGCATATGTTTATATTCCTTTAGCTCACCGTATCTGCGTGTGTTTGGCGATGATCGTGTACGCGGTACACGGGATCAGGTGATGTTGCAGGTGGTTCTGGTGGAGCTTAAAGCCAAAGCATGGGCTAGTTAGGAAACTTTGTGGCATAATTTCATCTTTTTTATGAGTTTTAAGGATTTCTTGTAATCAGTAGAATCATAGAACTTGACTTTATAATGAGACTGATTTTGCTAATGTATTGTGCTTATAACAATTGGATTTAAGTTGGTTTTATCGGTGTAATAAAGTTTTAAATTCTCGCGATTTTGGGAAAATGATTTTTTTATTTTATTATTTAAAATCCGTAATATCCGGGCGGGATGTTACAACTTCTTCCTTTGGATTGGTGGTCATGTCCTCATCATCCTCCCCTTCTTGGAGAGAATTCGACCACGAATTCTTAAGCCCTACATGAAAAGGAGATAAGTCACTAACATTGAAAGAATTACTAACATTATAGCTAGAGGGTAAGTCCAATTGACATGCATTGCTGTTAATTCTTTTGAGAATTTGGAAAGGTCCATCCCCTCTAGGGAGGAGTTTGGACTTCCTTTGGGTAGGAAATCTTTCCTTCCTCAAGTGAAGCCATACCCAATCTCCCTCTTTGAAAAGGACTTCCTTCCCTTGTTTCCCTCTTCTTGGTATTTCCTCATCGTCCTTTCAATGACCTCTTTGACTTGTGTGTGTAAGTCTCGGATCATGCTTGCCTTAGCTTCCCCATCTTGGCAAATCCATGCCTCTTGATTGGGTAAGGGAAGAAGATCTAGAGGAGAGTGAGAGGTAGTAGAGTGCACAACACGGTTGTAAGCAAAATCTATGTGAGGAGGAAGTTATTCCCACTCCCTAATGTTTTGTTTAAGCATGCACCTTAACATTTGACCCAAATTTCTATTAACCACCTCAGTTTGGCCATCACTTTGGGGGTGGCAAGTAGTAGAAAAGAAGTTTAGTGCCAAGTTTCCCCCATAATGTCCTCCAAAAATGGCTTAAAACCTGTGTCCCTATCACTCACAATGGTTCTAGGAATGCCATGCAATTTTTCTACTTCCTAAAAGAAGAGATTGGAAAAATTGGTTGCATCATCACTTTTATGACACGGAATGAAGTGGGCCATTTTAGAAAACCTATCCACAACCACAAAAATGGAGTCCTTTCCTTTTTTTTGTCCTTGGGAGTCCTAGAATGAAATCCATAGAAATGTCTACCCAGGGTTTAGAAGGTATGGACAAGGGGGTGTAAAAGGAAAGCTACATGTTTTCTCTACATGTTTATCTATGCAAGATTTACAATGTTTATCTACATGTTTTCTCATGTGAGGCCAATAAAAATGCTCTTTTAAAACCTCAAGAGTTTTGTTGGAACCAAAGTGGCCCATTAATCCTCCTTCATGGGCTTCTCTCACAAGAGATGATCTTAAAGAACCTTGAGGTATGCAAAGCCTCTTACCTTTGAAAAGGTAATGATTGAGGAGATAAAAGTCTTTGCAAGACCCTTGAATACATTCATGAAAAATAGAAGCAAAGTCAACATATTTGTCATACAATTCCTTAATATGATCAAAGCTAAGAAACTTGGTTTCTAGCATGGAGAGAAGTGAATGCCTTCTTGAAAGCGCATCCGCCACAATGTTGGCCTTCCCTTGTTTGTTCTTGATCACATATGGGAATTGTTCAAGAAATTCTACCCACCTTGCATGCCTTTTGTTAAGCTTACCTTGGCTTTTCAAAAACTTAAGAGATTCATGGTCACTATGAACCACAAATTCTTTAGAAAGAAGATAGTGTTGCCAAGTTTGCAAGGTCCTTACAAGAGCATAAAGCTCTTTATCACAGGTGGAGTAGTTAAGATGACTTCCTTTAAGCTTTTCACTAAAGTATGCAATGGGGTGACCTTCTTGAAGAAGCACCGCCCCAAATCCTACATTAGAGGCATCACACTCAATCTCAAATGTCTTGGAAAAGTTAGGAAGGACTAGAAGTGGTGCATTGATCAATTTTTGTTTTAAAGTGTCAAAGGCCTTTGATTGATCAACTCCCCACTTGAATTTCACACCTTTCTTTACCAATTCATTCAAAGGGGCGGCTATAATGCTAAAACTTGGCATAAATTGTAACACCCCAATTTTGCGATGTCACGGAACGTTAGAAAATTTTTACATTTAGCGGAAAAGGAATTAACATTGAAAATATACTTAATAAAAAATTTTAATTTAATTTAAATTACATAATTCAAACCGTCACTTTGTCAAAAACTTCCAATAACATTTGCGATCAAAAGAAAATTACATAATATTTAGTATCTGATTTAAAACAACTACATATATTATAAAAACTTCTGAGTCCACCCCAACCTCTCGTCAATCTATTCCATGCCAAGATTATCTGCATTATTATGTGCTCCCGTATAACATACACATTATATGATCATCGCACATACAACAAACATACAAACAAACAAATAGGGGTAAGCTAACCATAAACAATGATATATATAAAAGAAATTCACAAATAAAACATGTCCAATAATACTCAATGTCGCATTCAAGTAACACTTAAGCATTATGATCACAATCAATCCTTGGTTTGAACACACAAACCCCAAAATCCAAACAATCATACCAAACCAAACATAGCATCACTTTCATCTAAAATCTTCAAACATAGTGATCATAATCAAGCTTTGGTTTTTCGCGGCCTCTTACCCCACAACAACATCTAGTTTCCTAGAACAGATGGTTCGATGTGTCCCACTATCGCAGCCAGACTATCTCCCTTATTCCTTAAGGAATTATGAGTAAAAACGTCGATGCATCGCACACCGGGCACTATACTTGCAACGAACCGAAATAAGGTGAAACATCTTTCCCCTCCCCACTACTTCACACAGACAAGAGGGTACAACACTCAAACCAATCCTCTACCACTGCTTCACACAAAGATGATCCCTTTCCACTGCTTCACACAGGCGAAAGAGTCTTCATTGGGTTCCTAGGTACAAAAAACCTCACACAACATTTTAATTCCACCAAGAGGTTTCAAGCCAGGCATAACACTCTCAACATGCAACACATCAGAGTTACAAATTGCCAACAAAATACATACTATCACATCATGCATGGGAAATAAAGTTCCATAACATAAACTTATCACATTATTAAATAAAACATTCACACAACAAACCCAACTAATCACATTCATTCTAACACAGGCAAAACATCATACTCAAGTAATTATCCTCAAACCACCACTTAAACTACATAACCATGCAACCCACGAAAACCAAGAAAAATCACCAATCACATAACCCATTTATTCATGTCACTCTCCCAGTGTGAATCACATCCTTGCACACCTCCATGCCTCAACATCCTCACTTACATCTCTCTCTTTTGGAAAATAACTAATTCTTATAATTTTTATCCAATCCAACTTAACAACACATTATGCAAACGATTTGGGATTTTAGAAATAAAACTACAGCTTGTGTATAACTCCAAAAAATATGTATTTATATTCAAATTAAAGATGATTGAATCAAGAATCAAATGCAACAAAAACCAACTTAATCAATAAAACAAGAGAAGAAAATAAGGTTGGCTTCCCCTACCTTGTTAGCAACCTCCAACCTACGTTCCCTTTCTTCCACAGTCTCTTCCACGGTTCCTTTCTTGTTTACTCCTCTCCTCTTTTTTTCTCACATTTTAGAAACCCTAAAACTATTATATTTCCTCCCCTAAAACAATACCTTTTAATCTATAACTAATTCATCTTAATTTTTTCTGTTAAAATCTTAGAAATAAAACCAAAAGCGGTTTTTGTTTCCTTTAGAATAAGTAGCAAACAAACTTCAAGAGAGAGAAAACTAAATAATTTTTTTCGTGGGCCCCACCAGAAAAAGAGAAAGAAAAAGAAACACAATTTAGTCATTTTAAAGCTACTTAGAATCAAACCCTTGTACGTTTGCACAACAACACCCACATCAACCACCAAGCCACATGCTTTCTCATATCATAATATGCACCAGTTGATTATATACACATATCCCCAACATTAAATATAATAATAAAATTTAAAATAAATAAAATAATAACTTACATCACTTAAATAATTATTATAAATACAACAATAACTTAAATCACTCAAACAATAATTATTTCATAATTTAATAACCTAATTAAATTAAATAAATCAACAATATTAATGAAGCCATTAATTTTTTTCCATGTTTTTCCCTTTAGTCTAATTTTTCCCGGGTCTTACACAAATCTTCTATAGAAACTAGCCAACGCATGAAAAGAGCGCACCTCATTCACATTTTTAGGTGTAGGCCACTCTTGAATGGCCACCACCTTGTCTTGGTCCACATGGACTCCATCTTTGCTAATTTTAAACCCTAGGAAGATTACATGATCCATTCCAAAGACACATTTATCCATGTTAGCATACAAGGATTGCTCCCTTAGGGTTCCTAACACTTGTTGCAAATGTTGGGCATGGTTTTTTCTAGACATACTATAGATGAGTATGTCATCAAAATAGACTACCACAAATTTTCCCAAAAAGGGTCTAAGCACATGATGCACGAGTCTCATAAAAGTGCTTGGGGAATTGGTCAATCCGAAGGGCATGATTAGCCACTCATATAACCTAAACTTGGTTTTGAAGGAGGTTTTCCATTCATCACCCTTCTTGATCCTAATTTGATTATAGCCACTTTTCAAGTCAATCTTTGAAAGTATGGTGGCTCCATGAAGTTCATCAACCAAATAATCTAATCTAGGGATGGGGTGTCTATACTTGATAGTAATGTTGTTGATGGCCCTATAATCTATGCACATTCTCTATGTCCCATCTTTCTTAGGAACTAAGATCACGGGCATAGCACAAGGACTCATACTATGTTGGACCCACCCCTTTTCTAACAAGTCATTCACTTGTTTTTGAATTTCTTTTGCCTCCTCAGGATTAGTCCTATAGGCTGGCCTATTTGGCAAAGATGATCCTTGGATGAAATCAATTTGATGTTCTATGCCTCTTAGAGGTGGAAGCCCCTTTGGAGGATCTTGGAACACATCCTTGTGGTCATCTAAAACCTTAGACAAATCTTGTGGGCAATCATGAGGCTTATGGAAAGAGGGAGAAGACTCACTAGGATAAGCTATAAGAACTTGTTTTTGAGAAAGCATTACTTTTTTAACTCCTTTCAGGGAAATTAAGGTCTTCTTGGTTTGGGCCTTGGCTTGTGCTTTCTCTTCCTTCCTCTTCTTAATCATTTGTTTTTAGTCCTCATTTACTTCTTTGGGTGAAAGGGGTAATAATGTGATCTTCTTACCTTTGAAGCTAAAAGAAAATTTGTTGGTATGACCATTATGAAAAGCTTTTTGGTCAAATTGCCATGGCCTTCCAAGAAGGATATAAGTAGCTTCCATAGGTACTAAGTCACATAAAACCTCATCTTTATAAGTCCCAATGGAGAATGTGATGAGGACTTGTTTATCAACTTTGATCTCACCATTCTCACTTAACCATGAAAGCTTGTAAGGCTTGGCATGAGGGATTTTTTCCAAGCCAAGCTTGTCAACTACCCTTGTGCTAGCCACATTGGCACAACTTCCTCCATCAATAATGAGGGAACAAGTCTTATTGTTGATTAGGCATCTTATATGAAAAATATTTTTCCTTTGATTTTCTAATTCTTTTGGCACTTGGCCCATCATGCGCCTAACCACCAATAGACCACCTTCTTGAGGTTGAATCTCATCCTCACTTGAAGAAGAAGAAGTGTGTGAAGAACTTTTGGGGGAAGAGGGAGAAGAATGTTCACTTTCCACCTCTCCTTTAGGATTCAAGAACATGTTCCTTTTTGAAGGGCAATTGGAAGCAATGTGACCAAATCCCAAACACTTAAAACATTTGATGGAACTAGTTCTTGTCTCTTAAGAAGAGTTTGTTGGTGGTTTGTCATGAATGGTTTTAGTCGAATTGTTTTTAGATGTTGAGTCTTGGGCTTTAGAAGGCATTTTTTCTTCTTTCTTGCCTTTCCAAGATTTAGAGTAGTAGTCATTGTAAGAAGTATTCTTTTTGGCCTCATTTTTCCTTTTCAATTGGTTTTCAACTTTGAGTGTCAAATGTAAAACTTTGCTAAGTGTGGAGTACTCATACAAGTAAACTACATCTTGAATCTTTCGCCTTAGCCCACTCACAAAACGAGTTACCTTTTCCAAATTTTCCACATGTCTTACTTTTTCCAACATCTCAAATCGTTGTAGTCTCATTTGCACTCTCGCCTCTCTTTCTCTAACTCTTTCGTGGAGCTCTTCTTTTTGTTGTTCTTTTTCTCTCATATCTAGCTCTTTTCTCTCTTTTAACTCTCTCTCTCTCTTGTCTTGCCTTTTCCCACATTTCCTTTAGTGTTCTTTCTTCCTTTTCACGCTCCCTTTTTGCTTGTTGCTCTCGTCTGACTTCGAGCTTTTGCCTAACACTCCACTTCACCTCTTTCAAGTATACAATGTAATCCTAGAGTTCCTGAAGAGTCATGTACTTTGCGTTTCAATTAGGATATTGATAATTTTCGTGTCCATATCCTTCACACTTGGTGCACCTAATAGCACTTGTTTTGTCGCTTGGCAATGATCCACTATCATGTTTGTGCTCCTTTCTAAGCTCCCCAAGTTTGCTATTCAGCCTGATGATTCTAGACACAATGAAGTTGATATCCTCTATCAAGGTCGAACGTGTATGGAACATTGTGGAATGCTTAAAATTGCTAATTCCTGCAATGAAGGAGAGGAAACAAGAACTAACACAAAACACAGTAAGTGGTTAGCACAAGTAATATGGATAAAATTATCAAATAGGCCTCACCACTCCTTACGTGTTTACACTCAATTTCACTTGTGTTTCACTCTTTAAGTGTATTCACTCGCTCTCAAGTTCCTGTTTAGTTCTTCAAAGAACCTCCAATCAACCTATCAAGAATTCAACATCAAAGTGAAATATGTAACGGATCTAAGCTCAACTCAGAAGGCCAAGGAAAGAAAAATCTAAGACAAAACCAAGAAAATTTGAAAACAAACTAAAAAGCACCAAAATCAAGAAATAGTTAAACCAAAAAGGAGTAAATATGTGACAAAACTAGGACTATGACAACGAGAAAAACACTTTTAAAGAGAAGAGTAATCTAAATAGTGTGTCAAGAATTGCCACTGGAAATGTGAAACAAAATACTCAAGTTAAATTATGACGATTAATTCAAACTCCCACAAGCAATACTTCCAACAATTTAACTCAAGGTACATTGTTCCACAACACGAGAATATAAGGAAATATCAAACTCAAAGGAATATGATAGACAAAAGACTCAAGCAAAGCAAAGGTGAACAAATAATGACTCTAAGTGGTATGAATAGACAAAGCTAAATGCAAAAGCATATATTAGAAAATCAACCAGAGACATGACTGAAGCACCACAATTTTGCACCGAACAACACCCAAAACAGCACCAAAAATCACCTCAATTCACGCCCACACTTGCTGTCCAAACAAGAAAGTTTCATGCCCCTCCTCAGAACCACTGATCTTTATCTTTGAATCTCCGATTCAAAGTGGCGAATCTTCCTCACTTATCTTGGACTCTCCTCCAAGTGGCGTGGTTTCCTCCCATTTTGAAAACCCCAAATCAACGTCCTCCATTTTCCCCATTCGTTCTAGGGTTCATACCCATTTTCGTTGTAGACGAATTTCACCCACAAATCCAAGACGATCCTTCATCATCCCCTTTTGATCACCAATGGTCTTCTTAGCACCAATTGAATTTCCACTCTTCTAATTCACCCTCTATTCATTTTAAAAACGAAAATTTGTTTGAGTGGCTGATAATTGCCATTCAATGACCATTATGGCCATTTTTCCAGCCTCCCTTGGTTGCCCGTTCTGTTAGGGTTTTCTCTACCCTTTCATATTCATGCCACAACTATTTTTTTCCTCCTATTACGAAAACCCGCAAATCGACGTCCTCCATTTTCCCCATTCGTTTTAGGGTTCATACCCATTTTCGTTCTAGACGAATTTCACCCACAAATTCGAGACGATCCTTCATCACCCCCTTTGATCACCAATGTCCTTCTTAGCACCCATTGAATTTCCACTCTTCTAATTCACCCTCTATTCACTTTAAAAACGAAAATTTGTTTGAGTGGCTGATAATTGTCATTCAATGACCATTATGGCTATTTTTCCAGTCTCTCTTGGCTGCCCCTTCTGTTAGGATTTTCTCTACTCTTTCATATTCATGCCACAACTAATTTTTTTTAGCAAAAAAAAGGTTAAATTTGGGTTTACCAAGGTTCAAACCCATACTATGCTCATCATCAAATCATTGCACAACCACTCAAGCAATTCATGTTTAGTGACAATTCTTATAAATATTATCCCTCCATATGATCAATCATATTATTAAAAATAATAATAAAACAAACAACACATAATTGGCATACATAAGATTAAAGGCTTCCACTAGTCGCATTTATTAATTAATTAATTTTCACGAGTCTTACATATTTCATCGAAACAGATTCATAAAATTCAAAACAAATTATCAAACAACTTTATTAATGTTTATACATAGTATAACATTTTTACTGGATCAAATGGATCATAAATCAAACCCAAAAAAATATAATATGAAAAGAAAAAAAAAATGGTTGTCGATGACATCCATTGAAATTATATTGCGGATGTCGACATCCACACTAAACTTTTTAATTAACATCGTTTTTCAATTTTATTTCATCATAAGAGATTCACAAAATTCAAAAAAAATTATCAAACAACTATATTAACATTAATAGATACTATAGCATTTTCACTAGATCAGATGGATCATAAATCAAACCCCACAAAATTAATTATGAAAAGAAAAAAAAAAAAGGTTGTCGATGTCTACATCCGCAACACACCTATGATATTCGTTGAAATTGTATTGCGAATGTCGACATCCGTAATACACTTTTTAATTAACATCATATTTTAATTTTTTATAATCAAAACATATTCATATAATTCAAAAAAAAATTATCAAACAACTATATTAATGTTTATACATACTATAGAATTTGTACTAGATCAGATGGATCACAAATCAAACCAAAAAATTAAATATAAAAAAAAAATTAAAAAAAAATAGTTTGCAGATGTCCACATCCACAACACAAACTGAAATTCAATTACGGATGTCTACATCCGCAATACACTATCTATTAACATATTTTTTATTTTTTTAATGAAGTCAAATTTATATAATTAAAAAAATTAGCAAATCACTAAATTAATTATTATACATATTACGGTATGATGAATGGATAAAATAGATCAACAATCAATAAAAAAATTATATATGAAAATTTAAAAGAAAAATATGTTGCGGATGTCGATATTCACAAACAAACTAAAATACTATTGTGGATGTCGACATCTATTATAACAATTAATATTTCATATATCAACTCAAGTAATAACAAACAAATATCAGTAATAACCAACATCATCCCAAGATTATTTACCACCATTTATAGCAATAACCAACATCGTTCCAAGATTATTTACCACCATTTATTAAAATAAGATGCATTGATGGGGATATGAATATTAACTTGTGAAAGAGAAGACCTTTGAAAGAAGAGCAAGAAGAGCACTGAGACGAGACACTCAGGACCACAGTTCCTGTCCTACTGTTGATAAAGCTGGACCATGGAGAAAGATCAACGAAAACATTTGGAGGAAATGGGAGATCAAAGACGAAACGGGAAGAATTTTGAAGGTGTAACAATTTGGAGGTGGAAGCTCTCTCTGAGACCGAAGAAGTAAGAAACACAGTGCAGTAAATTTTTGTAATTACTTTCAAACACTAAAGTAGGTAAGGATAGAATGAGTAAATAATACTAATATTAGGGGTAGAGGAGAAAGGGTGGGGTACCTGGAGAAGCCTCCTAAATGGCCCTCCCGGTTGGCAGACTATTTGGGCCCAGCCCGCTGGCTAACACATTTTGGGCCTCGCCACCTGTTTTTATTGTTAACCAATGAAAATACGACACGTATGAAAAATTACGTAGGGTCTAGAATTGACTCCGACTCTAGAGAGCGTTGAAATTGACATTGTTATATATAATAATAATATACCAGTAATAAACCGTAAGATCAAATTGGAACCCAATTTTCCTTTTCCGTTCAACTGCATCGATATTCTCCATGGCTTACGTTGAGCGAGGTACCTTCCTCTTCTCAATTCTTATCCACATCAATTTCCTTTTCTGATTTATTTTTTTATTTCCCTATTACCGTTTATGTTCAGTTTCTGATTCATTATTTGGATTTGTGGAACCTATAATCTGTTCTTAGTTCCGATCTTTCCTTTTTAACTATGTTTTAGGTTTTGAAATAGGTTCCGAATTCTGAAATTTTGGAATTCCTTACATTCGATGATTGCTGACAATCTTATATCTTTTTTTTTTTTTTTTTTTTTTTTTTTTTTTTTTTTTTTTTTTTTTATTTTTTTTTTTTTTTTTTTCTGATTTAACATCAAACATGTTTATCCCGGAGTTCCTTGATTTTCCAGTTTTGAGGTTATTGAGCAACATATTATTATTATTATTATTATTATTATTATTATTCTCGAATCTCGAACAGTGTTGATTTAATATTCATCTAAAATGTTAGAACTTAGAAACATATCCTTATATAGTCGATAAAATTAAATATCTGCTTATGAAGACCACCCTCTCAAATTCATCTCTGGAAATACCCTTTAGTTTCACACCTGAGTCCTTGTTGATTAAACTCTACAAAGTACACAAACAGTATCACCTTCCATTGATGGTGGCGTAGTAATCATAGTGTCTGGTATGAACACAGTTAGTTTTGTATAGAATGGTTGATTATAAGGAACTAAATTGCTGAAACAAACAAGTATAACAGGAATCTACCATTTTCTCATGTTTGTTTCTGTATATTCAATCCATCCTTGCTTGTGAAATGTGACATGTTAGTTTGTTAGATGTTTTCACTAAAATTTGTTGATATTTATATTCTTCAGTAGCATATCCATACCTTTAAATTTAAAAAAAATGCTCGATTCTATGTTTTCATGCAAAATAGTTGTCCAGTTTTCTCTGAAGTGCTGATGGAGCTCAACTATCCATGAGGGATCGTGAGCAGTGTTTTTCATTTTCTTGTTTTCTGTCACTTTAGCTCCAATGTAACTAGTAACGTTAGCAATATTGTATCTGTTACTGAGGTGGTTGTTATAATAAAAGTGAAGACTAATTAGTGGAGTTGCTGGAGTGAATAATAGTTACTACCATTTACCATTTAGAGGAGGTTCTTTGGTGTTATTGTTGGTAAATCAAGGGTGTGTCATTTCAATTTGGATCAATTTCTTTTTATCTGTTTCAAGGGCATTGGTGAATCATGAGCTTCTCTTTTTCAATTACATAGTTGTCCAGTGCGAAGAATGATTCCTCATCTTCTCATTCTTTTATATATTTGTTATTTAGAAATTTTGTTGGATGAAATTATGGAGATGTGTTGTAATTCTAAATGGCATAATTATTGTTCATGAACTCATATTTTGTATTGACTAGAGAAAAGGTCTACTAATAATATATAAATAGGTAGAATTATTACCTTATTAAGTCAATTTGTGAGATTCAGGTAGGCTTAAATTCCACTTGCTTAAAATGATATCATAGCTCAGAGCCTATCTTTGTCAAGTTTGTTAGGCCTATTGTATTATCCATTATCTGGTTCCCTTCCGTCCCACTTTGAGATGTACAATATTTGGTGTGAAGAGGTGTTGAAGAGTTCACACCGATTAAAGATAAGGTCAAATCGCAATAATATATAGATGGGTGCAAATTTCAAGCATGTTTGAGGGTTGTGCTAGGCTTAAATTCTACTTTCTTGAGAATTATGTTATGTTTTATTGCAAAACATGAGTTATCCAATTAATAAACTATTTTTATACATTAACGTATGAGGTAAATAAAACTTTGATAGTTATACTGATGAGGTACAAATCAGTCCTTTTCTTTTTCACCGGGTACATATATTTAAGGATAGAAGTAAAAGATTTTGATATTTCTCCCTTTCCATTTCTGGCTTGTAGATCTTAATTTTACCTCTGTTTTTATTTCCGTATTTTATTTTTCATTCCTCCCTTTCTCATTTTGGTTTTCTCCAGTGCAATGCTGCTGGAAAGTGAAGAATTAAGTAAGAACAATACAAAGACTGCTGTAATATTTTCATAATTATCCTAAATGCCTGTGACTGCAACCTCCTTTGAATTGCCAATTTTGTAGTTGAGTTATTGGTCAACTTGATAAATAGGAATTGGATGGTAAAGTTATGGGCAAAATTCCTAGTGAAATGTTGTTACGGGTAACTTTGTCTAACATCTTTTAAGGATAACAACCCAAAATAAGCTCTGGACTAACATTAAGGCTACTAGATATGATATGGTTCCTTTAAAACTAAATATCTGGAATATTGTTGTACTGCTTTTTATTGCGTAGACAGATTTTTTGGCTTGTGTGATGGTGGATCAAAAAATAGGAGCAGGATCCAAAGACTTCTAAATATAGCTTCTCTAAAAGATCATATTAAAAAGAATTCATTAAAATTTTGTAAGTTATTTTTTTTGTCTCAAAATTCTGTTGGTTTAACTTTTTCTTTTAGGGTTACATCCCAAAGTAAGCTCTGGACTGACATTACTTAAGGCTACTAGCTATTATCTGGTTCTTTTAAAACTAAATGTCTGGAATATTATTGTACTGCTTTTTAATGCGTAGACAGTCTTTTGGTTTGTGTGGTGGATCGAAAAGAAATCTGTTGTAGGCCTTATTTGGATAAGTGAACGCTTTTAGGGCAAAGAACTATGGAATTAAAATGAATTGCATTTACATACTCTAAAATCAACTTATACACTTCAACTTGAAAGTTGAGGTGTACATGTTGATTTTGTTTGAATCGTTTTGCCTTTTATTTTATTGCAAACCTCTTCCAAATCAGGACTTGGAGAATTTCATTCTTTACACTGAAATGATTATATGCCTTGATATTGATTCATTTCGGGAGGTTGATGCATTTTGTGCAGGTGTTGTGAAATCAAAGCGGTCAATATGGCGGCTTAATACAATCACAGATTTCTTATGGGCCATTATTAACTTCATTGGCGTGTTTTTTACAACAATGTTCTCGGTAACTTTTACATGTTTCTTGATTTACAGAAAAGAAATTTAAGGAATATGTGGTTATTGTGTACAATTCGCGTGTGCTCATGATGTTTCCCTCTTTAGATGGAAAAATCAGATGCCTATAGAAAAGGTGCTGTTGGTAAAAAATGGGATGGTGGTGCTCCTGGAGGAGGCCCTGGTGGCGGTGGTGGTGGCGGACCATATGGTGGTGGTCCAGGAGGCCCTCGTGGGGGTCTTGACAATGTCCGTGGTCTAGATAGTATAAGGGGACGTGATCATAGTAAGTTTATTACTGTCTACATTGGTTTCAATCTTTATCTATTTAAATATTTAGTTTTCGTTTGCTAATGATTTCTTCTGTGTTGGGTTTTTTTTATCCCATTGCACTTCCAGATTCACTTCCTGCCTGTGGCTCCTGCTGTGGTTAAGTGTTAGAGATCCATTTTGTCTATATATGCCTTGTATGTTACTGTTGGTATCTGATGTTGAACTGGTGTAATATGTAAAAATCGATAAGAGTTTCAAGCTTTATATTTGGGCATAGGCCAAAATAACAGAGTTGTACTTTATTGTTGAATGTTAATAGTTTTCATATGACCGACCAATGACTAGAAACATATATACCTTTGCAGAACTTTTCTTAAGATCTGAGCTTGGTTATGGCTTAAAGATGCTACACTTTTGTCTTTGTTTGTAAAATAATGCACATGGTTTTCACAATTTAAGTAAAACTAGACTTGTTTGCACGATTTTCTTTTTAAATACGTATAAAAAGTTGAAATTGAATTTTCTATTAATTTATATCCAGTTAACAGAAGTTTTTCGTGTGATTTTTTTAGAAGTTTTACTTTTAACTTATATAGAAGTTATTTTGGTTAATACAAACGTTATAAAATTTTTTCAATTATTTCTTAAAGTGCTTATGACAGTTTCTTGAAACAGCTTTATGTAACCTAATATAACTGACTTCTGATAAAGCTAACAGAATTGTATGTAATTGTTTCAACTTGTTTTAGAAAATAACCAGGTCTTACGAGTCTCTGTTTTTTTTTTTTTTTATTATGTGTTAAGAAAAATAAAAAATATTTATTATAATTAAAAAAATATATTTAACCTTATTAAGTGTTATGATTACATTTATTTATAAATATAATATTTAAGTTTAGAATTATAAGAAAGTTAAATTTAAATTTTGTGTATATTTTATATTATTAATAATAATTTTACTATAGATAAGTAGTATTTTTTTAATATTGATTTCTTAAAATTAATGTAGTAGATGTAGTAGATTGTATATTTTGAATTGACCTTAGTAATTATTTATAATATTTTCTTAATTTATTTGTGATTATTGTGAAGAAAGACATTAATTGATGAAATGGTGAAAGTAAGATATTTGAGTTTATTTTTTATAATATTTTTAATTAATTATTATTGTGTGGTTAGGGTCATTTTTTCTTTTCTTTTTAATTTGTAGTAAAAATATTAATGTAATTATTATTATATTTAAATAAATAATAAATTTACATAATTATATTTAACCATTATACTTATGTATAATTATTAATAAATGTTTTAAAAAATTGATAACATACAAAAATAATTATAATTATTTTTTAATAAAATAATTAAAAATAAATAATATTATTTTAATATTCCTAATACCAACACTAATATAATAACAATATAATAATAATAATAATAATAATAATAAAGTAATAGTAATAATAATAATAAATATTAATTAATACTAATAATAGTAATATATTATTAGTTACTATAAAAAAATAATATATTGTACGATTAAAATTTATAATTAAACTTTGAAATTATATATTATATTAAAATAAAATGAATATATACGAGTTAAAATAAAATTTAGATATATTATACATTATAAATCTCGTATAAAATAAATACAAAATAAATTTGATGTTAAAATCAGTTGAAAGAATTATAAATATAAAACTTAAATTAATATTTAAAATGTAAATATAAAATTAATATTTAAAATGAAATTTGACAACTATTTTATTAATAAGATTTTGGTATCTCAGCAACGTCAATATGGAACAAATAAAATTATTAATAAGAGTATCTTGCAATATCAATAATAATAATAATAATGTTATTAGTTATATTAATTCTAGAAATAATAATATTAATAATAGTAATAATTTTATTTTGTTTTAATTTGTCTTAAGAAAATAAATATAATTATTGTTATAGGTAACTTTTATAATAAATTAATTAAAAATAAGTTATAGAAATGATTCATTAATAAGTGAATTATAACTTCTCTATGACTTGACGTAAAATATATTCAGAATAAAAAAAAAAAACATAAACCAAAATATGGATCTTATTCCCTTTCTACTCATTCATTAATAAAGAATTAACGGAAATTCAAAAATAGAAGAGCACTACATTTCTATAGTAGATGGTTTCAAACCAAATTACACTGCAATTATCATAACGCAAATCCAAAAACTCATAATTACATGGGTAATAAAATAGTAGGTTCAATACTTTTTTTCCCCTTAGTTTGATTGAATTATGTATGAAGAACCGATATGAAAAATTATTTTTACATAATAATTACATGTGTAGTTATTACAGTATAATTTTTCTAATGGATTAGGTTGAGTGTTTTTTTTTTTCTTCAAATTCCATTCAACCTGAGTTTTGTGAGGAATTATATAATTTGAATGGAATTATTTTATTTTTTACTAATATATAATAAAAAAGATGAATGTTTGTTGTTCATATATATATATATATATATATATATATATATATATATATATATATATATATATATATATCACTTTTAATGAACGGTTGATTAATTAAAATCATCTCGTACAACTTTGAAAGTTTGATAAACAATTTTAATATATTTAACATCATCAATTCAATATATTTATTTTTTGAGGTCGAAGAAACATAGATGGTTACATATAAAACCATTCCCCTATCTTCACCCAACAATTAAAACATTTTGGGATGTTCACAACATTGGCATCAAATTCTCTATGATTACAGGGTCTTGAGCTTAATATTTGCCAATGTGATTCTTTTAATATTGAACTCAATGGGTAGGAATCCTGTTCTAGCATAAAAGACTTTTGCATAAGGGTGCATGTTAGAGATGCAATGCATGGCTTCACTAAACTGCTTGAAGCTTTTGATGCAAGTTGATATTCACCTGAGGCATGTAAACCACTGTCAATACTTAAATAATATAGTTCACTAGTAAAATTACAAAACCAAGTGTACTGTACGTCCCATCGGTCAATCGGTCAAACGAACAAACCACGTAGCACGTTAAAAGACTATCGGTCGAACGGCTCGTGAGTACACTGTAGGACCATCAGTCAAACGAACAAACCACGTAGCATCGTTAAAAGACTATCGGTCGAACGGCTGATGAACAAACTGTAGGATCATCGGTCAAACGGTTAAACAAATAAGTCAAAAGCCAACCACGTTCATGCCCATCGGTCCATCGGTAACACCTAATCGAGTGACTCGGACCCCTAATGGCACATCGGTCGATCGGACAAGCACGAATAGCACCTAACCATAACAAAGGGCAATCAATGAACCAATTGTCGATTGATCAATCTCTAGACTTGCGTAGTCCTTCACATGCGTCCGTCGGTCGATCGGCCATACACGAATCGTTCACTTGTTAAAAATGAAGTATAACTAACCCAGTCAAGCGGCCATCGGTCGCACAGTCAAACAACCAGTCAATCGGGTTAATTAACGTTAAACGAGTCAGTAATCTTGATTAAAGGATCATTGGGCCGTGATTAAGGAACCTTAATCACAGGCCCACACCGAAAACTATAAATAGGGCCCAAAGGTAGGTTGGTGAGCATCTTAAATTCGCATTTATTACAACAGCTATACTGACACACCGATCGGTTCTTTACTGACTTAAGCATCATAGTCCTTTAGACAGGTACCCCGATCGTCATCCCAGCCGATCGAGCTAAGGAGTGGATTTTCTTGGAGAAGAAGTGAGAAGTGGAGTAAGCCTGAAGTAGTTCTTTAGTAGGCTCTTGGTCCCTACCCCGAAACATTTTGGCGCCCACCGTGGGGCCGAGCAGTCTCTTTTAAGACAGTATACCCTTATGGTGACCACAAGAAACCGGAATAGCAACATGGACGGAGGAAGAATGGCAGATGATCAAGTAGACACTAGGGAGATGATAAGGGCGATGCAGCAGAGGATGGATGAGATGCAAAGGAACTATGAAGTGTAGATGCAGATCTTGCGGGAGGAGAATGCCACCCTAAGGCGAAAGGAAGAAGGAATCCCGTCGACGCCTACCGTACCCGACCCGCTGAGGCTAAGTCGGGTGCAGTAGCATCGAGACGCCGAACGGGTGGAGAGTCGCCCCCCACCAACAGGACTGGAGCAATCACAGCCGGCTCGGGTCGAGAAGACGCAGGCTTCAAGGGGAAATCTGTCGCACATGATGGCTGAGAGCTCGGGAGCAAACGATGGGGGCCGCCCATCACGTCAACCGATCCCCGCATCGGGATTCTCCCCCTTCACCCCGTACATTCTGGAGACACCGCTGCCGGAGAAGTGGAAAATGCCAACATTTGACAAGTATGACGGCACGACTAATCCCGACAACCACATGCGTGTCTTCATGCATCAGATGATGTTCCACGCGGTTAGTGACCCCATCTGGTGCCGTGTTTTCTCGACTTATTTGACGGGAGAGGTGCTGGAGTGGTTTTCCGAGCTGCCGGCCGGTAGTATTGATTCTCTTGCCACTTTGAAGGCAAGGTTTAGCACGCAGTTCGCGCCCCTGAAACCGGCCATTCTGACGGTCGACAACCTGGTGAACATCTGGCAGGAAGACGGGGAATCGCTGAGGAGTTATCTTGATCGGTATAATCGGATGTCGGTCAAGATAAAGGATCTCAGCGACGAGATCGCTCGGCATCACTTCTCATATGGGCTCCAGCCGGGAGTTTTCGCGGACAAGATAAGCCGCAAGAAACCGAGGACGATGGAGGAGATGAGGGAACGAACGAACAAGTTCATACAGATGGAAGATATGCAGGAGTTCCGGCTGAAAAAGAGAGAGAAAGACGATGCCGCAGTCCTGAAGCCGACTGCACCTCGGTCGAACAAACCCTTGGCCCGGCCCAACGAGAAGAAGCCACCGAAGTTCACGACATACACCCCCTGATCGTTCCTCGGGCCAGGATTCTGCAAGAAGCTTTCAGCACCGACTCACTCCCCGCGGCCAAAAAGAAGCCCCCACCACCCGATGCCGACGGTAGTAAGCACTGCCAGTACCATCGGACGATCGGCCACACCACCGAAGAGTGCCACACGCTTCGCGACAAAATTGAAGAGCTCATTTAGCAGGGGCATCTGAAGAAGTACATTCGGCAAGATCGCCCTCCGCGAAGCCCGGCTAGGAACAGAAGCCCTGTAAGAAGAGCCCCCCGGCCCGGTGGGAGAAACGGAGAGAGCCCGAACCCGAGAGGCGAAAGAGAGGATCGTCTCGGGCACATCAGAGCCCAAGGAGGAGCCGCAGTCGGAGCCACGATAAACCCCTGAGGGGTTATATCAATACCATCTCCGGAGGCTTCGCCGGAGGAGGATCGAGCTCAGCTGCTCGAAAAAGGCATGTTCGGGCGCTAAAATCGGTTCACCTAGTAGAGAAAGAGAGGATCGTCTCGGGCACATCAGAGCCCAAGGAGGAGCCGCAGTCGGAGCCACGATAAACCCCTGAGGGGTTATATCAATACCATCTCCGGAGGCTTCGCCGGAGGAGGATCGAGCTTAGCTGCTCGAAAAAGGCATGTTCGGGCGCTAAAATCGGTTCACCTAGTAGAGAAGAAGATCCGGTCGATTCCCCCCATCACGTTTACTGACGAAGACTTCAAGGCGCCCGACCCTGATCATGATGACCCGATGGTCATCTCGATCGAGGTAGCCGAGTACGGAATCGGGAAGGTGCTAGTCGACCAGGGAAGCTCCGTCAACATCCTGTACTGGAAGACTTTCCGGAAGATGAACCTCTCTGAGGACCTGATCGTCCCCTATAATGAGCAGATCGTCAGTTTCTCTGGCGAACGAGTCGACACAAGGGGCTACCTGGACCTTCGCACCAGCATCAGCTCACGGAAGGACGGCCGGGAGGTAAGGGTTAGATTCCTTCTAGTTGAAGCTAACACCTCCTATAATGTATTGCTAGGAAGACCTTGTCTGAACGCCTTCGGAGCGATCGTATCCACTCTGCACCTGGCCATGAAGTTCCCGTCGGACAAGGGGACAATATGCACGGTGCATGCAGATCAACAAATCGCCAGACAGTTCTATGCCGCAGGATTGAGGATCACTCCTTATAATCGTCCGCGGAAGCAACACCGTTCGGAGGTAGCCATGATAGACTTGAACCCCCGAACGAACATAGAGGATCGGTTGCAGCCAGAAGGAGAAACCAAGGAGATCCCGATCGGGAACCAACCTGGACAAGTCACGAAGATTGGGGGAGCCCTGAACGCGGAAGAAGAATAGCTCCTAAGGGCGGTGATCTTAGAGAACAGAGATCTGTTCGCATGGTCGAGCACCGACATGCCAGGCGTCCACCCTGATGTGATGTCCCATAAACTGGCCATCTTCCGGGATGCCCGCCCGGTTGTTCAGAAGAAGAGGAAGATGGGAGAGGAGCGTAGGAGAGCGGTCGAGGAGGAGGTCAGGAAGCTAGAGGGAGCTGGTTTCATCAAAGAGATCAAGTATACTACGTGGCTGGCTAACGTAGTCATGGTGAAGAAGACGAGCGGAAAATGGAGGATGTGCACAGATTTCACCGATCTCAACAAGGCTTGCCCGAAGGACGCATACCCACTACCCAGCATCGATCGGCTGGTGGATGGAGCCTCAGGGCACAACTTATTGAGTTTCTTGGATGCATACTCAGGGTACAACCAAATCCCTATGTATGGCCCAGACAGATCCAAAACGGCGTTCATTACAGATCGAGCAAACTTTTGCTACGAGGTCATGCCGTTCAGTCTGAAGAACGCGGGGGCAACCTATCAGAGGCTGATGGACCGGCTCTTCAGGGGGTAGATCGGTCGGTCCATGGAGGTGTACGTAGACGACATGGTCGTGAAGTCGCAAACTACCGTAGACCACACGCACAACCTCAGGGAGGTCTTTCACCAAGTGCGCAAATACAATATTGCCGAGATGATAAGCCCCAAGAATCTGAAGGAGGTCCAGCGGTTGATAGGGCGGTTGACCTCTCTGGCACGTTTCTTACCCAGGCTCACGGAGAAGGTCAGACCGATTCTGAAGATCATGAAGAAGCAGACTGCAGAAAAGTAGGACGATCAATGCGAGGCGGCGTTTCAACAGATAAAAGAGATGATCAGCAGCCCCCCAATAATGAGCCGATCGATAGAAGGATTGCCCCTGCAGTTATACCTGTCGGTGTCAGACGAGACGATCAGCGCGACCTTAATACAAGAAATTCCAGAGCAACGGCTTGTTTATTTTATCAGTCGGGTGTTGCAGAGCACAGAAACGAGGTATCAGTTGATAGAAAAGATAGCCTTGGCGCCATTGACAGCCGCACGCCGATTGTGCCAGTACTTCCAGAGTCACCAGGTGATCGTCCGCACCGATCACCCCATAGCCAAAATACTCCGGAAGCCCGACCTGGCCGGTAGGATGATCGCCTGGTCAGTCGAGTTATCCGAGTTCGGGCTAAAGTATGAACCCAGAGGATCTGTCAAAGGACAACACTTAGCGGACTTTGCGGCCGAACTCCACGGACCGATCCCCTCATCTGGGCAAGCGTGGGTCCTCTTTGTCGACGAATCATCGGACAAACGCAACACTTGAGCGGGAATCGTCATTGAGGGGCCGAGCGGCTTCACGGTTGAGCACTCCCTACAGTTCAAATTTAAAGCCTCGAACAACCAAGCAGAATACGAAGCGCTGATCGCCAGGCTAAGGCTAGCAAAAGACCTAGGAGCGACAAGATTGAAGTGTAACACCGATTCGAAGCTCGTGGTCGGGCAGGTACAGGGTGAATATCAGGTTAAGGATGACCTGTTGCTCCAGTACTATCACAAGGTGGTCGAAGCCATGAAGCAGTTCGAAGAAATTACTATCCACCACATTCCCCGAGCAGAAAATGCCAGAGCCGACAGGCTATCTAAGCTGGCGAAAGGAAAAGAGAAGGGCCAGCTGAAAACGATCATCTGGCAAACCCTGATGAGACCCTTAGCAGGAGAATGCGCTGCAGCAGACCGGTCGGGAGACTGGATAGGAGAGGTGCGAGAACTCCTAAAGAGGTGCGAGGCAGGAGAAGAGATGAGACCGACGGAGAGACGACGAGCACTCCGATTCGTGGTCATCGGAGAAGATTTGTATAAGAGGGGCTTCACAGCATCGCTCCTCAAGTGCCTATCGGAAGAAGAATCCGAGTACGTTATGAACGAGGTCCACAACGGCGTTTGCGGAATGCACACCGGTTGGAGGACGATGAAAGCAAGGATACTCCGAGCGGGTTATTATTGGCCGACCATGGAAAAGGACTGTGAAGTCATGATACGCAAGTGCGAAGGATGCCAAGCCCATGGAAATGACATTAAGAGGGCTCCAACCGAGTTGCATAGCCTGACAGCCCCGTGGCCATTCGCACAGTGGGAAATGGACATCGTCGGGCCTTTCCCCGTCGGCAGAGCGCAAAAGAAGTTCATACTTGTCGCTGTGGACTATTTCACCAAGTGGGTCGAAGCAGAAGCCCTAGCCAACATTACCGCTCGGCAGGTCCACTCCTTCGTCTGGCACAACATCATATGCCGCTTCGGCCTTCCCCACACAATCATCACCGATAACGGCCGTCAGTTTATCGACAAGAAGCTGAAGGACTTTTATAAGCAAGTGGGGATACGCCATTTGACCAGCTCGGTCGAGCATCCCCAGACCAATGGTCAGGCCGAGGCCATGAACAAGATCATAGTGGCGGAGTTGAAGAAAAGGTTGGGAGAAGCCAAAGGAGCTTGGGTGGACGAGCTGCCACAGGTCCTTTGGGCCTATCGGTGTACCCCGCACGGGACGACGGGAGAGTCTCCCTTCAATCTGACGTACGGAACAGACGCCATGCTGCCGGTTGAAGTAGGGGAGCCAACTCTTCGGCGGGACATGCAAGATCTCGAGGTAAACTGTGGACGCCTGCGCGAGGAATTGGACTGGACGACCGAGCGTAGAGAGAAAGCGGCCGTGCGAGCTGAAGCATGCAAGAGGATGGTTGCAAGGAGGTATAACGCGAAGGTTAAACCAAGGAGCTTCATCCGAGGAGACTTGGTGTGGAGGAAGACCAATGAGGCGCGAAAAAAGTCGGCACAAGGAAAGTTAGCGCCCAATTGGGAGGGCCCGTTCCGCGTAACCGAAAGCCTGCAGAACGGAGCCTATCGACTGGAATACCTGAGCGGCAGAGAAATACCAAACACATGGAACGCCTCGCACCTCAAAATGTATTATAGTTGACATTATGAATAAAATGAGCGCTTCATGCAACTTCGTCTAACAAACTGACCGACGGGGCTCCCTACGGGACCCGAACAAAGCCTGACCGATCAAGGCGCAGAATTCCAAGAGGAATTCCTGCCCGGTCAGCACTGATCCAAGCGATTTAATCAACCCCACGGGTACATAAGTGACACGAGCTGTCCGATTCGATCGAGGTACTATACCTACGATCTAAACAATTAAAATTGAATGCGCACAGAAACTTGAAAATTGCGTCCCGATCATCCGACTACTTCGATAACAAGCGCAGTTAATAACTTAAGTTAAACAATAACGAAGACGATCGTCAGCGAGAAACGATTAGGGAAACATGGCCGATCGCCAGCGCGAAGCAATAAACAAACGAAAACAGATAAAAGCTAGCAGACGAAATAAGGAGAAGGCGTTTAATATTTACATAGTGTTTGTCAAAAAATGGCCTAATAATCGATCGAATGCGATCAACCGCATAGTCGATCGGGTTCGATCGGTTATGTCAAAATACACAGACGAAAGTACAAATTAAGTGTGCGCAGGAGGATCACTCACCTCGTCCAACCGGTCGAAGACCCTTTCCAGTTTTCCTTCAACCACTCCTAAATGAACGTCGAACCGGTCGGGAGAGCATTTGTAATAAAAGACAGCTTGATCAACAGCATTTTGGAAGCTCGTCTCGTACTGAGCAAATACTTGCTCGTCGGCCACTCGCAGCTCGGCCTGGAACTCCTTGGCTTTTTTCTGCCAATCTGAGGCTGATCCGGCGGCGACCATGTGCTCCAGCGTCAGATCGTCAAAACGTCGCTGGAGCTTGCGAAGTTCCTCAACGACTTCACTTGCCTTCGCCTGCTCCGCCTTTGCCCGATCATCGGCAGCCTTTAGCAGACCGGCACACTTAGCATGTTCAGCCTTGATGCCATTCAACCGGTCGAACTGAACCTTCAGGTCCGACGCCGAGGCCTTCACCTCACTGAGCTCCATCTTTGCCGCTGCGAGCTCCTTTTCCAAGCTCTCCATCCTGCTCCGGTCGGGGCGAGGAAACTTGATGTATATGGCAGCAAGCCTAAGGGTCAGCTCCCCGGCGGTCCGAAGGGCCTCATCTTCGGACACATCCTTGAGTATGTCCGTCACCCGAGGTCCCAGTTGAAAGGAGACCTCCTCGTCGAGTCGGACGTCGCCGCCGAGGAGGGCGTCAGCCAGCGATCCGGACGCCTCCCCTTTTCTGTTTTTCTTGGACGGCCGACCGGTGGGAGAGTCGTCTCTCTTAGACTTCTTCCCCCTGTCCGTCGCAGCACTAGCAGCGCCGGAGCCGGGAGGCTTCACGATAAAACGGGGTCTGGATACGACACCCGAGGCTCCAGTCGGAGCGGTGTTGGCAGGGGCACGACCGGTTGAAGGGGCAGCGGGGACACTCTGGAGTGGCGCTACCTCCTCAGCAGTATCCTCTTCCCTCCGTCGACTCTTAGCACGAGCCAGAAACTCGGCGTTAGAAACGGTCGTCCGGGCCATAATATCTGCGAAACAACAAAACAAATAAGTTAACTGCAACCAATATAACGATCGGGAAGATCAGAACAACTAACCATAAACCGCCCTCGACAAATCCGGGGAGCGGAGGCACTGGATCAGCGACCGCGGGGGGATCTTGTCGGGCAAGGTCTTGAGGACGGCCAGGTTGGCCCACTCGGCAGGAGTCAACCGCTCTTCGGCCCATGGATCGGTAGGAGGGGGAAACGTCGTCCAGTACAAGGGGAACTTCGGCCGATTCTCCTCATCAAAAATATACTTCCTTCCTTTACCGGGAATCGCGACCTTAAAAAAGCCGGTCTTGAAACCCTTGTACGAAGCAAGGTAAAGGGTGAACAAGCTCTTGTTCGCCCCAAGAAAAGAAACTCAACCTTTCGACACCGTCGGTCAAGTCTTGTAGAAGTGAAGGAACAACGACATAGTTGCTGTCAAACCTGCCGCATAGAACGTCGAATGCTTGCATCGACGCCCAGGCGTTCGGGTGTATTTGGGTTGGTGCACATTGGATCTGACGAAGAACCGCCATTTGCCATTCGGCGAACGACACAGTCAAACCCAAGTCCTGGAAGAGGCAAGCGTACACGTAGAAGAACTCCAGCCTCGCCGCTCCCTTCCCGTGGCAAACCCTCTCGTTACTGGCACACACCTTAACCCTAAGGAGCCCGTCCTCCACTTCATCGCCAAAGATTTTGGTCCGCCCGACCAGGTCACCAAGGTCATTGCCCCACTGGAACCTCGTCGCATGCGTGCGTGGCTCATAAGAGGCCCAATCGTACCCTTGTATCTCTGGCAGATTAGCTTGTTCCCCCTCGTCGCGAACGTCGATGCTGATGATGTCCCCACTCTCATCCGAAGCAACGACCTGATCCGCCGCCTCGTCGACCGGTGGCTCGGCTTCCGGGCTGTCGCTGAGAAGGATGGGAGAATTCGTTGAGCTCGACACTCCCCCGAGCGAAGTCCCCGAATCAGAAGAGCTAAACAAGGCGGAAATCGACCCGCCACCCCCGGCCACCCCGACCGTCCCACCCGACAAACCATCTGAACTCGATGCACTCGAAGACATTTTATTACCTGCAAGAAGAAGAAATCGATCGGAGGCTCGGCTAGAAAGAGAGAGGAAAACGTGAAAATAATGGCAGCCACACAAACCTATTTATAGGGGGACCATGCGACACGTGGCAGCCTCAGAACCATACGATCACGCGCAGATCAACGGCCCATACTTCACGACGCTTCAAATCATAACTGTCAGGCACGATCTACGATGCAAGATAACCGTTGAGAGGCGTCGGCGGTCAATCAGCACAACGGTCCTACTAAACCTCCTCGCTTCACTCCCATCGCTCGAGGCTGGGGGGGCTTGTGTACTGTACGTCCCATCGGTCAATCGGTTCTACAAGCAAACCATGTAGCATATTTAAAAGACTATCGGTCGAACGGCTCGTGAGTACACTGTAGGACCATCGGTCAAACAAACAAACCACGTAGCATCGTTAAAAGACTATCGGTCGAACGGCTGATGAACAAACTGTAGGACCATCGGTCAAACGGTTAAACAAATAAGTCAAAAGCCAACCACGTTCATGCCCATCGGTCCATCGGTAACACCTAATCGAGTGACTCGGACCCCTAATGGCACATCGGTCGATCGGACAAGCACGAATAGCACCTAACCATAACAAAGGGCAATCAATGAACCAATTGTCGATTGATCAATCTCTAGACTTGCGTAGTCCTTCACATGCGTCCGTCGGTCGATCGGCCATACACGAATCGTTCACTTGTTAAAAATGAAGTATAACTAACCCAGTCAAGCGGCCATCGGTCGCACAGTCAAACAACCAGTCAATCGGGTTAATTAACGTTAAACGAGTCAGTAATCTTGATTAAAGGATCATTGGGCCGTGATTAAGGAACCTTAATCACAGGCCCACACCGAAAACTATAAATAGGGCCCAAAGGTAGGTTGGTGAGCATCTTAAATTCGCATTTATTACAGTAGCTGTACTGACACACCGATCGGTTCTTTACTGACTTAAGCATCGGAGCCCTTTAGACAGGTACCCCGATCGTCATCCCAGCCGATCGAGTTAAGGAGTGGATTTTCTTGGAGAAGTTATCGTTGTAGTGGGAAGTAGAGTAAGCTTGAAGAGGCTCTTTAGTAGGCTCTTGGTCCCTACACCCGAAACACCAAGGAAATCAATATGTTTCTAACTCCTAATTTTGTAGTAGAGGTTGATATTTCATACCTAAAGTTAGCTGAGACATGCAACGCCATAAATAAAGCATGAAAGCAAATTATGCTTTACATAGAGCATATACATACACACATATATTAGCCATATACATTAAAAAATACATATTTTTTTGGAATAGAGGTGAACAGAAAAATCAACAGCTCAAGAAAATAAGATCAATGAACCTGCAATGTGCATGCAATTTGGTACCAAACTTATTTGTGATCTCCTTGAACATCATGAAGATCTTTCATTAACAATAACACTTGGCAGATACTTTGTCACGTGGCGATACCTTGCCACGTGTCATTAACAATGTCACGTGTTACATCAAGAATTTGACATGTGGCATTTTTAAAAAAAATAAATAAATAAAAAATTTAAAAATAAAAAAAATAAAAAAAATTAAAGGCTGACATGTGGCAAGGTACTTAACGGCGTTTGCGAAAACTTAACGAAAGGTACTACATTGTGCACATTACGAATTTGAATACTAGGTTGAGACAAACTTAAAAGTAGGTACCATTTTAAATTTTTGGAATCAAACTAGGGGCGCTTCTCCCTGCACCTCCAACGGTTCTTCTGTACCCCCAAAATTTACTATTATACCCTTATTTAACATATAGGTGAAAATGGGTAGGGACGTAGTAAATTTCATTTACTGCGTCGCCAACTTCTCTGCACTCTCTGCACCCCCAAAACGATACTATTTCATTTAAAATTTTCTCACTCTCATTCTCTGTTTGATTCTCGTGTGGTCCCTGAGGACCCTGAGTTTTAATTTTTCTGTGCTTCATTCTCCGTTTAGCTTACCTTTTTTTGTTTTTCTGTTTATGATGTGAAACGGAATTCGTATTCCGTTTCGGAAACTATGAAACAGCTTCCACATTCCGTTTCAAAAAAATAACACGGAATCTTTCATGAAACGCATCCTGGCATCCGTTTCAAACATTTACGAAACAGATTACGTAAGCTGTTTCGCGAAAAAAGTTAAAATTTATAGGAAACGGAATACGAATTCTGTTTCATAAAATTGTGAAACGGATTTTGTCAAAAAAATTTGAATTTTCTTTTTGAAACGGATTACAGAATCCGTTTCACAATTTTATGAAACAGAATTCGTATTCCGTTTCCTATAGATTTTAAATTTTTTCGCAATTAAAGTCCAAGCAAAAGTGGCTCAAGAATCTTGCTTCTTACATGGCAATGGAAAGCTAGTGTTTCCTACTGTCCACCAACTTCTGCCCTCCATTCATAACAAAATTACACCCCACCCCATTACTTTTAAACCTTACTCTTTGCACCCTTTTAAACCCCACTCCATACAGTGCTGCTCGCTCATCAGTGATGTTGTGTCTCTTCTTCAATTTCTTTGACACAAAATACATAGCTGCAGCCCCACCATACTTTGCCACTAACCTCTCAGAAAAACTGAAATTTCCTGCATGTCGAAGGAAACATAAAATTGTTTACAAAGCATCACACGATAGACTTCAGGATAAAAAGAAATTAAGGTTAAATAGGAGAGTGAGAAGGAAGGTTAGCAACAGTGAGGTGGAGGAATAATTAAAATAATAATGCTTGAAAGGCTTGATAAGCATTGACTTACAAAAGGCATACAACTAGTGTATATTTCAATAATAATTGAATTAAAGTTTCCCCTCCCTCCCTCCATTGGTGTGCCTCAAATAAGTGTCACTATTTATAGACATGCGAGTAAAATTTAATAAGGAATACTTAAATTTGAAGAAGAAAAATAGTTTGATGGATCAATAGGTCTGTTTACTGTCATGCATTAATAGGTTCAGGTTATTATCCATTCCATTGTACATATAATAATAGGAAGAGTTTGAAGAGTTTGTTTTCAACTTGTCACCTTCTCAAGTGCTCTACCAGTTAATCGGTCAAAAAAACGGATTTCAAATTTCGTTTTCCTATTTTACTAAACGGAATTCGTATTCCGTTTCTCAAAAATGTCTAATTTTTCACGCTAAAACGGATTTCACGAAAAAAAAAACGAAAAAAAACACCAAAGGAGAGATGGTTATTATGGTGAACATGTAGTTTCATGCAAGTATTGCCCAAATCAAAACTGTTTTCCCAAAGGAGGTAAGTCTTCTATCCTCTTTTTTTCGCTTTCCCTCTATTTTATCCCACAATTACGACCAAATTAGCACAACAAATTGAGTGCAGTCTGGGAACCTATGCAACTGGACCCACCCATTGTTACTCCCATTCACTCATTTTCCATGTCCACCCACCAACTTACCGATCTACACTTCACTTTTTCTTTATAAGGATTTTGTCAGGCAGTGTTCTGTTTAGATAAATGAAATCTGAAGGTTCATAGAAGTAGGTAGTTGGTTAATTTTGTATGTAGATTTAAATAACATGGAAGAATGTAGGGTGAAAAAGTGATGAGCGGTGAT
>Ga0214543_1001006_pt1 | contig 52460 bp, 27 predicted proteins | sample CNSS2metaG_FD_160094 | JGI IMG/M metagenome (GOLD analysis project Ga0214543, IMG submission 160094) | Root nodule microbial communities from cowpea collected in UCLA plant growth center, Los Angeles, California, USA - CNSS2 | ecosystem: Host-associated > Plants > Roots > Nodule | place: USA... | reverse complement strand
TATATATATATATAAAGGTTTAAGTATGTTTTTAATTCCTAAACTTTGATCTAAAATTGGAATTTGTCTTTGTCCAAAACTCCAATACATTGTAATTCTTAAACTTTAAAAATAAATGAAAATAGTTATTTTAATCTAATTACATTTATTTTTTCTTACGTGTCACAGGATGTGTTTCATGTTAGTATTGAAGTTGTTTACATTGTTTGAGACATATAATCATCATCATATCGGTGCGATGGGATCGTAAGTGTATGAAAGGGGGAAAATTAAGTACGCAAGGAAATTAAAGAACGAGAGAGAAAATTACGAAGGAATTGAGAAAATAGCCATTAACATTGAAGAACAATGAGCACAAAACAAACGAAAAAAACAAGAACAACAACAAACGAAGACATTATTAATTTAAACTAAAGGGTCCCCGTCCGAGTCTGGCTTGCCACAACAAGTACTCCTAAGAGTGCAACACAAAGATCTGCAGAAAAAAAAAAAACAAAAAGGGAATTTCGTCAACGCAAGATCTTAAGATCAAAAGCACGATCTACGTGCATGCAGAAAAATCATAAAGCAAAAGCAGTTCAACCTCTGAGATCTAAGTGTCAAGAACGATTATTCCCCATAATCGCTCCAGGAACTCCAACACCTTTTGTTGGCTCTCGTAAAACGATCCATTCGGGTCGTAGTAGTACTGCATGCACAAAATTCAACAAAATTACAATTCAACAAAGCAACAACAATGACAGAAAATAACCCTTATGAGTGAAAGTAGAATAAGAAGAAGAAGAAGGTTTACCCTATAGATTCTTCCACTCTGGACTCGGCGTTCCTCGGCGACCCAACCCGGAAGAAGCCAGCCGTAACCTGCGGCGGTGCAGTCATGGTAGGTCACGGTTGTGCCATGGCGGAGACGCTCTCGCGCGTTTGAAAAGTGGATTTTGTTGATGGTGGCATGGGTCATTGCTTCGATTTGTTCCAAGGATAGCTTCCTGGAAGAACGCTCCATTGATGAACCAAGAAAAGCAGAAGAATGCAAAAAAAAATGCAGTTACTCGTTCACACACTCACTCCCTCACAGTGCACCCTTATTTATTGAAGAGGTGAATTTGTCCTTATCTGGAACAGTACAACACCTATACGCAAGCCATTTATTCGTCACAACTCGCTCCTCCGTTACTTGTAACATATGTTTCCAGAAAAGAAAATTATAATAATTAATTATCATATCACCTTCGCTCCTCCGTTATTTTTTCTCTCACATTTTCGGTCATCAATTTAATTACATTGTTCTATTTAAATCGAACTGACACGTTTATTTAAAAAACGTCTATATATACTTATTGTAATTATTGAAAATTTTAAATTTCAATTATTTGGAATGGATTGAGTGAACTGAAATGGAGGGAACACGAATTTCTAAACATTAAAAATAAAACGGGGTTTAATGCACATTTATTGTTTATTTTAAAGATAGTGAGTTTAATGATGTCATAGAGGAGCCTTTAAATTATTGCATTCAATTAATTACTCATTACTTATTCATTTATTATATCTTTAATTACTTTTCTTTCATATATTTTAGAAAGAATTGATTGATAATTTGTACAAGACATTCCATAAATTGTATATTTTTTCCATATATGTTTCCATTAAATATTATGAGTATAAAATTTTTTATCAATAAAATGTAAAAAGAATAATTTTAGAAGTCATTGTGTAATTTTTTTATCTTTATTACTCAAACAGACACACACGCGCACACACACGTTAAAAAAAGTCATAAAATTATTATTATACAACTCCTTATATATTATTTACAACATCATATACTTTTATATAAAAAATGGATCATAGTATTTTAAAATCAATCATGTTGAATTATTTTTAATTGAATTACAACTTAATACTTTCAACCAAAAATACAATAATTCTGAAATAAAATGTTAATTTTTATATCCTTTTAAAAAACGTATTTATAATTGTTTTTTTACCTTGTACCGAAATTTTGCTATGGATTTGGTCTACTCTGACATACTTTATTTTTATTTTTTTTACTTTTATTTATTTTAATAAACATTCAAGAGATGATAAATAATTGAAGAATTTTGAAATATTTGCATAATTGAAACGACAAAATTCACAATAATATCTAATCTTATTTGGAAAGGAAGAGAATATCATGATCTTTTATTATAAAAGAGATTTAATCAAGGTTAACATTTTTGATTAAATTTTATTAAAAGAGTTATTTATTGATTTCTTTAATTAAATGATGTGAGTATTACCTTAATAATTAGTGCAAATGAATTATAATAATAAAACCTATCTGTTAAACTTGAATATCTCTTTGCAATAATTATAAAACATTACATAAAAATAAATAAATAAATAAATACAGTGACGAGATAGTAACCAATCTAAACAACGAAAAAATTAAACTATAAAAATCAATTTTAAAAAATATTTTTTTTAAATACTTAAAACAATTAAATTAAAAAAAAACAAAACATATATCATAAGTTGCAAAACATAAAAAATTGTGAGGACAAACAAACCTTGACATGAAAGAAAGAAAAAATTAAGAATATCCAACATAAAATAAAAGGTATATGGAAGATTAATTAAAAAAAATTGTCTTTGAAAGGGTACTTATATTATGAATTTCGATTTTTTATTGATTTTTTTTGCTGTCATCTGCTAAACATTAAAAATACATTAAGTTGATATTATGAAGATACAGTAAATAAATAATACAAAAATATCCGATAGAGAATCCAAATTCCCCATACTATACTATTTTGTAGAAGTAGAAGTGGTTGAAATAACTTCATCAACAATAAGATGGTATTCTGGGTCTTCAAGCCAAAGCAGTGCAAGATGAAGAGGGGAAGTGCAGAGTCTATGAACTGCTTCAACTTTCCAAATAGTCTCTTCAGCTTCACGCCAACTTAAAATACTATTCAATGGCTTCTCTTCATTTTTGCTTCCAAATCTCGACCTGTCCCATTCTTTGCAAAGCTTTTGTGTTAGATAATGCAAAGGTTGTCCGTACAACGTTGTCAATGTTTTTGCCAAACCTCTCCAGTTCACCACCACCATCTCCTTTGACCCTTGTTCTCTTGGAATAACCTTCTTCTCCATCTTCTTCTGATATTCCTTTGCAACTTCTAACAAAGCTTCTGCAATCATTTTAATTTTATATATTACTTCTTTTCATTTTATTTTTTCTGTTGCTCATACATATCATAAAATAAAACTGCTAAAGTGATAAACACATCACACACAAAAATTATGTGGACTTAACTACGAGAAAATTATTGAAAAAAAAAACTTATATATTTAATTTTAGAAGTTTTCGAAGAAGTGTAACAGAGCTTATTTAGAAAAATGTACTTCTATATTATAATGAGATGAAGTTAACTTTTGTATTTATATCTCTTCAAGATTATGATATACATTAAATTATATAATAAATAATGAAGAGAAATAAACAAAAAAAATTATTATGCTATTTATGTTACGTGCATTTAATACTTTTACTTTTATACAATAAAGAGATATGTTTTTAAATTATTCTTAATTATAATTATTGAGAATGACGATTAAGTTTAAAGATAATAGTGTTTTTCAAATAGTAACATTAAATAGGATTTAGAAATAATTAAAATTTGCTTATATTTAAGCTCACCAAATATAATTAATGACATGGGATGATAATTCATTCTTGCGAGTTTAAGTATATTTGTTATATACTTTTTTTGTCTTAAAGTAAAATGATTATTATCATCAATATATATCATTATAGGAATAAAATTTGCGTTTCCTTTCCATATTCATTTATTAATAGGTACATTTATTCTTGTTGCTATCCATCAAAATATTTATTAAATATTTAAAAACTAAAATAAAACGAAACATAAAACTGTTAAGAACTATATATTATTTTTTATATATATATATATATATATATATATATATAAAGTTTTTTTCTTTTTAATTTGACCACAAATTAATTATTTTTCTGTTTTAAAAAAAATATAATGTATTTTCTTAGAAAAATATATTTTCAAAAACACATGTTTACTATTATACTGAATATAAGTAAGTAAAAAGTCCTCTCCGTAAAAAGTACCACCCATCCTGAACTCATGTCATTATCATTATATTATATTATATTATATTATATTATATTATATTATTATTATTATTATTATTATTATTATTATTATTATTATTAATAATAAGTACACTATCTCTCGCACATTTGTTTTTATTTGTTTAAATAGATTGAAATTTATTGAAAACCATTGGTAATGTTGAGTATTATTACTCATTATTTAATGACTCTTTTCTTATAAAATTCATTAAATATTTTAATTAAGTATAAAAATAGTTTTAGTATAACAACAAAAAATATATTTGAAATGACGACTCTTTAATCACTAAAACACAACAATCTAATCATAAAGATTAATCTTCCCCTGTCTGATGTGAATAATGAAATTTTTTGATGAGATTCCTTAAGAAAATAAAATATGAATCAGTTTACATAATGAATTGATATTATTCTTAATTAAATAAAATTTTAAAAAATTATAATTTGTTATATAATTTTAATTATTTTTTTATTTAATATAAAATTTAAATTCACATTTACATTTCTCATTTAATTAAAAAAAATATGAATAGAATGGTATAACCTGGATCAAGAGTTTGATTGGACTTGATAGATGATGAAGCACGTTGGTGAGTTGAAAGAGTTGAAAGCGATCTCTCTCCTTCTTCTTCTTCCTTTCTTCTTCTTCCACCCTTTGCAACAGTGACAGCAACATTGCTAAGGTTGTCATCAGACTCAGTTTCAGAATCTGACACCAACATGTGTTTGTATCCAGCAGGACCATGGCGCCGAAACATCTTCAACTTTCACACTGAACTGTGGTTGCAAAATTTCAACATTACAATATTTAAAACAAGAGTTTAGTTTTAATGCACTTAATGTTTTTAATCTTTCTAACAACTGCAAATTAATTCATTTATCAGTTTTAAAGTAATTATTCATAACTCAAGCAATTTTGTCATATATATATATATATATTGCTTTGCTACGTGACAGATGTCTACACATGTTTAATAATTCTATATTTTCAACAATAGAATTTTTCTTTCCTAAATATAACCTTGAAAATTCAATAACTTAACTTGTAAATAATGATAAATATTGTAATTTTCTTTCTTTTTTTTAACATATACCTCTCTTTAATAATTATTTTAATATTTAGCATTTTTAAAACTTCAGTAATAACCAGGTATAGAAATTCTTCCACACAAGAATATAGTTTTTTTTTTATTAAATTTGTATATACTAAAAGTATCTGGGTTCCTTACTTTCTTTTATCCTAGCTTCTGTCTTATCATAGATTGGTTATTTTTAATAATTATAAAATGAGTTTTCTTTTTTTTTTTAAAGAAGGAATATGTGTATATTGAAGTTCTACACAAATTTGTACATAACGACTACATTATTTAATTTCATACTTCATAACAAAAATATAATTCTTTTTCTCCTAGATTAATTATATTTGAATATGTTTTTTAAGAACTTAATTAAAATACACTAACATTGTAAAATAAATACACTAACAATATTTTGTTTCTACTTTTTAAAATACATTTACCCAAACATGTAAAAATTACGGATATATGGTTGTTTTTGTTAAAAGTAATATTTTTTTTTAAAGAAAAGTTTAAACAAACACAGAAGTAATACTACTGTTTTGAAGCTGTAAATCTACTAACGCACTTAGTTTTTCTTTTGGATCAGTGTAACACAAAATAGGGTGCGAGTATTTTGGTTTTTTAATTTGGAAAATTATATTTTAATAAAATTTTGTTGATAAATTTTTAATGGATAAAAAATTTTAATATAATTAAAAAACAATTTAATGTATGTTGAAAAATAAATTTTTGTAAAAAATATATTGTGAGAATTATAATAATTCTTCCGATTTCCCTTTGAAGGAGAGTTATCACACGTCTTTATTGCGTGAGTTTAGAAGTAACTAGTACGCGTGTGGTGTGTTTTATCTTTTTGTGTTTTATCTTTTTGGTATTCTTTGTCCTTAAAATTCAATAAACCTCTCCTAGATAATATTATTTTACTATATTGCAATAGCGTTTAATGTGTTTTTGTTTTTGTTTTTTTTTTTAATTTTGGGAACATGAATTTATAGTAACATGGATTTATAGTAATGGGCCAAACTTAGAATGAAGCCCACAATGTAGATGGAAAGCGCGTGCGTGACAGAAATGGGACGTGAAAACGCGTACGCTTTGTTTTGTGAGACATTCTGACAGCTAGATAAGATGCAAAGTGCAACATCTCCTATGCTCATGTGTCACCACTGCGAACAGACTCACTTTCGGACATTGTAATATTAATAAATAATAAATAAAATAAGTGAAATGTTGAAAATGTACAAACTTTTTTGACCCACGACACCTACCTTGGCCCACCATTCATTTTATGACTTTTCTATTCAATTTTGAATCCGATTCCCAAATCCAAATCCACACCATTCTTACCATAGCGTAGCGTGCCCCTCTCTCTTGCGTTTGTAATCTGTTCGTTCCTTTTCTCAAATCTCAAAATTAATCAAATTCCGTAACCCTTCAAGCAATGCAATGCACACTCAATTCGTATGCTTCCCGTGTTCTTTTTTATTTATTTTTTATCTTTTATTTTTCTACCCATTAACCGTATGATTAATTTTAACAATTCACAAAGTTAACTAAACCAATATTTTACCAGTGTTAAATTAATTAAATAAAACTGAATTAAAAAAAAATACATAAATAGAATAAGGTGACACCAAAGAGACGCACTATTTTGACCACGGTCCTAAAAAATAGTCCACTATCCCAACCCAACCCTATCCTTCTTCCTAACGTTCTCAATCGCCATCTTAGTTCTCTATATATAGAAAAAGTAGCAAAACACAAACGTAAGACCGTTGCTTCTGACTTCATAGTTCAAACACAACTTCATCCATGGCTACCACCTCCTTTCTCTCCTCATTCCTGGTGGTGTTGTTCCATCTGGCCGTCGCCGTGCACGGCATCGGCATAAACTACGGCACTCTGGGCGACAACCTACCGCCGCCGGCGACGGTGGCGAACTTTCTGAAGACGCGGACGACGATCGACCGCGTGAAGATCTACGACGTGAACCCGCAGATCCTGCAGGCCTTCGCGAACACCGGCGTCCCCGTGACGGTGACAGCACCGAACGGAGACATCGCCATTCTGAAGCAAATCGAGTCGGCGAGGCAGTGGGTGGTCACGCACATCAAACCCTTTCACCCGCAGACAAAAATCAAATACATCCTCGTCGGCAGCGAGCTCCTCCACTGGGGCGACGCCGCCATGATCCGCGGCCTCAACCCCGCCATGCGAACCCTCCACGCCGCCCTCCTAGCGGAGGGCATAACCGACATTAAGGTATTCAATCCTTCCTTCTCACTTCTATTATTAGCTCTGCTCCATATTTATCGCACGTGTCACGCGTTCAAATTTAGCTTAGTTAATTTTTTGTTTTTGTTTTTATTTTTTCAGGTGACCACAGCTCACTCTTTGGGTATAATGAGGTCATCGATTCCGCCTAGTGCGGGGAGGTTCAGGCCCGGATACGCAAAGCATGTGCTGGGCCCAATGCTGAAGTTTCTAAAGGAGACGAAAGCGCCCTTCATGGTGAACCCGTATCCCTATTTCGGGTACAACGGAAAGAACGTTAACTTCCTCCTCTTCAGGCCCAACCGCGGCTTGTACGACAGATACACCAAGCTCAGCTACACCAACCAGTTCGACGCTCTCTTGGACGCCGTCTACTCCGCCATGAAGGACTTGGGCCATGGTGACGTGGACATCGCCATCGGAGAAACGGGTTGGCCCTCCGTCTGCGACGGTTGGGACGCCTGCAGCTTGTCCAACGCTCAGTCCTTCAACGGCCAACTCGTGAAGCACTTGGCATCCGGCAAGGGAACACCGTTGATGCCCAACCGAACCTTCGAGACCTACATCTTTGCGCTCTTCAATGAGAACCAAAAGCCCGGCCCAATAGCAGAACGCAACTGGGGCCTGTTTAAGCCCGATTTCACGCCCGTCTACGACTGCGGAATCATGCGCAACGGACAGGTTTATTTCTCGCTTTTCACGCACCTTTGCCCCACACTACCCCTGCTTTATCACTCAGAATTTGTCCACCGATTCCTCTTTCACATGGCTTCTGCATTATATTATTATTATTATTCGATAATATATAATACAACAATAGGACTAACTAACGGTCACAAACATTTAGTCTTATTTTTTTTTTTTTTTGAATAAATTGAATTGTTAATGCAGAATATTGCACCTGCAAATCCTGGACCTGTAGCGCCAACAAAACCTGGACCTGCACCTGCAGGTGGAAGTGGAAAATGGTGTGTGCCAAAAGCAGAGGCTAACGATGCAGCTTTGCAAGCGAACATAAACTATGTGTGCAGCCAAGGAGTTGATTGTAAACCGATTCAACCCGGTGGAGTCTGCTATGCCCCCAACAATGTGAAGGCACTTGCCACTTATGCCATGAATGCTTACTACCAAGCCAATGGCCGCCATGATTTCAACTGTGATTTCTCCAACACTGGTGTCATTACCACTACTAATCCGAGTGAGTCTCATCACACAATTTTTTATTACCATAATTGTTCTGTGTTTAAGAACTGAACATGTATTTATTGATTCTTTACATAACTTAACTTCCATGTTTGTATGTTGCAGGCCATGATAACTGTGAGCTTTCTGATGGAAGATTATTATGATAAGAGAGATGAAAAAGCCCGTTGTCATGGTGGCGATGTGGCTTAATTAGCGGTATCTTTGCGATTTGTATGCTTCATTATTTAGTTTGTATATTGTTCTGGAAAAAAAATCTTAAACCTCGCATGACATTTCATGCTTCTTCGCCTTATATTATGTCACTAATTCGGAACCTTACATTAATATTAACATCAGCTGGTGGTTCTTAAATTTCAGACTCACGTTGTTTAATGCTTCATCATGATTATACGATTATATATATCCGTTGATTCCTAATTTCCATAACTGTACGACCTTTGCTTTTGCAAGCTGTACTCGATTATTAGCAGTGACGTGCTCGATAAGTTAGGCTTTGTTTGTTTGGATTCAACTTTAGGTACAAGTTTTGGAATTTTAAAAAGTTAAAATAGTTTTGGTTTGGTAACTTAAATACTAAATTTGAAATAAAATCACTCAAATTAAGTAGTTTCAAGGTTTAGAGGTGAATGAAAGCTAAGTCTTGAATAAAGGTTCTTTTTTCTCAATGATATGCACAACCTGACATGTCTAGTCTTTGTTGTTTTCAAGAAGAATTATAGTAATTTTTAGTGTTGTTTGTTTTCCAAATTTGTCGAATGAGTATAACACAAGAGAAGAAAAGGTTAACATTTTTGGCTGATGGTAACATTTTATGAAGGACAGATTCTTTTCGGCTTTTTCCTTTGTTCTTCTTGTTTTTCTTTTACAGCCTTTTTTCCGGTCAGAGACCAATTTCTGGGCTTCATATTTTTAATAGAAACTTCTTTTTTTTAATTACAATTTCTTCATTCAAAAATTCCGAACTTAAGAAAAACTTTTTTTAAAAAAAATCGAGTCTAACTCCACCATAATCAACCACCTAATGATAATTAGTAATTTTTTGAGTCACTTAAACAAATATTATAGATATCATCTTATTGGATCATGGACTACACAAGATTAATTAACCATACATAATTACCCTATAGGCTCATGTACCAGGCCCATAGGCCCAACTTATTGCAAATCATAAGCCCATCTTTCACATGATAATTTTGCCTATTTCGTAACATAATTCATGTTTCTCATATTAAAAAAAAAAAAAAAAGTCTTTCAGAATTCCTTGTATCTCCTGTGCCAGATCTTGTAGTAGTAATTTCTTTTAGGTGTGTTTGGTAAAGCACTTTAATTGATTCTTTGGTTTCCTTAACAACAGACAAACTCGATAAAGAAGTTTGAATAAGTAGAAATTAGTCCAAAATTTGGAAAAGGGATAATTTGGAATCACTTAGAGAATGAAAAAAATGAGATGAAACTAATAAACTTCAATGTGAAGTTGGACGCTTTTAAAAGCTTACATTGGAGATGCATCATTTCAACAAAATAAAACATTCAGAATAAAGATTTCATGTTATAGTTTGACTTTACTCTCCACCTTCTACTATTTGTAAACTAAAAATGAATATTATTGATAGAGTGTTTTTATTAAAATTCTAATAATTGATATTAGTAGTAGGAGCATACACCTCCCGTTTCTATATTTTGTTAAAGAATAAAACTAATAATAATAGAGACATTAAAAAATGATTAAATATATTTTTTGTCACAGTGAAATTTGAAATTAGGTCATTTTTAAAATTTTTGACTAATTTAGTCCTTTATCTTTATACATGTGTGAATTTAGTCTTTTTAATCAAATTTTGTTAAGTTTGTAGTGCATTTTAGTTATTTTTAATATTTTATAATCGTTTTATTTTAAAATGTAATGTAATAAATTAAGAATATAAAATGTGTGGGAGAATGCGTGTCTATATAAAATATATGTAAATTCTTTTTATCAACTATGTTAGGTCAAATTTCATTAGTATTCTCTTTTATCTTTTTTTTCCTACTACCAAATTAACTTTTCGTATATGCTTAGATAAAAAAAAAAATCTCTAAGAACTTTAGTTCAACATTTAGCACTTCAAATTTTGAAAGTAAACAAATTTAGTGTGAAGTTAATACGTTATTCACTTGTTATTAAAAAAATATTAATGTATCCATTACAATAACATGTATTATAAATTTCATTATCAATATCTTTTTTGTTAGTGAGTAATATCTTTTGCTTTCTATAAAGCTTTATAGGTCCAAATTTGCAATTAATGTTTATATTAAAATTAAGTCTTCTGCCTTAAAGTCTATTTAATGATTAGTGTATACTTTATAACCGTTTATATATAGTATTTAAATAAAAAATTGAGACCTGTATATTTAATTTACTAATAAATCGAATAACCCTTGTTACTTTTGTTTAATGTTTTTATAATTATTATTGAAAATTTATAAATAATTTTTTGAATAATTAATATTTTTTAAGAAATAATTCTTTTCAGCTATTCTACTATTCCTCTAACAAAAACTTTTTTTAAAGAAAATCGAAGATTAATTTTGATGATAAAACAAATACAGGGTATAAAAGCATCTTTATCGTTCATTACTCACACAAATACAGGGTATAAAAAACTAAATTTAAATTCATAATATTTCTTAAATATGACATACATCACTAAAATCTAATCACATCAATATAATCTAAATTTAGTTATTTTGTACAACACATGAGTTTGATCAAAATTTAACAAATCAATTTCAAAAAGAGATAAACAATTTAACTCTTTAGATACCCATTATAATTAACAATGTTATCAAACAATATATTCCTTCAACTTTCTTTGTAGAATTAAAAAATCTTCCAACTTTTGAATCTTATAATTTTTTTAATATATAGTTTGAAAAAATGGATGTTGTTTGTTAATTAGTAGAATGTTGTGGCATTTGAAATTTAGGTGAAGATGAGTTGTTTGATAGTGTTGGATCATTGATGATAATTGGTAGATTTCGTGGCAATGAGGATGATGTAGACATCATCTTTATGAACTACACTCTTCATTTAAAAACAACTAACTTTTTGTTCAAACCTTCTGTCAATGTTCCTTTCACTTCTGGTGTTTGAAACTGATATACATCTCAACAAAATTTACATCATCTGCATAAAATTTTTAGCAAACCATTAAAAAAATTTACTTTTTCATACAATAATTAATTAATTTCAACTTTAATTAACTAATCATATATAAAGGGAATACCTATATCTGTCATGATCCTTAGATTTGAATATGTAGTTTGATTTTTGTTTTTTATATATTAAAATTGAATTTAATAGTTAAATTCTAAACAAATTGGTGGACTGAGTATTCAACTATGAATTCAATTCTATTAATATAGTATTTATCAGTTAACTTGGTGTAGTTTAGTACAACAATTTTTTAACTACAGTTACCCAGACTCTAAGTTTATAAATATACCTAAACATTAAAGGAAATAAAATTAATCAGACTTTGCATTTCTATACTATTTTTAAAAATTGTATTTTGTCTCTAAATTAAATTATATATCTATTTATTTCTTTGTATTTTATAAAAGTTACGTTGGACCTCTCCTCAACAATTCTTATATAAATTTTATATTATATTTTATTATGAAATTTTGGCACGTGAAAAATACTTTACATGTATGTTAAAAATTAAGTTTTAAATCTAATTCAATCTTATAAAATTAACTTGTAAGGTGAGATTTATACTTACTTTATATATTGTAAATTTATTTTTATTTTTAGTTGATGTGAAATTTTTAACACACACATTTCACATTAAGACATATACGTATTGAGTGAGATTAGAAATCAATGAATGAATGATCCAGGATCGAGTAGAATAATATACCTAACAAACAACACACTTTGCTAAGATACACTCTATACCATATGGTATGAAGTGGATTTTAAACATTTGTTGGTTGAATATTTTACGTAACTTTAAAAAATGAAATAGATATAAAATTTACTTTAGGAACAAAATATAATTTTTAAAAGTAGTTTTGGAAATAAAAAATACACACCACAAAAAAATATCCAATTTTCTGATGACAAAAATTTGTATGTAAAGACCAAAATTCGTATACAAAATTATAAATTTGTTCGTAATTGAATAATACCGACGGATTATATAGGAAAAATAATTTGTACATAATGATAGCATAGGTATTTTACATACAGAAAAAAATCATCTAGTACTTGAGATCTTAGTTAAAGTTTACCAATAAAGAATTCACAAGATGGAATAAAACATTTTCAATGTGTCTAGATTTGGATGGTCTGCATTTTGGTACCAAAAAAAAATGAGTGTTATTATTTTGCATTTTGATAATAAATTATTGCAAGCCCTTCTAAAGTAAGAAGAATTTGATAAAGAGAGAGAAGTATGTTATGGGGTTGAAACTTGATTATTATTAGCTAGGACGAAGGATAAAGTTGTTGCATGTTCTCTCTATTTTAATTATTTTTGAAGGCAATGACGACTTTAGAAGGAAACACTTTTGTGAGAGAACTTTCAAGTTGTCAAATGAGGTAAGCCTAACTCCTCACTCACCCCTCTCAAAAAAAAGCATGAAATGCATATATATCAACCACCATCTTTTATTATGCTTTAATAACAAGAATGCTTTTTGTTTCATACAATATCCTATACTACAAACCATCACATGATGTCTTTCTAACCAACTTTCTTTAATATTTTTTTTATACTTAAATTAATTTTTTTAATATGTAAGTCCAAAACATGACATTAATTTAAGTTTAATATCTTAAACTTAAAAAGAGTGTATTATATTAAGATTTTAACGAGTTTTAAAATAAGTTTATTAACATGAATGTCTATGACATGACTGATAAGAGAGAATTCAACATAGAAATACAATACTAATCAAATATAAACTAAATTTAAGAAATTAATGTCTACTACGAAAAAAAAAAAACTTTATTATTCATGGATTTTTTTTCACATATTTTTTTATGGATAAAAAATATGTTTTCCATGGATACTTTTTTCCGGATGTTTTTTCATGGATAAAAAATATGTTTTCATGAAAAAAAATAGATATTTCTCATGCATTATTTCCTACAAATATGTTTTCTACAGATTTTTGTTCGTGGGAAATATATGAAAAGAACAATATTATCCACAAATTTTGAGAATTTTTCACGAATTTTGACCATGAAAATTTTAAATTTTTCTTGTAGTAATCATTTTCAACTTTAAATTTAAAATGAATTATAAGATAATTTAGTGGTAATGTTGAAAAGGAGATAATAGAATAAGTGAATTTAAATCCTCTCATTAAGATTTAAAGATTATAAGATTGGTTTAGAAATTATAAAAAAATATTATGAGTTTAACTCTCTCATTAATAAAATACTAATAATTAATATTTTTAAATTTTTTATTAATAAAATACCAACAACTAACCAAAAAACATAGTTTTAGCAATCCTATGAAAATTAAAGAGCTGTAAAGTTGAAACAAATGGGTGGTATTATGATTACTGTGAGCAGCTGAATCTCCTCTCTCTCTCTCTCCCCATTAGTGAAGTCATTTGCAGGGTAATCATGATTAATGAGTACAATCCATGGCTGCACATGATGTTTTTCTTAATTAATGTTCTTTAATTTGCCACCTAAGATTGTTTACTTCTGTCGGTGCTTCAGCCATTGACACCACAACAGGTTCACCACATCCTCCACTTATTTAATTACATTCACGAAAAAATATCCTTTTTTATGTTTCTTATCCACTCCAACAATTCCATTATTTTCTAATTGGTTGTGCTTAGATCTACATTGAGAATTTTATCGAAAAAATATAATACCAATTAGATTTGAGTTTAATCATATAAGATATTGATATTATTTTTCATCCAAAATTTTAAAATAATAGATTTATGGATCTTTACTTTTATATAGGATTCTATTTTATTATTTTTAGTTAATATAAAACTTAGATTCACAATTAGATTTTTAACTTATTCTGATCGGAAGAAGATATTTTGAGAAAATAAATAACGATTTTTTTAATCAACAACTAACTTCAGTGATTTATCATGGTGGCAGTGATTAATCATCTTTGATTGGTGGATGGATCGGTTAGGTTAGACGATAAGAGCAAGTGGTAGTTTTCGTTTTTGTTTTTTTTCGTCTACCAAATATTTGATCATTTTTTGTTTGATGCGAAGATCACAAGCGATAATAACGAAGACAACACGTATTATCATTATTTTTATCTTAAACTTTACTCACGTCAATGAAGTAGATTAGTGGGATTAGCTTCACTTAATACAACATTTTTCATTAGTTATGGTTCAATAAAACACAACAACTTCAACAAATCAAAATTTTAATGTTCATTAACTGTAGGGGCAAGACTTGGTTAGTGCATGCACGCACGAGTGGCAGAGATTCTCAGGATTTTCCTGTTTTCAAGCTTTTAAAAACTGAAGAATTTATTAATTAATTTCCACCTAAAATCTTACACATGGGTTAAATATAGAACAATTTTCCCAATCATTAATTAAATTCAAAATGTTAAAACTTGTACATTTATTATTAGTATTCAACAGAAAAAGTATTTAAGTATATGTTTATTTCTTTCAATAAATACACGGGTGAAATATTTTAATTTATAACTCTGACTTTACAAAATTTTCCAAATGAGATAGAAAAATGAACAGTAGAATGGAATGACAACAGTTTGGGCCCTGTTTTTTTCTAAAATGGTTGAAATTTATGTCGAGTGTTTTTCCACGTTTTTGACTGCAATCAATTATTCGACCATGAAAAAAAAAAAAAACCACCAAGAAAAATCCGAATACTACAATGCCACTACCACTACTACTACATTACATCGTACATTGTTGTACATTGGTGATGTTATGATATGCATCAAGATAGATAACCAACAAGTTTGTGTCCACCAAAACAAAACCCTTCAATTCCTCACCCACTTCCGCCATGGGAGAGAAAGAGAAAGAGAAGAGGAACAAGAACAAGAAGCAGAAGCACCAGCACCCGAATGACCAAACCACAAAGCACAACTCCGATTTCTCCTTCAAGCCAAGCTCAGAGGTAAAGGGTATCCGATTCGGAGGCCAATTCATAGTGAAATCCTTCACAATCAGAAGGGCGCGGCCATTGGAGCTTCTCAAGGTTCTTTCTTTCCCACCAACCAACAACACCAACAAACCAAAGGACAAGCTTCCCTTCCCTTCAACCACAGCATTCTTGCCAACAAACTTCACCATCTTGGCGCACCATGCTTGGCACACCCTCACCCTCGGCCTCGGCACCAAGAAGTCAAAGGTTGTTCTTTTCGTGTTCGAAACCGAGGCCATGAAGGCCTCCGTGGACAGAATATGGCCACCGGAGATAGCACTCGGTGATGTGAACAAAAGACTCATAAGGGGCCTCAATGGATGTGAAATGGCGAGGTTCAAGTTCAGAAAAGGGTGCATAACATTCTATGTCTATGCTGTTAGACAAGTCGGAAGCTTTGGTTTTTCCTGTGCTGAGGATCTCAGAACCATTCTGCAGTCTGTGGTGGAGCTTAAAGATTTCTTGGATCACACTGCCATGCTTTCCATGCCTCACCAGAGAAGCATCAGTTACTCAGAGTCACACCCCCAGGTAGCCATGGCTCATTAGGCCAAGCTCTGTGAATCAATCATCATCATCATCAGTATCAGAGTTTTTTTATTTTATATATGAATATAGATGTGTCCAAGTGCTTCACATTAACATCATCTTCATCATTAGGGTCTTGAAAGATAAATCCTTTGGCTTAATCTGTTAACTTGGTTTCTAGTCTTTGGAATTTTGGGAGGCTTATTATTGGTTTATTTGTTCATGATCTTGTTTGATCTGTATTTTTTTTTTCCTTTTGAAAATTTGGGGAAAATGAAAGTGTAATGTAGCGTGAATAATTGGATACTAAATCAGTGGATGACTGAATCCAGGAGTTGCAATGCAATTGTCCTTTTTGTTGACAACTGCTAAATTAATACAAATTTCTCAAATGGGTTGCAGATTATGCTTTCTTTTTTGTTTTATTACCACCTACAATCTGAAAAAACTCCAGACAAAAGCAATAGTTGCAATGTATGTTTCTCATTTGTTCGCAACTGTTACTTCAGAAATGAAAATGATTCTGTAAATTTATCTATCTCTGCATATTTTCATATGACAACAGCACAAAACCAAAGTCTAGTAGTAGTTGAAAGTTATGGTAAGAAAAACTTGTTTTTGTTCTCTGTGAAGATTAAATATACCACAACAACACATTATAATCAAACACAATGCTTCTTGAAAGAAGTTATCTAAAAGAAGTTATTTAACAAATATAATAGTTTGCTGCTACTGGGTAATAAGCAAGAGACAAATGCTGCCAAATTCAAGTTTTCTTCTGCAAACTGTTTTTGTGGTAAATTGTGCCACTATACTATCTATCCCGTGATCCATGAAATATTATCATTATAAAAGTATTCCATAAGTAGAAAAAAGCCAAATGATTCTGAATTTTTAATATAGGAAGAAAAACTTTGACTGTCTGAAGAATGAGGATTACATTAAATTCTTCAGTTCAGATGTGAACACAGTAAAACATTACTGGTAGTAGAGTTTTGTTCAGCAGGATCAATGGAGAAGGAAGGAGGAAAAGTAATTGATTGTAATGGTTCAGAAAAGTGAAGGAAGAAAAAAAAATAAAGAAAGAGACCACATTTCTTTTTCTGCTGTGCCCACCTGTGGCTTTAATCATGGGGTGTTAGGACCCATGTCAAGTGCTGCTACCTTACTTTAATCTTCACAAGAATAATGGACATTTGTGTGTGCTGCTGCATCTGCAAGCACAAATCCTTCACCTTTACTCATCATTCATATGTTATGTGTGCTCACAAAACTTGATTAGGTTGAGGGGTCATGAGTCCTTTGAGATTGAGGTATTGACCCAATAAATGGTGTAGGGTTGTAGGTGGTGCCACCACTAGGAGGCATTATAGAGTGTCACATGTTGGAACTTAGCAGTACTATGTGGTTATAATATGTGGAAATGGAAACATTTTTTTGCTGAAAAAAAGTTATCAAGAGATGTTTTTTCCCCTTTGTTTTGTTGTGAGTACTGTTATGTGAAAATGGAACCTTTTTTTTTCTGCTGCGTAGCTCATGATGCGAATTCACGCCAGACATGGTGCATGACCACCTTGTTAAAAAGGTGATAATGGGTCAAATTCATAGCAGCAAAAACTGAAATTATTCACACAAATACTGCAATGAAAACGCAAACACATCTCATCCTACTCTTGTTCCTTATATGGTGGTGTGTATGTATTTTTTTAAATATACGTAATATTATATTAGTACTAATTTTAATATAATATTATTAAATTAATATATAAAATAATTATATTTATTAAAAATAAAATGAAATATATAAAAAATGAAAGAATAACAATTGATAAATAATAAAAAAATAATAGAAATAAAAAGATTTTATAAAAAAGTTTTAATTTTCAAAAATTTAATAAATAATTAAATATGAACACAAAAAAGAATTTTTTATATATTATTATAGATATATTGTTATAAATTTAAACCGAATGTACAAATTTTTTTAGCTAAGTGTTAAGATTTGATGATTATTTATTACATATAAATTTAATTTATAATTTATTGTTATGAATACATTTTTATATATTTAATTACTTCACTATATTAAAATATCACATGTAAATTAATATATGTCTAACTACAAATCACCTAATGTATTCCCACAATATACAGGTGTGTGTCATAGTTTGGTTTGTTCGCTTAACAATAACTTGAAAATATGATTTATAAGTCTTTATTCTCAATTTTTTTTTTGAAAAAATAGATATCTTGTATCTCGATTTTTGTTTTGTAAAATTACTATCTCCCAAATTAATTTTTCACTTTTCACTATTAAATAATTTATTTATTATTAGTCTGTGTTTTATTTTTCCCTTAACTGTTTAGTGTCATTGTTTCTCACTTTTTATTATTTCTATATATTATGAAATATTTTAGTTTAAATATTGGGAGTTTCTCATTTAATAGGGTTTAAATAAGATTTTTGTGATGTTTGAAGGGATAAACAAGCAAATACAATGTTACTTATTAAAAGCTTTTTGGTCTAAGTTTGAGCTTAGGGAAAATGCCAATTTATACAAAGTTCTTAGAAAACCAATTTGGGCCTTTCAATTTGGGCCCTATTCTTGTCGCTTTGAAGTTCGGGCCCGTAAAAGTCCGGTCAACCAAAGAGAACCGATCGAATAACGGTGAGTTTGGGTCGGGTTGAAGTTTTGATCGACGACGACGTTGAGGTGCTCTCTCATCGTTCAACTCAATTTGGTAATTCTTCGAATCCATCTTTCGTATATCATCTTTAACTCTTCTTTGAATATTCGATTCAGTATTCTCCATTTGATTCCTTTACTGTTTTCTTAAAATATATATTTCGAAAATTGATTATCGATATGCTTTGACTCAGTTCTGACCATCACTTCTTCTTCAATTTTTTTTATTTTGTTTCCTTTGATAATGTGTTTTCTATACTCAGAATCAAATCAATGGTTAGGAACTACGGTGATGATAAAATCAAAGTTTTGCATTTGACAAAATAACATTGGTTTTAACTTGTTTTGAATGTTCTATCATACTATGCGTGTAAGTTGAATTTTATAATTCCTTATCTGCTATGTGTTGTTTATTTTTGAACAATGAATTTGAATCCTGTGTGCTTTATGACAGGGGCAAGAAACTGGTAGTAGCTGAATCTAAATTGGAATGGAGTATACGTGCCTTTTGGTCACCTCCTTTGCGATTGCGATCTTAGGGTTTGTCTTTGTAGTGTTTTTTGAAGCATATAAGAGAAGAAACAACCATCAGTATGCCCTTTTTTATACTATTCTAATATGTGCTTTAAAATGTTGTATGTATATGTGGACTGGGATTGTTTATTTGATATTTCCATTTTTTTTTTCTTAAGGCATATTGAAGTTCCAGCTATTTTTGAAGATCCTAACTCATTGAAACAGGTAAAATGTTTCCCTTAGCATTGTGTTAGAGCTTCTGTAGATATCCAAGATTTTGTAAGCAATACTTTATTTATTTACTTATACTGGGGTTTTCTTTAATAATTCTAATTTAGTGAAATAAGTCTGGATTGACAGAATTTAGGAGTCCCCTTTTCAAATTATCACCCCATTTCAATAGTATTTTTCTTTTTTTAACTTTTGAGAGGATTAACTAGTGAATTTGGTATTGCAAACTGGTGACTTTGTTGCTGCGATGTCTTGGGAAATTTGAAACTGTACAACTTCTAGCCATTGAAGATTGCAGATCAAGAGGAAACGTGTTTTAGCCTATGTTCCTTGTTATAGGATTACCATGGAATTAAACATATACATTACAAGCTAATGATCAAGAAGTGAGAGAAGTTTAACGGAAATATGAAGTATGATCACTTTTTGTGTTTCCTATTTGTATAATGGATGGGCTCAGCACAAAACAGTAGAAAGATTTGCCACATGAGAATAATGTTTGATTGAAGGGGAGATCATGTTAGAGGCACCAATTAATTTCTACATAATAACATGCTATACATCTTAGATTTCGTTAGTGCCACAAAAGCTGAAGCTACTGAATACTGTTCTTCCTTAAATGTAACTTTGTTATGCTTGATCTATTTAAGTTTAAAATTATGCTGCAGCAAAATTGATCTCAACAAGCACTCTCTAGTTTGAATAGTTTGTTCCTACTAGTTTTCTAATGTTTGCAAGGATCCTTAACTTAGTGTTATTATTCAAATTGCAAACATCTTTCTCTTTTCATCACCAATCTCTGCTCATTTATGAGCTGGAGTGGTTGGACATTAGGTTCTAATGTCAACTTCAAGAGGAAGTATTTGTCATTACTGTGCTCCAACATTCTCTTATCTTGCCTTCATTGTGTATGCTGATGGGCTTTTCTAGAAACTAAATAGCAATATTATTTTGGGTTACATATATCTGTATCTTGCACATACATGTTTTTATTTTGTCTTGAGAGGTTTCAAGTTAATGCATAGTTTTATGAAGGTAGCACCCTGTTGTGAATTTGTTTTGACTGATACTCCTGCACTTTTAGGTTCCTTGCCCACATATTGTTGATCCAGCCACCAAGTATATTTCATTGATTATTCCTGCATTCAATGAGCAGCATAGGCTTCCAGGAGCTCTTGATGAAACAATGAAGTAAGTGAAAACATGGTGTTTTTAACTAGATTTATCCTTTTATCTTAATACCTGTAAAAGGATTTGGGTTTGGTTACAGTGAGTCAGTCTACTTTGGTTGTTCTGTTATGCAAATTTTTGTTGGGTGTGTATAATATCAGTTGCAATGAGTCTATTAGGCTACTATCACAATTTTATATTCTGTTTTTGCATCTGGGAGAGCACCTGAGAGGATGATCAAAGGTATTAGTGTATTATTTAATCGTAGATAACTAAAAGTTCGCTACTGAAAGATGAAATCAGCCCCACACACTGGAGTCTCTATCTGGTTATGGAAAGATACCTGCCTAAGTTACACTAACCAAACGCATGCCACCAACCCCCGTACAAGTCTATATTCCTGTTAACCCACAGAGAGTAACTGCCATCTTGTTACTAACTCCTAAGAACCCCTGCCTTATTTCTTCTTGGATATGCTTTCCACTTAGTAGGTTTCCTAGGACTTGTGTCCAGCACCGTCCATAGGCTGATCCACTTCTTCTCCTAGTGCCAATATCAGATCACCTTCATCAGTATGTGTGTGTTCTGTGCATTCAATTGTTTCTGTAAGGTGGTTGTTTACATGTCAAATGTTATCTGATATGAACCTCCCGTTCCTGAAAAAGAGAGAGGTGTACAGACAACAATGGTAAGAAGTGAAAAGAAAGGGAAAACCCAAACTTATATGCACTTTCTTCGTGGTTCTATTTGTTTGAATTGATTAGGACTTCATATGCATAGAGGGTTGGTGTAATTAGTTTCCTGGATGCTTCTCTTGTTAAGTAACATAGCATTTACTATTTAAGTTTTGTAATATGAATGTAATCTATCTGTGCCTTAATTTGTAGTTATCTTCAACAGCGTACTTTAAAGGATTCTTCTTTTACATATGAGGTATTTCTAGTTCCTTTTATTCTAATACATTTTTTTTTTGTCTATATAACCCTGTTTTATGTCCAATCTCTTGGAACTTTGTTTTAGAATTTTAGATTCTAGCTTATTGTCTAGGGAATATTAATATAGATTTAGTATTGTAAAGAAATTTCTACATTACATGCTGTCGATATTTGGTGGAAAAAGAAATGCTTTATTTCACTTATGACCTTACTAATGTGAAGTGAAAGTACTTCCTATATTCATTAAAATCAGTTTGGTTTGGCTTAAGATATCATATCTGAAACACTTTGCTCAACTTTCTTTCTACCAAATGCTAACTTTTTTATGGGTACACGTCCACATTCTCTTCAAAATGGACACTTGAGCAGGTAGTAATTATTGATGACGGGAGCACCGATGAGACAAAAAGAGTAGCTTTTGAATTTGTGAGGAAATACACAGTAGACAAGGTAAGGGTCATCCTTCTAGGAAGAAATCATGGCAAAGGAGAAGCAATCAGAAAAGTGAGTCGAATTTAAACTACTATCTTAAAATTTACTCATGTCAAAAGTCAAATGCCCCTTTGTCACACTATGCTTATTGATAATTTATTAAGGCTTTCTTCTTTCCTTGAAAGCATTGTATTACAGGGAATGCTGCATTCACGTGGTGAACTACTTCTCATGCTTGATGCCGATGGAGCAACTAAGGTCACAGACCTAGAAAAGCTCGAAAATCAGGTTAATGGAATTCTACAATGGCAGTTTTCACAGATCTTTCAATCAAACCTTAGAACAATATTCTGGTGCCAAATGTTGATATGCATTGTTTAATGTTTTGGCATCAGATTCATGCTGTTGCTAAAAGCGAATATCACCAGGGAGATTCAAGCAATAGTGATCCTAGATTTAGAATTTCTGATGTCCCAGTTGCTGTATTTGGTTCAAGAGCTCATCTAGAGGAAAAAGCGTTGGCTACAGTTACGTGTGCGCTTCTTCATTCTTTGTTTTATTGTTGTCATACGCGGAGGTCATCTTGGTTGAATAACTTTAATTAATACTTTCAGAGGAAGTGGTACCGCAATTTTTTGATGAAGGGCTTCCATCTTGTGGTTCTCTTGGCTTCTGGTCCTGGAATTCGTGATACACAGGCAATTTCCTTCTTCATTGATTTTTTCCTTGCATTTTTATGCGATACTCCTATTATTGGTATACAGCTTATGTCTACATAGAGACCAAAACTTCACCAGACATGGTAGCTGTGACATTAGCATGATCGATATTTTCAGTGCTTATCAAGCTTATGCAATGCTTGTGCTTGAACCCATTTATATTTGTTGTTGGTTTTTATTCTCTGATATTGACCTAGTACTTCCACAGTGTGGTTTCAAGATGTTCACTAGGGCTGCAGCTAGGAAGCTTTTTTCAAATGTCCGCTTAAAAAGGTAATTCAACAATTTCTTAAGTTTTGAAAGGAAATTAATTCATAATTCAGAAATAATAGAAAACCTAATGTTCATACTTAATTTTACTCATGAATTATTTGTACAATTTTTTATTAGTATTTTTTTTGTTCTTTCTTCATTGATCAGTGTCTTTTTTTTTTTTAAGGGAGGATTCATGATAGCTAATGCATATAAACCCATAATATGTATATCCTTTACTATAGATGGCTTATTTAGATTTTCCCATAAACGAAATTTGATATTAGAGGAAGCATGATATGAGAAGCAGTCTCACGTTATTGACATCTAGCAACAGTGAAAATCATATATCCTCAAGAAGATAAACCATATTTTATCAATGTTGGAAATATTGAATAATATTTCTGAAACTTTGGTCTTAAGTAAGCCGTATGGTGTAGTGTGTGATCCATGTAGCCGAAACTTAAATGGTATAAGACTTTGACGCAGGTCAGAAAGATAAGTTGATTTTTAAGTTATGGTGTTTTTTCGTTCTAACCAGCTTTCCGCATATTATACCTATTTTGTATGGCTCACATGTGGTGACAACTTCTGCAACTTTCTATAATAGCCTTTATCATTTTCTGCAGATGGTGCTTTGATGTTGAATTAGTCTTTCTGTGCAAAAGGTTTAAGATCCCAATTTCGGAAGTTTCTGTGAATTGGTCTGAGATTCCAGGATCCAAGGTGAATCTTCTGAGTATACCTAACATGCTTTGGGAGCTTGTGCTCATGTCTGTGGGGTACAGGACCGGTATGTGGAGAATTTCTAATTCTACTTGAGCTTCCATGATCAAGAAAGGGGACATTTTCCTATCAAACAAAGAGTCATCTGTTGCTCGAGGGAACATGTACTCTCATACTGGGCTTAAGGGACAACAATGTGATATTTAAAGTTTTTAGGACTGACCACAACCTTCCGGCTATGCCGTTCAGTTTCGGATCATGGAGGCTTTCTGCTTCTTTGTTTTCCTAGTTTTGCGATTTGTACTAGGTAAAAATATACTCAACTAATTATTCTGTTACTTTTGGCTGAGAATAGTTTTTAATCACACATTGGTTGTATTTTTCTTACTCAAAAGATTCTACAGATAACTTTTTATTCCCTTCGTTTAAAAGACATTGTCTGAAATCGATGAGTTGTTGATTCCTTTTCTTCATCTCTCCTGGATGTAAATGTGATGGCTACTGTAGATCGTTTTAATACCGTGTTACCAAACCCGCAAATCGTTCCCATTAGACAACTCTTGTTTTTGTTTTTGTGTGATCTGCATTGGCTTATACATTGACGCTTCTAGTGTCTGGTTGCACAGAACCTGAAACCCTGGTTTTATTTGTTGATGTCTTGGTTCTGTTAGTTTTGTGACCTGTGCTTCATAAACTCACATTTTTCGATGTGAAAACAATCATGTGAGACAAAGGTGGATAGCTTGTCTGTGTTGATTGTGTAATCCCTTTCACACAATTCTCTCACTTCTTATACCTGTCACTTTACGACAAAAGTTGTAGAATCTTTCAGCAGGTAAATGTGATAGAAAAATTATAGACGTGGTGAGAGACAAGTAAAAACATGAGGTGAAAGAGAACATAGATTCTTAATAGGTACATAAACAACCATTTATAATTTTGCAAGTCGCAAATCTTGATTTGTATGCAGTGTCTCAAATCTCAATATTTTCTCCTTTCTCTACTTATATTTCACACTACTCCTATGACAATTCCTAACAAATATTATCAAATTATTACTCTTTTACTTTTATTTTTAAATTAAATTTCAATTTTTTATATATTAATAGGTACACGTCTAATATCACAATTTATAAATTTTAATTATAATACAATTTATGCAGTTAAAAATATCTATTTATTACACATCTAAATCATATACAACTCTTATTTATACTTATAATGTAAAAACTAAAATATCAATAAGAAAATAACTACAAAACCAGAGTTATGTTTGAATGGTTGAAATTGAAGATAGATACTCATAAGTTCATGTTCCTTTCATTTAAACCAATACATGTTGATACTTATACATACGTGACAGTGTGGTAGAAGTTTGTATATACGCACACGTATACAGTATTTATGTATAAGTAGTCAACCATAGATTGAGGAATTGAGATCAATAAACAGTATTTTATAAGTTTACTGAGTCAAAAATCTCGTTGGTCATGAATGAGTAGTTCAAGGCACTCATATAAACGACATGAACTTAAAGACAAAGACGCTTCAGAAAACTTGCCTTTGAATAACCATGCTTACATTATTCCTCTTCCTTTTTCCTATTCAAAAGTTGGGTTTATTCAGTTATTCTACCTCATTACATATGCAACTCCACTTGAGATAACTTTATAAGAAATATTAGTGCTTTTGGTAATGGAGCAGTTACACATATTGCGTATGTACAAACGGAAATCATAGATTATATAGTAAAATTAGTTTTCAAAATCTTCGTCACCATTATCTTCAAAATCCTTCCAGAGAAAAACTGCAACTATGAGCTCTCCTCTCATCCATGAAATCAAAGGCCAAGCATTTCGGTTCTTGAAGGAAAAGATTAAAACTGCAAGGCTGGTTCTCACTGATGTTACACCAGTACAGTTGTAAGTCCTTTTTATTTGTTTCTATGGCCTCAAAGAGAAATTATTACATGCTTTTATGGCGCCACGTGCTTCAGATTTTTAATTTACCAGTAAATGTAACTCAGTTATGTATCACATGGAGATCAGTTGGGATCATGATGTTCTTGATGGGTGTAATAATTTGTGTTTCAACCCAACCATGCTTTTAAGATATTCAATATTTGAAAATGAAAAAGAGTTGAAAAACATTGAAGTTCTTTGTTATGGAATGGAACCAAATCATTCTTCAACTTTTATTTAAAAATGAAATTAAAAAATCCCTTTTTTCGAGATAGTGTAATTCTTCTGACAAGGAAGGAATACATCATCTACCTCATTTGCAGTCTTTAGAAATCTGTTAGCACAATTTCTTATTTATTAATGTCAACATCAAAGGAATTGGTTTAAGCAAGTGAAACTGTTCAGCAGAAATGAGATAAATTTCAATTTCAGTAATCTTTTTTGTTTAATCATTTTATTTTTGGTGCAATCAAAACTTCTTTTATGTTTGACAATGATTTTCTTTTTGTGAGTGTATCTCAAAGAATGACAGAAGAAGCCACCAATGAGAATCCATGGCCACCAGACACACGTAGCACGAGTGTAATATCACGAGCTGCCTTCGAAGTGGATGAATATGAAAGAATCATGGAGATTCTGCATCACAGGTTTCTTGTTTCTTATGTCCTGATTTAATGATTCTAATCTGAATCTTATATAGTTAAGTGTAATAATTGTGGAGAAAGCAGGTTCTCGAAATTTGATAAAGGGTATTGGAGAGCCTCATACAAGGCTCTTATATTACTGGAACATCTTCTAACTCATGGACCTAAAAGAGTATCAGAGGAGTTTCAAAGTGACATTGATGTTATTGAAGAGATTGGAAAACTTCAGCACATTGATGAGAAAGGGTAGGTGCTGTCTCAACTCAAATACTTGTTTGTGACCTAAACTCAAAATGAGCCTTGTTACATTGTTACATTGTTCCATTCTGCAGGTTCAACTGGGGTTTGAGTGTTAGAAAATTATCAGAAAGAGTGTTAAAGCTCTTAAGAAACAAGGATTTTCTGAAAGAAGAAAGAGCAACAGCACGTCACCTTTCTCATGCAATCAAAGGGTTTGGAAGTTTTAACCCTCGAAGCTCAGCAATAGATGAAAGGTTAAGTGACTTACCTTCTAAGATTTATGGGAGATGTAACTCTTACTATGATGATCGCCAATATGAAAAATATGATTTCACAAGTTTGGGAAAGAAGCTCAGTGTGGATGGAAATAATAGAGAGCTACAAATTGTTGAAGACATGGAGAATTCAAAGCTGCTAAAGCATGAAAATGATTCAAGTTCAGCAGACACAGAAGAATATCACCCTTTCAATGATAAAGAGAAACTGACTGTAGCATCCTTGCTTTCTGTGTGATGATATGTTACAAGAATTTTCATATGATATATGTAAAGCACTTGAACTAATCACAAGTTTGGACAATGTATATATAGTAGCTTCAGTTAATGTTTTAGTGTGATTTTGGATTCTTGAACAGATTGCAAATAGTTAGAGAGAAACTATGGTCACTATTTACGTAACGATGAAATCAGAAATGTGGTTACTGATGAGGGAACAAAGATTGAAATGACACTTATTAAGAAGTAATTTGTCTTGATCTATTACACAGTTATGAAATTTATGAAACATGTGACAACTTAATTACATTACAGTGATTTTAAGTACTCTCCTAATGCTATATGTTTCTGAAAATTTAGTTAAATTAAACTGAGTAATCTAATAAATGAAGATATAAAAAACGTTTTAAGAAATTATAAAAATATAGAACACGTTCAAGAAACGTATTTAAAAACTTGAGGAGATTAAACATCAATAAATTAAAATAGAAACTATAAAATAATGATCATCCAAAAATATACATTACGAGGATGTTCCTTACTTGAGGTCATTTAAAAAATTATATATTACAATACAAGGAGAGATCGAGTTATTTGAGGAATAACATTGTAAACTCTTTGTAATTTTCTTTCATTTTTTTTCTCTAAATAATTGATTTTTAATCATTAAATAAAAAATGAAACATTGGGTTAAAAGTATTTTATAAAACATGATCCCTCTCAAAATATATTAAGATAGAAAAGTATTATGTAAGAAATATATTATTCAAATCTTAGTTGTGGAGGACTAAAATCTTGAACCCTAACTAACTGAATATTTGAAGGGGGAGGAGAAATAAAGGTCTTATAAAGAACCAGTTGTGAGCATTGTACTGTGTTCATAGTACAAATAGAATTAATGAAATGGGTGGAAATATATAATTAAAAATATTTTCAGACTTCAATTATGTGTTGTGTTGATAAAAGGATTTATTATTGATTAAAAGTGCTTGAAGCTTTAATTAAAGGCCACAAGAGGACTGCATTATTTATATTGGTAGCAACAGTGTTTTATTCCGTTTATTGTTAATTTGTAGCACTAAACGTACAAGGTATATACAGATTTAAAAAGGAGTTTAATTTTGTTCTAGTGAGTACTAGAAAATATAGGGAGAGATAATAAAATTGTAGTTGAAAAGATGATGGATTATAATTATGCATACAACGGGTACAAGCGTAGTTTAATAATCCAGCTAACTCATAAGGCAGAATGAACCAGTCAAAAACTTGTCAAAGTACATGAAAAGAACTGGACCATTTTCAAAAACAACTCTCCTCACCTTCTGCAAATAAATGATCACTCCAACAAAGAGAAAAACATGAACAGATAACAAAAGCTAGAATGAAAGGATTACAAATCAACATAGTAGTCTTTCCCTTCAATAAACCTATTTCTCAAAACACCTTAGAAGCACTTTCTGTGAACAATTGATGGACCAGACTCATCATATTCTGCCTTTGCAATCCACATCTGCACTCAAAACAAGTTTGTGTCATTATATTATATTAGTTAGGGATAGAAGATTGAGAGAAAGAATAAAGGAAGAGAACAAAACAAACCTGCTGGAATGTGCTGAGAGATGCCAAGATGGAACCACCAATCCAGACACTGTACTTCCTCTCAGGTGGTGCTACAACCTTGATCTTCATGCTGCTGGGTGCCAATGCAGAAATTTCCTTGCTCATTCTGTCAGCAATGCCAGGGAACATGGTTGTTCCTCCTGAGAGAACAATGTTACCATACAGGTCCTTCCTGATATCAACATCGCACTTCATTATGGAGTTGTATGTTGTCTCGTGAATGCCAGCAGCTTCCATTCCGATCATTGATGGTTGGAAGAGAACCTCTGGACATCTGAAACGCTCATCGCCAATGGTGATGATCTGTCCATCAGGCAACTCATAGCTCTTCTCCACAGAGGAGCTGGTCCTGGCTGTCTCCAGTTCTTGTTCATAGTCAAGGGCAATGTAGGACAGCTTTTCCTTGACATCCCTTACAATTTCCCGCTCTGCTGAGGTGGTGAAAGAATAACCACGTTCGGTCAAAATTTTCATCAAGAAATCGGTGAGGTCCCGACCGGCCAGATCAAGACGAAGGATGGCATGTGGGAGAGCATAACCCTCATAGATGGGGACAGTGTGGCTGACACCATCACCAGAATCCAACACAATACCTGCAAAGAGAATCATTTACAGTTTATTCTAATGTTGTATCTGAAAAATGGAATGTTGAACATAGAAAACAAACAATTGAAAATTAGCTTACCAGTTGTACGACCACTTGCATACAGTGAAAGAACGGCCTGGATGGCAACATACATGGCAGGGGTGTTGAAGGTCTCAAACATGATCTGGGTCATCTTCTCACGGTTAGCCTTTGGGTTGAGTGGAGCCTCTGTCAACAGAACTGGATGCTCTTCAGGGGCAACACGAAGCTCGTTATAGAAGGTATGATGCCAAATCTTTTCCATATCATCCCAATTGCTCACAATTCCATGTTCAATTGGGTACTTTAGAGTCAAAATACCCCTCTTGGACTGAGCCTCATCACCAACGTATGCATCTTTTTGACCCATGCCAACCATCACACCGGTGTGACGAGGACGACCGACAATGCTGGGAAACACAGCACGTGGTGCATCATCTCCAGCAAATCCAGCCTACAAACATTCGTCACGATTAATTTCTCATTTACTATTAAACAAATTTGATACAAAAATGTAAGAAAGCTCCAACATGTACCTTAACCATTCCTGTTCCATTGTCACAAACAAGAGGTTGAATATCCTCAGCGTCTGCCATCTTCTAATTTCTGCAGGATAACTGACTAATATTCAGTACAAGTGCACTAATTCTGTAAAAAACAGGTAATAGAAGATCATAAGGAAAATTTAGAATGAGAGAATCCCTACATTAATATTGCTTTCCTTCCCTTCTATAGTACATTATGAACAAGAGACATAAATATCAAAAAATCAAAAAATTAGATTATAAGATCACAATGAATCATATAATAAATGATCTACAAGGACAGACATGAACATAGAGATAAGCAATTACAATAAAGCATAAGAAAAGAAGAATGTAAGCTGAAATCTTATACAATCCTTACACTATTTTTGTTCTAATTCTTATATTACTTTAGGCAGATTAGTCACACATCAAGTCATTTCAAAATAACATATCAACACTAAGGATGAGTATATCATGGACAAAGCATCATATGACAAATTGATTATTCGTGTACTGATATAATTTAACACATCAATATACAATAAAAACCTTGGGTAACGGATTACCGGCAAATACTTAACATAGGAAAAGACTTGTATCCCAAATTGCATGACAGAAATAAATGTGTTCCAACAGAGTATATCCCAAATAAAGGTAAATACATACTGTACACATACCCACTATTACATCCTACATTCACAGACAAGGGCGGGGATGTTGTTAGAAGAATAAGTTGATGAGACATGCACCATAAGTCATGATAGTTGGTTGTTAGAAAGTTAGGGAACACTTAAAATGTTGCAAATATCCAAAGAAAGGGTCCACAAGTAAAGCATTATTGCATTTCCTTTTCGGTATCTCTTCTTTCAATTTTGGGAGAGAGGGAAGTTTCATACACCTCACCATAATTTTAAACATAACTAATTAATTGCATCACGGCAAAAAAGTAAACTAATACAAATCATTGTGTTCTCTCAACCTCAAACAACAATCCAGATTCGTTACCTACTCATCTGAAAACAACTTTTACACAGAACCATGCCCAACAACCACAGATCCATCCCCATCGACCACAAATCTCAAGGAAACAAACACAACGGTTCATGTTGTAACGATTAAAGCCGGTCAAAATTGCTATTTCCTTCAAAATAAAAACCATTTCATAAACAACACCCAGATCGATGAATTGAAAAATACCCAGATTAAGTTTCTTGAAGAAAAACTAGTAAAACATCAGAAAAAACAAAAATCTAACAATAATCCATCTCGCATCCACAAAGAAGTCAGAAAATAAAAGAAAAAACAAAAATTTCTCACACCCAATGGAAGAAATCGAAATCCAACAACAGCCCGATTGAAATCCAGCTACCCAAGAAGCAATAAAGGGAGAAAAAAGAATGTCCCCATTGGAATTGAGCAAGAAAGGAAAATTGAAAGCTGAAATGGTAAAACGTAAAAGGAAGAAACAGATCCAAGCAAGAAAGAAACGGATCGAGGGTTAGAAACTGACCTTGGGAAGGGAAATGGCGAGGGTGATGGAAGGCAAAGAGCGAGAGAAAATGCAGAGCTAGTGATGAGGGGAAATGAGAGAGAGAGAGTGGTACCAAGAAAAAATGGAAACTGGTATTCAATATAAGAAGCATAAGATGCGATATCAGCCGTCGATTTCTCATTTTAAATCAAACAATGATTTCCACGGTGCTTCGTTTTTTTAGTTTTTTGTGCTTCTATTTTTGTTACTGTTTTCTCTCTTCTCCACAAATTTCTTACCCTTTTTTTTTCTAGCACGCATTTTGTACTCTCGTTTTATCCTTCACCAATAACGTGTACGTTTTACCAGGGAAATTGCTAATTTTAGCATCTTAAATTTTCTTATTTTATTTAGTCAAGAGATTAATTAATTCGTGATTCAAAGTTAAAAATAGCAGTAGAAGTAACATTCCTTTTCAGGAAAACAATGAAAATTGTTTTATAAGTATAATTTCCTTTTACATAATTTATAATCATTAATAACTTAAAAAATGTCTAATAATTAAAAATACTTACATTCTGATAAAATATCCCTTCTTGTTAGTTATCAGTTATTGAACTTTTCTTTTGTTCTTTTTTTTCAATCATCATCGTACATTGTTTTTCCTTCCATACAAGATTAATTACGCGGTTAAAATCAAAATTAGATTCTAGAAAAAAAAAATCAAGTAACACATAATTTATTTATTTATAATTATATATAAAGAAGATTTTCTTTTCTGTATCCACATTTCAAAAATACTAATTTTATTCTTTGAAATATAATTATTTATTAAATTTTTAAAATTTAACCGTTATTTTTACAAACATTTTTAAAAAATCATTTATATTTATTTTTTTTTCTCTATTTATCAACGATTATTATCTTATCTTTTTTGATATATTTTATTTTATTTTTAATAAATATAATTTTATTTTATATATTAATTTAAAAACATTATATTATCATCTCTTATTAATAAAATATCATTAATAAAATATCATATATATTTAAAAAATATATATGATATTTTTTAAATATATATGTGACATTGTATACACTGGTACAATTGTGTTAATGTGAAAGTTATGTAATACACTACTCTTGAACGTATGAAAAGGAATGGTGAAGAAAAAGATAAAACACCCCTTTCCCTCTAATTATGGAGTGGCAACAACGAAAGCTTCTGTGGATAGCATTTCATTCGGATATGCAAACTTTTCTAAGATTAACTTTTAATTTAGGATCTCCACTTTACAATAAAATAAACCCTAATTTTAATTGGGCCCGATTATGCACCTCGCCAACTACAAATAGTTGTCGAGCACTAACACCATCTTCAATCCTAACTGAACATGCTCTGTCAAGTTCCTGAAATGCAAGACGAACAGCAAATATTTGAAAGCGAAGGAGAAATAAAGCTTTATAAAAGTACTAATTGCCAGCAACGCATTGTGTTTAAAATAATACAACAATGGAGAATAAAAGAAAGGGGTGGAAGAAAATGGATAATGAACAGCATTAGTAGTTGAGGTTGTTCGTGACACGTAGATAGATGAACATGTTAGACTAGTTAATTATTCAGGCTTTAATTATGTGTAATAAAAGGATTTATTTATTGGAGGCTAAAAAGTTGATTTACCATATAGGCTTATACATCAAAAAAGTGCTTCAATCTTTAATTTCAGGCCGCAAAACACTGCATTAATTATATTGGTACCAACGGTATTTTTATTTAGTTAGTTTAATTCACATATTCACATAGTTTATACAAGTATCAGAGTAGTAGTCAAATTAAAGGTTTAAATACTTTTTTCGTATGAAGTGTTTGTTGCGGATTGTCCTCATTTTGACAGAATATTTAAAATGGTCCTCATTTTTATCGAGTGTTTAAAATAGTCTTCATTCTCGCAATTTGTATCTTATTTGGTCTTTTTTGTGACGCCGTTTAAATCAGTAATGAAACCATCATTACAGTACACATAACACACCCCAATGCAACGTAATACAAACAGTGCCACCTATACAGTGCTCTGTTACTGACTTAAACGACACTAAATAAAATACGAATTGCGAAAATGAGAATCATTTTAAACATTCGATAAAAATGAGGATCATTTTAAACATTCTGTCAAAATGATGATCATCCGCAACAAACACTACGAAAATGAGGACGAAAAATGTATTTAAATCTCAAATTAAATCATGATTTTTAAGGTTGTGGAGGACATCGTAAGATCTTACAAGACTTGCCTGTAAAATACACCTCGCTGATTCGAGCTGTTTTTGTTTTTTGTTTTTTTAATGTTTATGTGTTTTATTTTCATACATTGAATTAGGACTTGTTTGTGCATTATTAGATAAAATAAAACTATCAGAGTGGACAAACTCCTGAGGATGCTTATATGTAACAGAAGCCCGTCTTATCATCAGTTGTTTGGTGCATTATTTTATAACCATAAACAGCAAAGCCGATTTATATTTAATAAATGTAGTAAATTCTAAAATTGGTCTTTTGAGGACCCAAGTTACCAAATTAAAACAGCATTAAAACATTATTATAGCACACCACTATATCAGTTTTCTAAATATTTTGGCCACCAAATTAGTCCGCCAAAAATGTTGCAACCATACATCCACCAAAAGTTTAAAACATACGCGTGCAAAGAAAACTCCAAAGGAATGAAATAACATTCTCATTCAAATTGAATCTTTTGTAGTTTTGTTTATCAGACTACTGACAATTAACTTTAAGCCCCAAAGCTTGGTATCTAAGGATACTAAAAGGGATTAAGATGATCATTCTTTTCCATCAGGTTTCTGCTTGGTCCCATCAACTCCATCAACAGGAGGCAATGTCTACATAGAAAAGAAAGAGTCAACAAACATTAAAAAGAAAAGATCTAGACCCTCTAGGTACTATAGTATAAGTGATAAGAGATGATAAGAACCTCAAGACAGTATAAGAATTAGATGTCCATGACTTTTTATTCAAGAGTTTGTATCAATGGTTTTGCACTTTACTATCCATGATGCAAACATAGGGAAAATTTAAATTCATAGTGAAAGTAGAGGACACGATAAGGATCTTGAACAAGTGCATATGTGTTTGAATGTACTACCACTTCAACTACAATATCTTCACTACAATGTTTGCATAGAGAGGCTTGAATTTAAAGCAGCATGGACATAAAGATAGATTTTATGGATAGTCAAATGGATATAACAAGTTTAACTTAAGTTACTGGATGGCACAATATCCTGCAATGTCAGGTAAAAGGATGGCTATATCTAAAAAAATTAGTTAGCAATATTTCAATTGTGTATATTGTTTTCTTGACAGTTTAAAAAAAAAAGTATTTCAAATAGCATAGGTTTAAATCAAGCACATTAGCTCCCTGTGTGTTAAAACATACACTAGGCATTCAAAATTCAAAGTTCAACCAATTGCGTGTATCATCATATTATCACATATATATAACAACACTGAATAAACAATTTACTAAAGGCCATGAAAAAGTTAAACTAAACTTACAAGATTAGGCTTATAGATATTGTGAACAACAGAAGCACCGGCAAGAAGAGAGCAGACAACAACAACACTGGACCAAGCCAGTGAAGGAGTCCCAATCGGTTGCCTTCCACCACCAAATTTTCTATTCATCTTCACAAAATATTTCTGACCGTGCGTGTCACCCAAAATGATCTAAATCAAAGCTTGGAGCACCCAAGACCTTCAAATATTCACACCCGTAATGCGAACATAAATTGGCAACTGAAAAACTTAACATTATGGTTAAAATATAAGCACAAAGTTAGCTAAGATTATAGGATATCCACACAAAAACTAAATTAATGGCATACACAATTCCAACATAATAAACTCCGGAAAGAGAAATAAAGGTCAATGGCAGGTAGAAGACAGCAAGCATAGCCAAGAACAAGTGGACTAGGATTATAGGGAACAACATGGGCATGTTGTCGTTCAGACATTGTAACAAACATGTTGTGAGCATCGGTTTTTAAGGTAGAATTATGTAACACTAAAAACCAACTTATAAATTTCATGAAGCAGATAGTGCACAACACAAGAATCTGTTATGAAAGTAAGAAGATGATACGAAAATGAGAACATATTTGATAAAGTAAGAATTATACTTTATGTTTCCTGCAATATGCAGAGAAGATCTCAATTCACGTCCCAGATCTCCTCTTTGTTCTAACTAGGCATTCTGCATTTAGGCATGAAAACGACGTAGCTTATGTAGTCTTTTTATTATTATTATTATTATTATTATTATTATTATTATTATTAAAAACATGCATAGGTTAGGTCGCTGGTCCAAATAAAATTATATTCTTAATAAAATTAATAGCCTTGAATATAAATTTTTTAAAACAAACGTGTAGTGATAAGCACTTGATTTATTTGTAAACAGAGACATATTTCTAATATTATATGAACGTAGAAAGAAAAAATATATGTTAAAATAACTGGTCATAATTAATGTTCTGCGTACATTAAGAAGTTTTTCAAGTTTGACGTCACTATATACATAAAACTTTTTTATTATTATTTGCATATCTCTCAATTATTATTAATTTCTAAATTATATACTGTATAAGTTTAAATACCAAAAATATACATTTTAAAAATATTTCACTACTACCATATTTAATTAAATTTTATATATATTTCATTACATTTTCTTAACTCTTTTCCTTTTATACTTAAGATTTACTTCTTACATCTCTTCAATTTCTAACATTATTTTAAATTTCATTCCTTATAGGAATGACATTCATCAGATAATCACTTACTATCTTTAAAAGATATTTCAAAAAAAAAAATAGTATTTAAATTATTTTAGATCTTAATTTTTAAATGATGTAGAACTATTTAGTTTGTGTGTTAGTAATATTAAACATAAAACTTATACAACTATGTATAATGTAATTCAAATTTTTGTTTAATTATCATTTTTATTATTTTAATACTTTAATTTAACCAATAAATTAAACTTTTTATTTTAGTTGTGAGTAATTTCTTGTTCTATTATTATTATACTTATATCACTTATTACTTTTTGTCATTACATTGATAGTTAACTAGTATTATACCAAAAGATTATATTATTGTGTAGTTTTGTCCATAAGTCACAAACCTATAAATGAAATTATAAATTTATTTTATAAGGGTAAGTTTTAATATTTTTTTAGTCACGTTACATTTTAAACCATAGTATTGAGTTACACAGTGTTTCATTTAATTAGAGTCGTGTCCGCATAACATTTTAAGTGAAAGGGAGAAAATAAAATTGTTGCAATATTTTTCTAAGATTAATCATATTTTTAATTTATACACTAATGACTTTAATTAAAACATATAAGGAATGATGATTTCGTAAATTGTTACTTGAATAGGACTACACATAATGAAGTCATACAATTGTCGTTCAAATAACAAATATTATTCTAAAAAAGTTAAAAATGATGTAAATTATTTTTCTATCAAACTTGATTGTGCTCCAAATACAAGCCATTAAGAGCAAATGACTCTATTTTGATATGTGTACTTGCACTTTAAGTTGTGTAGTCAAAATAAATGATTTTTTTTTTGGGTTTGACAAGTCAATGACACAACAAAAAACAAAAATCATTTTAAAAACTTATTTGTATATTAAAATATCATGACCTTCATGAACGATAATTGTAAATAGGAAGGAGTGTAAATAGGAAAGTTGGGGGTTTAAGAATGAAGTATATTTTTTGAAAAGTTAGACTAAACAAAATGGATCCCAGTCCTTTTGTTTTTTCTTTTATCGCTTATATAATTACTTTCTATTTCCACCTTTTTTTTCTTTTTTCCATTTTTACTACTTTGTAATTCACTTGCATATCTTTTATTTTTTTTTTCTTACCTATTGATTTCGTTTATTTTTTTCAGTTTTTCAGATTATTTTTAAAAAGAATATTTTTATTTTTTAAAAATCAAATTTATTTTCTCATACAAAATTGGAAAATTAACATATAAATACCATAAAATAAAAGGTAAAGGTCGGCGGGAAAGATACATTCAGAGAAAGAGAGAGAGGACTTGAAAATGCTCTTCTATTAAAGGAATCCAGAAAATACGTATAAGATAACAAATGAAGTAACTTAAAGAATAAGTGTCTTGGAGACAAATAAGAAAATATAGCAGTGGAAAAAAAAACCAGAATACAGCACTGAAAATCACAAGATAAGAATGAGAACATAAACGTGTTGCTATAGAACCCGAATTTGTAAATTAACTATGATGATCTCTTTCTTTTACGAACCTTCTCCACAACCATAATTCGTTCAAAGATTGTTTTAAGTTCTTTGAGACAATCTTCAACAGCAACCACATCTTTCATTTGGTGCAGACGATGAAACATATTAATAGCTCTAGAAATTGTACAACTGATGTCTTCCTTTTCTTTCGAGCTCAACTTTGAGCTGATATCCTCTCTCTCTAAAGCCTTTTCGATTTTGTAAACAAGATCATCTAAATCATTCTTTGCAATGGTAATCCTAAGAAACTTCTCGTCTTCAGACTTGTAATTCTCTGCTTCCTGAATCATTATACTAATTTCTGCAGTTGTTAGTCTTCCTGTGTCATTGGTTATTGTTATTTCATTCCTATTACCGGTTGCTTTATCCTCAGCAAAAACGGATAGAATACTATTTTCATTTACCGCAAAAGTCACTTCACAAGGAAAGCCAGAAATAACAAAAAAACCCAACAAATTATTATTACTAGCTCTAGTTCTCTCACCCTCGTAAACCTTAATAATGGATGAGGTTTCTCTGTCTTTATCTGTATCATATACTTTAGTCCTCTTTACCGGAATAGTAGTATTCTTAGGAATGACAACACTCATGAAATCCTCCGCAACACTCGTACCAACTGACAGTGGTGTAACATCAAACAACACGAAGTCAGGAACATTCTTAATGCCTTCACTCAACAAAGCAGCCTGAACAGCTGCACCATAAGCAACAGCTATATCAGAGTTTAAGCTTTTGCAAAGATTCTTTCCATTGAAAAAGTCTTGAAGCAGCTGCTGCACTTTGGGAATTCTAGAAGAACCACCCACAAGAATAACATCATGCACACTTCTTTTGTCCATCTTAGCATCCTTCAAACACCTCTCTACAGTCTCCATACACTCGTCAAAAATCTCCATATTAATTTCTTCAAATTTCATTCGGGTCATTGAAGAGCGCAAATTCATACCTTGAAATAAACCATCTATTTCAATCTCTGTAGTATCGGCATACGAAAGAGTCCTTTTTGCTCTTTCGCAAGCTCTTTTCAACTTCATTAAGGCTCGTGGATTTCCACTTATATCCACCTTATATTTCCTTCTCATCTCATTCACAAAATAGTTCACCATTTTATTATTAATGTCCTCTCCTCCCAGATGAGTGTTTGCAGTAGCCTTAACTTGAAAAACATTATTTTCCATAGTAAGAAGAGACGCATGGAATGCCCCACCACCAAAATCAAAAACAAAAATATTTCGCACTCCAACACAACCTTTTCTATTATCAAGACCAAATGCAAGTGCTGCAGCCGTAGATTCATTGAGTACACGAATAACGTTGAGACCAACAATAGCACCAGCATCAATGATGGCTCTGCGCTGACAATCATTAAAATAGGCGGGTACAGTAACCACTGCATCCTTCACAGGCTTTTTCATGTATGTCTCTGCAATATCTCGCATTTTTGAGAGGATCATAGACAATACTTCCTCCGCACAAAGTTTCTTCTCCTTACCCTTATACTTGATAGAAATCATAGGTTTGTCATTAACACCAGCAACAACCTTAAATGGCCACATCACTTTATGTTTTTGAACAAAAGGATCACTGTATTTTCTTCCAATCAACCTCTTAGCATCTGCAAGGGTTACAACAAATATGTTGGTAGTTTATTTTTCCTGCTAAAAGTTTATAAAAAATCACAAAAAAAAAAAAATCATAATTTAAGAATAAAAAATATACCGAAGATGGTGTTCTCTGAATTAATAACAGCTTGATCTGCAGCAACATCTCCTATAAACCTTTGTTGGTCCATGAAAGCAACACAGGAAGGAGTAATGTTATTGCTGTAGTCATTATGGATGATCTCCACCCTATTGTATTGTTGCTGCCATACTGCAACACGCGAGTATGTTGTGCCAAGATCAATTCCTATGACCAATTCCTTCTCGTCGTTGGCCATTCTTTATGTGAATGAAGACTGTGAAAAAGTCATAAACATAAGAAGTATGAATGAATACGAAGGATTGATTTTTATTTAGTTATAATAAGAAAATGACCGCAAACATTGATTGCATAAAAGAATCACCACACTGAGTTGTTTCCATCAACAGGGTCATTCGCACCATGGTGAGATATAAAGAACATTAAACATAATACAATTTTTCTTGAAACACTATGGTATGTTAATCTCTCCCAATAGGTACTCCAACAGTTTCCCACGTTGTTAGAGACAAAATCAACAAATAAAACAGGTCACAAGAGATTAACAGAGAAAATAGTGCAGCGTACAAACAAAAATCTATATACTAAAAATCTTCTTGACCTTTAAAGAAAAAGCAAAATTAATTATTATCCATTGAGGTTTTCAAGAATCCACTTCTTACCTCCTACTTAGAAAACTTTAAGAAAAAAAAAAAAAAAAAAAAAAATTAAATTACAAAAGAACTCTGCTCGAGTAATGGTAGTAATGATAAAGGAGAGTATTTAATTTATAATTGAGTGACTGGTGTGGTGAATGCTATATTTATAGGTTTTTTAGGACATAGATAAACAAATATAAATATAAATATAGGAAAGAGATTTTATTACATAAGATAATTAAGTATTATATATTGAAAATAATCAATTATTCTACCATAATAATTTGAGATGTAATAAAATTTGATAAAACATTACTGTATTAAGATTTATTAAAATATATCTTGAAGATATATTTTAATATTTTTGGAGATGTATCGTAATATTTCTAGAAATATATTATAATATCCTATAGAGTATATGTAGACATTTAATTATAATAAAAATTATAAGAGTTAGTTAAATAAAGAATTATTTTAATACAGTAAATAATAGAATCTAATATAAGCAAAACATAATAAAAATAAATATTGTTCACAAAAATAAATAAACATTTTCAAATATTATAAATTATTATCATAATAATATTATTTTATATATTAAAAATTTCATTGGTCAATATGGATAAAAATAATGAGTCATTATTTTTCGTACAACTAACAATCATTATATTATTAGTTGTAAAAAAATTATTGATATTAATAGTTAAAGTTAAAAATTAATTTTAAAATTTATACATACATATATATATATATATATATATATATATAATGTTGAGAAACAATATAATTATACTTAATAAAAATACCTTCCTTTGTATGAATAAAATTAAGTTAATTTTAGTAAAATTATCTATGAATAAAACATATAAATAAATAATATATGAGATTTTTTTAATTAATTAATAGAATGAATATTCAATTTAAAATGTTATTAATATTTATTCTCTATTCAAGTAGGTCCCCTCCTCTTCATTTGACTCAATTGGGTCCCTAATTTGGAAAATTCATGTAATTAGGTTTTTTCCATTAGGAGTACTCTAAATATGTTAATTATGTGTTAGCACGTGATTTTTTTCTATTTTTTATTTTTAACTTTTTAATAATTTAAAAAAAAAATTGACATGTGTCAATCTGACATTGTACTCATGTGACAAAGGTAGTGTGATGTGATAGTGACAGTGTAACGTGTTACTATTGGATGTGAAAAGTCTCGGTCTCTGTACTTATTATTTTGTTTCAATTTGATCCAAATTTTTCTAAAACATAATCAATTTCATCCTTATGTCAAATTTAATTTTTATATAAATTTTACAATAGTATTTTTATTATAATTGATATTTTTAATAAAATTAAATTTATTTAAATGTATATTTTACATTAAACTTTATTTAAATATTGTTTCAAGTATTTATATATCAATAATTTATAAACAAATGTTAGAATTGGTTTAAAAATAACAACTTTATAAATCGAATTGTAAAATTCTAAATAAATATATTTATTTTAAATTGTTATAAAAATCAACTTAGAATTACTTGAAATTATTTCTGCTATTAAAATCTAAGTAAAACTATCGGTTACACACACACACATATATATATATATATATATATATATATATATATATATATATATATATATATATAATAGAGTTGATTATTTTTTATTTTGAATTGGAGTTCAAGTTTGAAAGAATATATTTATATTTTTTGCAATAACAATAAATAAGAATAAATGTAAATCAATTTCAAGTAAATGTAATTGTTTCTAAAATTAATGCATAAATGAGGGATACTAAATTATAAATCTCAATCAAAACCTTAAAAGTGTATAATCTATTCAATTGTAATTTAAAAAGTTTATTTTTTTCCTTGTTTATTAAGATAGAATTAGAAGATATCAATTAAAGTATAATATGTGATTAATTATTTTCATAATATGAGATTATTGACCATTGCTTTAGATTTAAATTATTTTCTTTGGTTGGTTCAATTATTACGTGTTTGAAACAATTGTACATATAGTACATTTTATTAGGAAAATATATGGACAATACATTTTCATCACAAAATAATGAACCATTATCTTTTACAACTAATAATATAATGATTATATCCAAATAATTTATTTATTCACAATGTTTAAAAATCAACATATTTTATATATCATATCATGTACAAAAAGCATTCAATAATAATTTATATATATATATATATAATCTTAAATATTATTATTACTATTATTCCAATTTAAATATAATTAATTAAGATTGTATATACTTTAAAATTTATTATTATTACCAAATATAATAAATATCTGCAACGGATACAAATACTAGTAGTGCAGGTAAAACAGAATTTATTTATACCAATTATGTTAATGTGAAAGTTATGTAATACACTATCTCTTTAACGTATAAAAAAGAATGGAGGTTTCTTCCTGCACCCTCAACATTTTTTCTGCACCTACGTAGTTTTTCAGTATTTCATTGGTGTTCTTTCAGAAAAATAAATAAATGTAAATTAAAAAGTGTATTAGATAACAACAATTATGATGTAATTATGAGTTTTCGTGGATCAACAAATTTATTTTATATATATAAATTTCTTAAACAATGCTCTTAAAATATTGATTACACAGTTTTTACATAATATTATGCGTTAATTATGTTTTTAGTTTTTGAACCTTAATCTAAAATTGAGATTCGTTCTTGTTTAAAATTTTGATACATTTTGATTCTTAAAATTTAAAAATAAATTAATATAATCATTTTAATCTAATTACATTAATTTTTTGTTAGATGTTGAATGAGACGTCTCATAATAAATATTGAATTGAGATTGTATAAATAATTCTAATAATAATTGAAATACATTCGACCCCTCTGTGAAACACATCGACACATAAACAAAAGGGATAAATTTCAATTTTAAATCAAAATTTAACAACTAGAAAAATATTTATACCTAATATTACTACCTGTAAATAATAATATTTCTATGCTTTGATACTAAAATTAAATTTTTCATCAAAGATATATTATTTCCTGTGCATTTTTTATATACACATACATATTCGCGAGAGAATTTATTATGTTTAGGTTTTACAATACATACACTAAATGTAAAATGAGTTTTTAAGTTACGGAGTTACAAAATAATTAATATTATTCTCGTGTTGGAGAAAATTTATTTACTAGTTTAATTTATTTAAAAATTAAATATTTATTTTGAAAAGGAATAAAATGAAATTGTAAAAAATACAGATAAAACAAAAGATAAAGAAAAAAAATGATAAAATACATAGATGATAATAATAAAAGATATGTACTGTATGTCCCATCAGTCAATCAAATAACGGATCGGTCTTGTGTACTGTATGCCCCATCGTTAAAGGACCATCGGTCGAACGGATAAACGGATAAAATATCAGACTACCGGTCAAACAGTTGAACATATAAGTCACGACTTAACCATATTCATGCTCATCGGTTCATTGGTAAAAGAACAACGATGAACCTTCTAACCTCGAAGGCCCATCGGTTCATCGGTAGAACAACAGCGATGGACCCTCTAACCTCGATGGCCCATCGGTTAATCGGTAAACAGCAGCGACGAACCTTCTTAAGCACCTGTCGATTGATCGGTAAAACACAAATTGTTAGCTTGTTGAAAACATAACGTTATCAACCCAGCCAAGCGGCCATCGGTCGCACAGTTAAATAACTTAAGTTAATAATTATCGGTTAAACGAGTCACTAATCTTCATTAAGGGGTCATTGGGCCGTGATTAAGAAACCCTAATTACAGGCCCACGTCGAAAGCTATAAATAGGGCCCAAAGGTAGGTTGGTGAGGATCTTAATTTCGCATTTATTGCAATACATATTCTGATACACCGATCGACCTTTACTGACTTAAGCATCGGAGTACTTTAGACAGGTACCCCGATCGCCATCCCAACCGATCAAGCTAAGGAGTGGATTTCGCTGAAGTTACTGGAGAGGAGAGAGACAACGCGAAGCGAAGAGGTTCTTTTAGTAGGCTCTTGGTCCCTACCCCGAAACATTTTGGCGCCCACCGTGGGGCCGAGCAGTCTCCTTTGAGAATATACCCATATGGTGACCACGAGGAACCGAAACAACAACATGGACGGAGGAAGAGTAGTTGATGATCAAGCGGACACTAGGGAAATGATAAGGATGATGCAGCAGAGGATGGACGAGATGCAGAGGAATTATGAAGCGCAGATGCAGATTTTGCGAGAGGAGAATGCCATCCTAAGGCAGAAGGAAGAGGGAATCCCGTCGACGCCTACCGTACCCGACCCAAACAGGTTAAGTCGTGTACAGCAGCACAGGGACGCCGAACGGGTAGAGAGCCGCCTCCCCCCTACAGGACACGAGCAATCACAGCCAGCTCGGATTGAGAAGACGCAGGCTTCAAGGGGAAATCCGTCACACACGGTGGCAGAGAGCTCAGGGGCAAAAACCGGGGGCCGCCCATCGCGCCAACCGATCCCCGCGTCGGGATCTTCCCCCTTTACGTCGTATATTTTGGAGACGCCGCTACCGGAGAAGTGGAAAATGCCGACTTTTGACAAGTACGACGGCACGACCGACCCGGATAATCACATGCGGGTCTTCATGCATCAGATGATGTGTCACGCCGTCAACGATCCCATCTGGTGCCGAGTCTTCTCAACTTCGTTGACTGGGGAGGCATTGGAGTGGTTCTCCGAGTTACCGACCGGTTGTATTGATTTGTTTGCCACTTTGAAGGCAAAGTTCAGCACACAGTTCGCGCCCCTGAAACCGGCCATTCTGACGGTCGACAATCTGGTGAACATCTGACAAGAGGATGGGGAATCAGTGAGGAGTTACCTTGATCGGTATAATCGGATGTCGGTCAAGATAAAAGGTCTCAGCGACGAGATCGCGCGACATCACTTCTCTTATGGACTCCAGCCGGGAGTTTTTGCGGACAAGATAAGTCGTAAGAAACCGAAGACGATGAAGGAGATGAGGGAACGCGCGGCCAAATTCATACAGATGGAAGATATGCAGGAGTTTAGGGTGAAGAAGAGGGAGAAGGAGGATGCTACGCTCCCAAAGCCGATCGCTCTTAGACCGAGCAAACCCATAGCCCGACCCACCGAAAGAAAGCCACCAAAGTTCACAACTTACACTCCTCTGGCTGTTCCCCGGGCAAGAATCCTGCAGGAGGCCTTCAGCGCCGATTCGCTCCCAGCGATTAGGAAGAAGCCTCCGCCACCCGATGTCGACGGCAGTAAACATTGCGAGTACCATCGGACAATCGGGCATACCACCGAAGAGTGCCACACGCTCCGCGACAAAATAGAAGAGCTTATTCGGCAGGGACACTTGAAGAAGTACATTCGACAAGATCGTCCCCCGCGGAGTCCGGTGAGGAACCGAAGCCCGATGAGAAGGGTCCCCGCAGCCCGATCCGAGAAGAGAAGAGAGCCCAAGCGCGAGAAACGAAGGAGAGGACCATCCCGGTCACATCGGAGTCCAAGAAGGAGCCGCAGTCGCAGCCACGACAGACCCCTGAGGGGTTATATCAATACCATCTCCGGAGGGTTCGCCGGAGGAGGGTCAAGCTCCGCAGCTCGAAAAAGGCACATCCGGGCGCTGAAGTCGGTTCATCTGGTCGAGAGGAAGATCCGCTCGATGCCTCCCATCACATTCACGGACGACGACTTCAAGGCGCCCGATCCCGATCATGATGACCCGATGGTTATCTCCATAGAGGTGGCCGAGTATGGGATCGGGAAGGTGTTGGTCGATCAGGGAAGCTCCGTCAACATCCTATACTGGAAGACTTTCCAGAGGATGAATCTCTCCGAGGACCTGATTGTACCATACAATGAGCAGATAGTAGGTTTCTCGGGCGAACGGGTGGACACGAGGGGATATGTGGACCTTCGTACGAGGATCGGCTCGAGGAAGGACGGCCGAGAGGTAAGTGTTAGATTCCTTTTGGTTGAAGCTAACACTTCGTACAATGTATTGCCAGGGAGACCCTGTTTGAACGCTTTCGGAGCGATCGTGTCTACCCTGCACCTGGCCATGAAGTTCCCGTCGGACAGAGGGACAATTTGCACGGTGCACGCGGACCAGCAAGTCGCCCGGCAATGCTATGCCGCAGGATTGAGGATCACTCCTTATAGTCGCCCGCGAAAACAACACCGCTCGGAGGTAGCAATGACGGACCTGGATCCTCGAACGAACACAGAGGATCGGCTGCAACCAGAAGGAGAGACCAAGGAGATCCTGATCGGAAGCCAACCTAGACAGCTCACGAAGATCGGGGGAGCCCTGAGCGCGGAAGAGGAAGAGCTCCTCGGCGCGGTGATCCTAGAGAACAAAGATCTGTTCGCGTGGTCGAGCGCCGACATGCCAGGCGTCCACCCGGACGTGATGTCCCATAAGCTAGCCATCTTCCGTGAAGCCCGACCGGTCGCTCAGAAGAAAAGAAAGATGGGAGAAGAAAGAAGGAGGGCGGTCGAGGAAGAAGTGAGAAAGCTAGAAGGAGCTGGTTTCATCAGAGAAATTAAGTATACTACATGGTTGGCTAACGTGGTCATGGTGAAGAAGACGAGCGGGAAGTGGAGGATGTGTACAGATTTCACTGATCTCAACAAGACTTGCCCAAAGGACGCATACCCCCTGCCTAGCATCGATCGGCTGGTAGACGGAGCCTCAGGGCACAACTTCCTGAGCTTTCTGGACGCATACTCAGGGTACAACCAAATCCCTATGTATGGCCCGGACAGATCCAAAACGACGTTCATTACAGACTGAGCGAATTTTTGCTACGAAGTCATGCCTTTCGGCCTGAAGAACGCAGGGGCAACCTATCAGCGGCTAATGGACAGGGTCTTCAGGGGGCAGATCGATCGGTCCATGGAGGTGTATGTGGACGACATGGTCGTAAAGTCGCAAACCGTTGGAGACCACGTGCACGATCTCCGAGAGGTCTTCTACCAAGTGCGTAAATACAATATGCGCCTTAACCCTGAGAAGTGTGTTTTCGGGGTACCGGCGGGAAAATTCCTGGGTTTCATGTTGACCGCCCGAGGCATAGAGGCGAACCCGGACAAGTGCGCCGCTATTATCGAAATGAGAAGTCCGAAAAACCTCAAAGAGGTCCAGCGGTTGATGGGACGACTGACCTCTCTGGCACGTTTCTTACCCAGGCTGACAGAGAAGGTTAGGCCGATACTGAAAATCATGAGGAAGCAAACTACAGAGAAATGGGACGACTAGTGTGAGGAAGCGTTTCAGAAGATAAAGGAGATGATCAGCAGTCCTCCCATAATGTGCCGACCGGTAGAAGGATTGCCTCTGCAACTGTACCTGTCAGTGTCGGACGAATCAATCAGTGCAGCCTTAGTATAGGAAGCCTCGGAGCAGCGGCCCGTTTACTTCATCAGCCGAGTATTGCAGAGCACCGAAATGAGATACCAGCAGATAAAGAAGATAGCCTTGGCGCTATTGACGGCCGCGCGCCGATTGCGCCAATACTTCCAGAGTCACCAAGTGATTGTCCGCACCGATCACCCCATTGCCAAAATACTCCAGAAGCCCGATTTAGCTGGCAGGATGATTGCTTGGTCGGTCGAGTTATCCGAGTTCGGTCTCAAATACGAACCTAGAGGGTCCGTCAAAGGGCAGCATTTGGCCGATTTTGCAGCCGAACTCCACGGACCGATCCCTTCGTCAGAACAAATGTGGATTCTCTTCGTCGATGGGTCGTCGGACAAGCGAAATGCTAGGGCAGGAATCGTCATTGAAGGACCGAACGGTTTCACGGTGGAGCACTCCTTGCAGTTCAAGTTTAAAGCCTTGAATAACCAAGCAGAGTATGAAGCGCTGATCGCCGGGTTAAGACTAGCAAAAGACTTGGGCGCGACGAGGTTGAAGTGTAACACTGATTCGAAGCTCGTGGTCGGGCAGGTACAGGGTGAATATCAGGTTAAGGATGATTTGCGGCTTCAATACTATCAAAAAGCTGTTGAAGCCATGAAAGAATTCGAAGAGGTTACCATCCATCACATCGCCCGAGCAGAAAACGCCAGAGCCGATAGGCTATCTAAGCTGGCGGAGGGAAAGGAGAAGGGCCAATTGAAGACAATTATCAGGCAAACCCTGATGAGACCTTCAGCGGGAGGATGTGCTGCAGCGGATCGATCGGCTGATTGGACTGGCGAGGTGCGAGAACTCTTAAAGAGGTGCGAGGCTGGAGAAGAGATCAGACCGACAGAGAGAAGGCGAGCACTCCGGTTCGTGAGACCTTCAGCGGGAGGATGTGCTGCAGCGGATCGATCGGCTGATTGGAATAGCGAGGTGCGAGAACTCTTAAAGAGGTGCGAGGCTGGAGAAGAGATCAGACCGACAGAGAGAAGGCGAGCACTCCGGTTCGTGATCATCGGAGAAGATCTATACAAGAGAGGCTTCACAGCGCCGCTCCTCAAGTGCCTATCAGCAGACGAAGCAGAGTATGTCATGAACGAGGTCCATAACGGCATTTGTGGAATGCACACCGGTCGGAGGACGATGAAAGCAAGGATACTCCGAGCGGGATATTTTTGGCCGACCATGGAACAGGACTGCGAAGCCATGATACGCAAGTGCGAAGGATGTCAAGCCCATGGAAATGATGTGAAGAAGGCTCCGACCGAGTTACGCAGCTTAACAGCTCCATGGTCGTTCGCTCAATGGGGCATGGACATCGTCGGACCTTTCCCAATTGGCCGAGCGCAGAAGAAATTCATACTTGTAGCAGTAGACTACTTCACCAAGTGGGTCGAAGCGGAGGCCTTGGCTAATATCACCGCTCGGCAGGTTCACTCCTTCGTCTGGCGCAACATCATATGTCGCTTTGGCCTCCCCCACACGATTATCACCGACAACGGTCGTCAGTTCATCGACAAGAAACTGAAGGACTTCTATAGGCAAGTGGGGATACGGCACGTGACCAGCTCGGTCGAGCATCCACAAACCAACGGCCAGACTGAGGCCATGAATAAGGTTATAGTGGCTGAGTTGAAGAAAAGGTTGGGGGAAGCCAAAGGAGCGTGGGTCGACGAGCTGCCACAAGTCCTTTGGGCCTATCGGTGCACGCCTCACGGGACGACGGGGGAATCTCCTTTCAACCTAACATATGGTACAGACGCCATGCTGCCAGTCGAGGTAGGGGAGCCGACTCTTCGGCGGGAAATGCAAGACTTGGAGGTGAATTGTGGACGAATGCGCGAGGAATTAGATTGGACGACCGAGCGAAGAGAGCGAGCAGCCGTGTGAGCCGAAGCGTGCAAGAGAATGGTGGCAAGAAGGTATAACGCGAAGGTCAAACCAAGAAGTTTCGTCAAAGGAGATTTAGTTTGGAGAAAAACCAATGACGCACGAAAGAAGTCAACACAGGGAAAGCTAGCACCAAACTGGGAGGGCCCGTTCCGCGTGACCGAGAGCCTGCAGAACGGAGCCTATCGGCTGGAGCACTTGGGCGGCAAAGAAATACCCAACACATGGAACGCTTCACATCTCAAAATGTATTACAGTTAATTGTGAATAAAATGAGCGTTTCATGCAACTCCATCTAACAATCTGACCGACGGGGCTCCCTACGGGACCCGAGCAAAGCCTGACCGATCGAGACAAGGACTTCCAAGAGGATGTCCCGCTCTATCAGCACCGATCCTAGATCTAATTACCCTACGGGTAAACGAGTGACACGAGCTGTCCTAACCGATCGGGTACAACACCAACGATCTACAAAAACTAAAATCGAGCGCACAAAGGTCAACCATACAGAACAGATAATCAAGATAGCTTTAGAAGAGATTAACGTATGCGCGCCAGTTGTCCGGTCAGTTCAATGCTAAGCGCAACCCAAATTAACAAGATAAACAAATTAACGGCCGACCGCCAATGCTAGTAAACAACAGAAGTACGGCCGGTCGCCAACATGAAGCAATAAACGAACGAAAGCAGGAAAGAGCTAGCAGATGAAATAAAAGGGAGCTAAAAATTTACATAAGTGTTTGTCAAAAAATAACCTAATAACCGAGCGAACGCGATCAATCGAATGGTCGATCGGGTTCGATCGGTTATATCAAAATGTACAAGTAAAAATAAAAATCAAGCCTATACAGGAGGGTCATTGACCTCGTCCAGCCGGTCGAATACCCTCTCAACTTTCCCATCAACGACCCCCATATGCACGTCGAACCGGTCGGGAGAGCAGTTATAGTAAAACACCGCCAGATCAACGGCACTCTGGAAGCCCGCCTCATATTGAGCAAATACTTGCTCATCGGCCATTCCCAGCTCGGCCTCTAAGTCCTTCGCCTTCTTCTGCCAATCTGAAGCTGAACCGGCGGCGGCCATGTGCTCCAGAGTTAGATCGTCGAAGCGTCGTTGGAGCTTGCGTAGTTCCTCAGCGGCTTCACCTGCTTTTGCCTGCTCCGCCTTGGCTCGATCGTCTGCGGCCTTTAATAGCCCGGCACACTTGGCATGCTCAGTCTTAATGCCGTTGAGCCGATCGAACTGAGCCTTCAGGTCAGCCGCCGACGCCTTCACCTCGTTGAGCTCAGTCTTGGCCGCTGCGAGCTCCTTTTCCAAGTTCTCTATCCTGCTCCGCTCGGGGCGAGGAAACTTAGTATACAAGGCAGCCAGCCTAAGGGTGAGCTCCCCGGCGGTTCGAAGGGCATCCTCTTCAGACACGTCCTTCAATGCGTCCGTTACCCGAGGTCCCAGCTGAAGGGAGACCTCGTCGTCAAGGCGGACCCCGCCGCCGAGGAAAGCGTCGGCTAGGGACCCAGATGTTTCCCCCTTCTTTTGTTTTTTGAGTTGACGACCGGTTGGGGAATCATCCTTTTTGGACTTCTTCCCTTTGGACTTCTTCTTTTGTTTTTTGAGTTGACGACCGGTTGCGGCTCATAGGGGGCCCAGTCATACCCTGATATCTCTGGCAAATCGGCTTCGTCCCCCTCGTCGCTAACGTCGATGCCTATGACGTCCCCGCTCTCGTCAGAAATAGCGACATGCTCTACCGCCTCAGCGACCGGTGGCTCGGCCTCAGAGCTGCCGCTTAAGAGAATTGGGGAACCTGTCGCGCTCGACACTCCCTCGAGCGAAGTCCCCGACTCAGACGAATCAAATAAGGCGGAAACTGACCCGGCGCCCCCAGACCTCCCGACCGCTCCACCCGACAGACCCTCTGAACTCGATGCGCTGGAAGACATTTTTACCTGCAAGCAAGAGAAGACGATCGGAGATTTGGCTAGAAAGAGAAAGGAAAACGTGAAAATAACGACGGCCACACAAACCTATTTATAGGGGGGACCATGTGACACGTGGCAACCCCAGAACCATACGATCACGTTCAGATCAACGGTCCATACTTCGCGACGTTTCAAATCATAACTGTCAGGCACGATCCACGAGGCAATATAACCGTTGAGAAACGCCGGCGGTCAATCGGCACCACGATCTCGGTAAAACCTCCTCGCTTCATTTCCACCGCTCGAGGCTGGGGGGGCTTGTGTACTGTATGCCCCATCAGTCAATCAGATAACGGATCGGTCTCGTGTACTGTATGCCCCATCGTTAAAGGACCATCGGTCGAACGGATAAACGGATAAAATATCAGACTACCGGTCAAACGGTTGAACATATAAGTCACGACTTAACCATATTCATGCCCATCGGTTCATCGGTAAAAGAACAGCGATGAACCTTCTAACCTCGAAGGCCCATCGGTTCATCGGTAGAACAACAACGATGGTCCATCGGTTCATCGGTAAAACAACAGCGATGGACCTTCTAACCTCGAAGGCCCATCGGTTCATCGGTAGAACAACAGCGATGGACCCTCTAACCTCGATGGCCCATCGGTTAATCGGTAAACAGCAGCGACGGACCTTCTTAAGCACCTGTCGGTTGATCGGTAAAACACAGATTGTTAGCTTGTTGAAAACATAACGTTATCAACCCAGCCAAGCGGCCATCGGTCGCACAGTTAAATAACTTAAGTTAATAATTATCGGTTAAACGAGTCACTAATCTTCATTAAGGGGTCATTGGG
>Ga0214543_1001005_pt1 | contig 52482 bp, 24 predicted proteins | sample CNSS2metaG_FD_160094 | JGI IMG/M metagenome (GOLD analysis project Ga0214543, IMG submission 160094) | Root nodule microbial communities from cowpea collected in UCLA plant growth center, Los Angeles, California, USA - CNSS2 | ecosystem: Host-associated > Plants > Roots > Nodule | place: USA... | reverse complement strand
TATAGATATAGATATATATATATATATATATATATATATATATATATATATATATATATATATATCACCTGCATATATGATGCACTAAGTTTGGGGAATTAATGTGCATATTATCCTACTACTTGGAGGGTTCCACATTTATTTGACAAGTGCTCTCTTGACATTTTTTCACTTATTCTTTATTCATATGTGTTTGTGAAAAGAAACAAAAATTTAAATATGGGGATCTTAGATATGTTCCTTGGCACACATTTTAGATTTTGACTTGGATGAAGAAGAGAAAAGTGAATAGTGTAATGTTTAAAATAATAGGTGATGGACTTATTATCATTATATTTATATCTTTACGTTGTGACAATTTGGCACTCGCTCTTTATGTTTTAAAAAGTAAATATTAGACATAGGGATGGCATAGTAATAGACTGGCCCTCGCTTTTTTTTTTAAAAGGCACAATTGTTTGGTATATTATGAACATTTAGCTAATTGATTGGAAATTCATTCAGATTACATCATTCAATTATAGTGTTTGAAAACATTAGAATGCAAGCAACAACATAAATTAAAAACTCCTAATCAACTTCAGTCAGAAAATGAAGTATATATCAAATTATAATTTAAATTATAATTTGTAATATTAAAACAGGGAGCATTAGAATTTGATGATTGTGTGTGAAAAATTACAACCTCTAGCTTATAATGCTATGTCCAAATAAACAGAAAAATACAGGGTTACCTTTTGAAGGTGGAAACATCCAATGAAGTTCTGTCTCAAAGGAACTCACTCCAAGAGCTAACCTAGTCAATCACTTCCGAGAGAAGCAACAATCAAAATTGTAGCAGTCCATATTTTGCCATTGTAGTGCAACTACTCTTACAATCAGAATTGCTTCATGCATCAATTACTCCATTTCACCTAAAATTGAAAGATAAATGTTATGGCAACTATGAACATGCAAAGCATGAAGCAACCATAATCAACCAAACCCGCAATGGAGATGCAAAGCCATTGAACGAGCAATAGAGATGAACTATAGATTTCAGAAAATGCAACACCTATAATTGGATCTCTTAGCAAAAACAAACATCAAAGATTTCAAAGTCAGAATTTAACAACAAAACGAAAAATTTTGAAAACCTAAAGAAAAGAAAAGGAAAACCATTTCCGTTTGGAAGCAAGATGAAAATTCAAACAAAATCGTGAGCTACAACTGCACATGAAAATGGTTTTACTGAGATTGAGATTAAGATTAAGAGTGAGATTGAGATTGAGAGTGAGCTACAACTGTAGAATGAAAGTAATGTGAAGTTTGAGGAAAGTGGGTTTGGGTGAGTTTTTCAAACGTTGGTATATTATGTTTGTTTTGTCAAACGTACGAACAAAGTGGTAAAAAGGTTTTTTGAAAAAAAATATATATGAAAAGGGTATGGAAAAAAAGATGTGGAGGGAAATAAAATTTTCTTGGGGTTCATCATAAAACCCCTAGTACTTACCAGAGGTTTAAAAAAGCTCCACTATGTGTATAAATTACTGGAGGTTTTATAACCTCCGTTAAAATTAATCTTTTTTGTAGTGTTGCTTCTTATGAAAGCTTTTAAATTTGGTTACAGGTGTTAGATACAAACAAGCTAAGAAAGGGTAACCTGAGTTGGAGGCCAACAATGCAATTATGTTGGAAGTTGTACCTGCATTAACATGCACCTATCTACATAACAACTACTAACCAAATATGTTAAGACTTATTAAAGGTTGAACCCATGAGTTGAACTTGTTGCAACCAATAAAGCACTCCAATGGTCAGATCCAAATAGTTGCAACAATATGTAATAGAAAGTGATAGTGAACATAGTTGTAAAGGGAACTTGCTACCCACTTAGCCAAAAGAAGAAGATGAGTTGGACAAGGAAGTTCACGTTGGAAATGACCTGCTGTAGCATGTTGGTCTAACCTATAATAGTAAGTCAAGAAGGTCATTAGATAGATAGGTTTAAATAGCTAATTTCTTTATAAGAAAGAGAGTTTTGAAAGTTTGGTGAAAGCAGAAGCGTGTGCATGAAGCAAGATCTAAGAGAAGCTCTTAGGGGTGCTAGGAAAAAATGCAATTCACAATAATTTCTTCATCTATTTGCCATTGTTCAGAGTATTTATGGAGATTAATCCACCACTACTCTACAAAGTTAGCTAGAGGAGGTTGATTTTCAGGTTTCTTTTCCTTTTATAACTTTTGAGTTGAGTTTGTGATCTACGATCTATATAGCTAGTACTAGGACATGAATTAAATATCTATTTGTACACTTTGTGATGTGCTTCCATCTTTAATGAGATTCTTGTTCATTTTTATCGATTGATACATTTAATTCACTATTTCATTCGATTCTGATCCATTCTTTCTTAATAGTCATATTTTCTTTTCATTTTTAATTCTAAACTCATCCTTGTTCTTACAAAAAAAAACTAATTCACATTATATGCATAGTCAATATTATGAATTAGAGAGCACATAGTAGTCGCAATATCATTCAAGATGTACAAAGTGACTCTTGAATAGTTGAGGCAAGGTTGAATTCAAAATTTAAAACGATTTTGATTTTTGATTGAACTTGTTTTGTCAAAGCATTGTTCCATTTATGAGTTTCGATTTCTATATTTGAATTTATGTTTTAGATGTGTAATTGTTTTGCTACTATGTTTCTATGCTTGCATTATCCTCTAAGATTCATTTAAAGCAAGTTTGACCGATCAATTGTTGAGATTCATATACTTTGTTATTTTCTTGTTAATTAGGGTTCATAATTAGGGATTTTTGATTTCTTTAATTTTAGATTAAATTGATAGATTAAGTTTGTATTTGCATCAGTTTGTGACTATTTCGCATCACTCGTTTGACTTCATTACTCATCCACACATCAGAATCCCATTTAGCTCATGTTCATAAGCCATGCCACAATACCTACTTAATAGTTGCCACTTAACATAACTTCCTCATCTTTTAATTCATGCCACCAAAATTCACCCTTAATTAAAAAAAAAAACTACATTTACTCTTGAACTAAAACATCAACACAATCTTTTCCATAGGAATTACCAATCTGTGCAACACACCCATGCTCTTATGATATCATCCCATTGATCATTGACATTCAATCATAAAATCATCCACAATAAAACATACAAACGTGAATTTAACACAAAAACCCATTGAAATTAATTTAACTTAATAAAATTATGTAACAAAATATCATCTTCTCATTGGTAGGAGGGGTGAAAGTTAGTAGAAATAAGAGTGCAAAAATAGGTTTTGTATGGTCAATTTGAAAAATGGGAGTGTATAAGTAATGTAAGAGGTGGAAAATAGAATTTTCGGAACTTGTTGATTTTAGCCTTATTTGAATGTGCTCTATAACTTTAATCAATTTATTTTCACACCTTAAATGAGCTTAATCCTAATTTCAACTGCATGAACAAATGTTAGAATATCCATAGAAAATTTATGCAACCAAAATAATTTTTTATGTCATTTTTATTTTACAAACTCAATAATCCTAATTATCACAAATCTCGATTAAATCAATATCTTAAGCACTAAAATTCAATTAAAAATTCAGAATTAAAGATCAAATGAGGGCAAGTAGTATGCACTCATCTGACAACTTCCAACCTCATAATCCAAACATAATCATTTTTCCAAAACCGCAACAACATTACTTTAGATATGAACATCATCACCAATCCCAAATTTTCTCATTAACATAAAATAATTATTATCTATGTGCCCATAGACCAATGTTTATATTTCCAACAGAAAAATCGCCTCAACACCAAAGAACAAAGCTAAACAACTCTTTTGTTAACGATAAATTCAACCTAACAAAACTAAATTATTTCCAACCAACTTACTTCAATTTGGCTTGCACTTCACAAAATCACCATAGATACAACCCTAGAAGAGAAAAAACTGCAGTATCTAGTTGTATTCTTACTCAACCACAAATTACTATTCCAATATCCAATTACCACCATTGACTCAACCACAATAGCACATGATTACAAGATGAAAGATAGATATCACCATTCCACCTTGAATTCATCCATAAACAAAATTTTCTTCTTAGAATTACCACCAAGACATTGAATTTGACCATTCTAAAAAAGAAAGGAATAACAACTTTTCTTTGCATCACATCACATAGAAAAAAAAAGGGGAAAAGGATAACTCCCTTTACACCAAGAACTTAACCCAAAGAAGAATGTATTGCGTTATGCCACCATAGATTCATCTACTAAAATTAAAATTCTCCAATAAAACCACATTTTATCATTTGATAATCCAAAATTCAAACATTCATCCACACATAATCACATAATAATCAATTGGATAACTCCCCTTACCTGGAATTCCTAAAATAAGACCATCCTGCCTTTGCTCTTCTTGTCCTAGCCAAAACTTTTGATCACTCTCTCACACAAATTCCACATTGCCTCACCTCTCCTCCCATATCAAGACAAATTTTAACTTAGGAAAATAAAACTTTGTTTCCCTTAAACAATGCTAAAACTAATTTTGGCCGCCCTAAAAAAAATCTGACTCAACATTTTGCTTTTCCCCTTACCTTTTCCAAATTAACATTTTTTGCTGCTTATCCTAATTTTGCCCCTAAAACCACCTTAATGTCCAATTAACAACTAATTATTTTTTGTGCATGTGACCAAAAACAATGAATTTTCCTTCAACTCTTCACCTTCGTAAGAATACCATAAAAAGACTAAAAAAGAAAACTAATATACTTTTGTTCTAGCCAAGGTTCAAACTCACCACACTAAGTTCCAAACAAACACTCCAAACCAACAAACTATCACACTTATCTTGTCATACACATTATACACCCACCAAAAATAATATAGAACAAGAAACAAAAGAAACACATCAAATGCACATGGAAAGAATCAAACACATGACCTTCAACCTTAAACCACAACAAAAGATCTAACTAACTATGCTACTATTCACTTTTTGTATAAATTATTATTTAATAAATTTAAATAATACTATTCACATCTAACTTACACCTTGTAATATTAATTATTTTTTCTCGGGTCTTACATTCTTCCCAACCAGAAAAATTTTCGTCCTAAAAAATTGTACTTACCAGGAAACATATATGGATATAACTTCTTCATGTGTTCTTTCAACTCCCAATTTGCTGCTTGCATTCCTCCGTCCCAAAGAACTTTCGTAGTTCTTATATTCTTTCCTTGCAGTTTCTTAACTTTAAAATCCAACACTCGCACCGGACCAACATCCAAAGCTAAATCTTCTCTAACTTGAGCCTTATCCTCTTCAAGCACATGTGTAGGATTAGGAATATACTTTCTCAACTGTGACACATGAAACACATTATGTAAATTTGCCAACTATGATGATAACACAATCTCATACTCTACTGGACTAATTCTTCTTGTAAATTCAACTTTTTTTATCTAATAGCTCTCCCAACTCTAGTTGTCGGAGTTACCCAAAGAAATACATGATCTTCCACTTCAAACTGAAGCGGTCTTCTTCTCTTGTCAGCATACAACTTCTGTCTACTTTGAGTTGCTCACATCCAATCTTGAATCAATTTAACTTTTTTCGTAGTTTGCTGCATCAACTCATGACCTACAATAATTTTTTTCTTCGTCCTGATACCAACATAAAGGTTTTATGCATCTTCTTCCATACAAAGCGTCATATGGTGCCATTCCAATACTTGAATGTTAGCTATTATTGTAAGTAAATTCCACCAATGTAAGATCTCACTCTAACCACCCAGATGATCTAGTACACATGTCCTCAACAAATCCTTCAAAGAATGAATAGTCCTTTCAAACTGTCCACCCGTTTGAGGATGATATGCCAAACTCATCCTTAATTATGTACTTAAAGCTTCTTGCAACGTCGGCCAAAACCTCGACGTAAATCTTGAATCACAATCTGAAACAATACTAGCTGGCACCCCATGCAATATGACAATCTCCCTGATGTATAACTCTACCAATTTATCCATCGACCACTTTTGATTGATTGGCATGAAATGGGCCTATCAATAATTACCCAAATCAAGTCATAACCTCTGACCGATCTTGATAGATGTGTTACGAAATCCATAGAGATGTTGTAATACTTCCACTAAGGAATGTCCAACTACTATAACATACCTTCGGGTCTCTGGTGTTCAATCTTGGCTTTCTAACAAACTAAGCACGAAGATACAACCTCAGCCGTATCCTGCTTCATTCTACTCCCAATATAAAGTGCTTAACCTGTTCCATTCCCAACGACTCAATTATATGTTGCAATCTAGAGTCCCCCAACTATTCTACCTTAATCTTTTCCAAGAAATCATTGTTAATCATCAAACGATTACACCAAATATGATTCTTGCTCAATTGTATCCCCAAGTTGATATCTCGTAGCTGTTCAATTAGCTGTAACTCCTTTACCATCAAAGCATATATCAAATATATCACCAAATTCTTTCAAAAGATTTTTTGTGTTAGGAGGTACACTCTTACGCTAAGGAGATGTGGGAGTGCATGTGGGTGTTCTTTTACACAATAAGAGGTATGAAGGTTGTTGAACATGGAGAACTCTTTTTAAAGATATTTTTTTGTCAAAATGTTCTCATGTTGAATGACCTTGGGAGAATGAACACCAATCTCTCCCACCTCATTCATTTTTATTTTCTAGATTGGACCCTTTTTTTTCTTCATTTCTCTTATTCCTCATTTGAACTTGATATTCTACAACTTGAGATAGTAAAAGAGGATGAAATGAAAATTTATTCTCCTTGTGAGTAAAGGTAATCTTGTTGGTGAGCCCATTGTACATGGTTTTCTTATTAAATTGCCAAGATCTCCCCAATAAGATGTAACAAGCTTCGATAGCTACTACATCACATAACACATTATCTTCATATTTCCTTATGGAAAGCTTGACCTTCACATGTTGACTCACTGTAAAATCTCCATTTTCATTAAGCCAATGAAGTTTTTAAGGTTTTGGATGAGGTAAGACAATTAATGCCAGTTTATCAACCAACCAAGTAATGTAATAGTTATAAAAAAATCCACTATCCACAATAAGAGAACAAGTACTTGTAAAACTTTTCAACTTGTGTGAAAAATATTCTCTCTTTGTGTTAGTGCTTGTGGACTAATTTAATATTTGAGAATCCTTCTCACCATAAGAAGGTCCCTATCATAAGGGTAAGCATCTTTATTTTTTGATCCATTAGAACCCTCACTTTCATCTTGGGTGCTATACTTGTCAACACCCCTAAGAATCATGGTCGTTTTTTGTTGGGCATTGAGATACTATATGACCTATTCCAAGACATTTAAAGCATTTTATTTTACTAGTGCTAGTGTGTGATGATTCTATTCCCTATTTTTCCTTTGCCTTAGCTAAGTTCCTAGGTGGTTCTTCTTTCTTTTCCTCTCTTTTAAAATCTTTATTCACATAAGAATTAGGTTGAGCTTCATTTCTTCTTGAAAAAGATTTTCTTAAATTTTGTTGTTCTACCTTAATGCACATTTGCACTTGTCAACACCCAATTTCGTCCAGATGAATAAATTTATTAAAAAAATATATAAAAAAATGTGAAACATTATTTTCTTCAAAGATTTTCAAACTTTAATCTTAGAAAAAAGAAAAAAAAAGAGATGGAAAAAAGAAAAAAAAAGGAAAAAAGAAGGAATAGCCTAATTGTTATTAATTATCGCACTCCTTTTTATGAGCCCAACAACTCAACATACTTTCTATCCTTTGTTCTTGAAAGAGAAATTAGTGATATGGTTCTAATAATTAGAAGAAATATTTCTTCAAATGGTTATAATCAATATTACTAATTGGGATTGATTTTGTGCTCTGATTTATTAATGGTTAGAATCAATATTACCGATCTTGTTTGATAATGTGGTATGATTTGGTATGATTTGATTCCCATAATGTGTTGATATAATGACCAATTTCTTCCTTATATTTGTTCATTACAATTTCTTCCCAATCCAAACAAGCTTCCACATCATCCTTTCCTTGAAAATATGGTAGGTCAACTCTAATCTCTCTAGCGGTATGGTCTCTTCTTTGTCTTCTAATGTGAGAAGGTTGTTGATAGTAGTCTCCTAATCTTAACCCTTCATCTTCTTCAAAGATAGTATCATTACTCCTAGACCCCCTACTATAGTTACTAATACTCTTGAGCTTATTTTGAATTTTCTCATTTATAAGTACTTATTTTGTCATGTTTTAAGTAGCTAATTCTGTCTTTCTTAGCATAATAATAGAGCTAAATAATTCATTCTAGGTTAGATTCCTCTCTTTTAGTGATTTTACCTCTTATAGAATTCATGTTAATAGGCTATTTTTAAACATATTTTTAGATTTTTCAACTATCTTCTAGCCTTAACATCGTAGTTTTTCCTTCCTATCATTTATAATAATAGGTTGGTAGTTCATTAGGAAACAATCTAGTTTTTTAGCTTGGTTTATATGTTTTTCATTAGTTTACATAACTAGTTTCTGCTACATGAAGTGGTGTAGTGAAAGGAAACCAAGGGTAGCTACAAGATGTAACTTAAGGTTTGATCAAGAACAAAGAAAGGAGAAACCAACAGCTACAAAGAAATTCTGCAATAGTTTTGGCTTAAATCAAAAATTTTGACTTTTAGGTTGACCTTTCTTTGAAATCAAGTTCTATCCTTGAATCATTTTAGGAAGCTAATTGGAATGTCAGGATATAGTTGTTGGAAGTTAAAGAGCCCTAGAAAGTGTGCTAGAAGCTGACTTAATGGATAATTTCATTTTGCACTTGTTAAGCTAATTAGCTTAGTTGGGTTAACATAGTTAGGTGGTCTTTTTAGAAAACTAATATAGTAACTCGAGTTGTGTGACTTTAGAACAAGTTTCTACATGTGAGGAAATGATTCAAGACAGGCTGGAGAGAGAGCAAGCATAGTTCATAACAAGAACAGACCTAAAAACTAGATTCAAGCCTTGACTAAGAATTGACTTTTACATTTTGAGTTCAAAATGGTGACAAACCTTTGGGAGACCATTGGATGTGCTTTTTGTGACTTTATGAGCAGCTTCAAAACACATGGAGTGGCCTGAATCATGTCAATTGGACCAAAGTTGGATTGCAGCCTAGTTAAATTATAGTATGGCTTAATTAGTTAAGAGGAACGGGGGTTTAAGTGTTTTTGGAGTTAGGAGTCGAGTTTGTTAACTAGTGGTAGTTAGTAGGTATACAAAGTAGAACCTGAATAAGGAAAAAAGAGATGCACAGATCACAAACAGAATTTCCAGATTCAATTTTTCTTTTTCTCGACTTTTCTCTCGTCTTTTAGCTTGGAGTTCAAGGACCATGTGAGATAGGTTCAAGTTCTTCAAGGAGTTGTATTTTCATTTGGTATATTCTATTCGATTCGTGCTTTTCTTTCATTTTCCACCGTTTAATTTCATTGCTTTGTACTCTAGACCTTTGTTGTTATTTTTTATGCTTACATTATGTTTTCCACCATTTTAGCCTAAGTTAATGATGTAGGATTATCTTGTTCCTTTTACGATTCATGAATATGCTGATGATTGATTAAGAAAGCCATGTGAAATCGCCACTGGACATTAAGATAAAAAAGTTATCTAGATGTGAAGGTTTCTTTCACATTGTTGTAGAGAAAAGAAGAATGGATTGATTCAACAAGGAAGAAAAATGAAACACATTTAAAAGGATAAAAACCGAACCAAAATAAGTCAAAGAAACATAAAAATGGGAAGCAAAAGGAATGGAAAAGATAGTGAGGAGCACACCACTTTAGAGGAGAGGCAAAGCCATTGACTTCTTTAAAGATTAGTTGTGTGTGTCGCCACTTGCTTAAGCAAGATAAAGCTTGAAAGGTATTTACTTCCTAAGGAGGAAAGCTCTCAAAAAATGGTTGAAACACAAAGATGTATAATTTCTCCAAAATGATCAACCCCTTTTACAAGTCTTAGAGGTCCCCTTAAATATAAGTCCCTACAAGAATCTTAGCAAAAGCACAAAGTTCTAAAAAGGATTACAATGCAAATAACAAAACCTCGAGTCTAGAAAGTAGGTCAACAAAGGAGCACATGGACACATTCTAGAAGCCTTCTTGGCCAAGGCAAGGTGGATGCTTCTTCTAATGTTTCTTGACTTTTTGATGGCTAAGGCAGGTGGTCATTCTTTGTAGATATTGCTAGAAAGCTTTGCTCCTTCTCTTTCCTCCACATGTTCTCTCCAAAAGCCATCTAAATGTGCCACTTATCCTCTCTTGCATCACCTCCTAATCAACCTACAAAACAAGTAAAAAGGAATTAGCATGTTGGCTTAGGTTAAGCTACATTTTGAGTCCACAAGTCAACCTAAGGTCAAGGTTAACAAGGCAACCTAAAATAGTCAACCAAGCCAACTTCATGAAATTCAAACTAAGGAAAAATAAAAGCAAAGGAAGGGATCAAGGAACTCCCTTTCTTCTAAGCATGTGCCATGGGTCATCATCCTTGGTAGGGATCAAGCCTTCATCAGTTCATCTTCAATTTGAGTTTGATCCAGTTTCCTTCGATAATTTTCTAGGCTTTTGGTTATGGATTCATTCAAAGAACCTTATGTGTCCAAAAGACCACAAAATACCAAGGTTTCTACGTTAAACCTGGTAATTGGAAGTGGACTTGGTGACAACCTCGAGTTTAACTGTTCTTAAGCCTGTTCCTTTGTGATTTTTGTTTGTGTGTATGAATTGTATGTTTTTTCCAGTTATGAATGTTTCATTTTTGTTTGATTTAGTGGTGTGAACAAGTTGAATCACAAATTTTGGTCTAAAAATCACAAGAAAAATAGGCGCGAGTGGCAGTTAAAACAACTATGGTTGTGTTCTTCAGTAGAAATTAGGGTTCGAATTTTGGGATCTTCGTTTCTACTGCATCATTTGCTTCTGTTCTTGTTCCTACATTTTATTCATCTCCACACGAATCATTCTGCACCATTATTTCATGCATTGCATTACTCTATGTCTATTGTGACTCATGTCCTACACCTTCGAGCTCACATGAACTCTGGTTTGTTAGAATTTATGAGTTACTGGTTTTGATTGCGTTTTCATGTTTCCCTAGGTTGTCTTAAGTGTTAAATATGCATATTTGTAGTTTTAGTCAATTATAACACGTTCCATTCCATTGCATTGTAAATAGCTTGTCTCATGTTTATCATGATTTCATTAAATACCTTGAGCGCATAGTGAGTCTATGGACTTTTATCAAACAATTGGCTGGTTTATGATTATCCATTGAATTTTAACATTTGTATGATTCAGTAGTCATGTGCTAGTCTCAGTAAATCAATCATATCACATCATTCACATAAGCATTTAGAGTAGAGTTTTCATGTTTCTAAGTTTTTAAGTATGCATAGCCTTAGAAATTATTAAACTCTTTTTGATTGTTTATGTTTTAAAAACTAAGGTCTTTCTAAGAAATTAGAAAGAGCAAGTAGATTGCAAGCTTATTGAGTTTTGTTCTAGGAAAGAGAGGTGAATCACTTTGATTGCTTATGTACTAAGTCTTTTCTAGTCAAAGGAACTCAAAGACTCTTGCATAAAACTTCTTACGTAAAATGAAGTGAAAGATTAAGACACATACTAAGCTACTAAAGCACTTACAAAATAAGAACTTAAAGTCTAAGCTAAGCAGCCCTAATGGTGAGGCTTGTTGTTGCAAGACACACTCACCGTCTATAAACGTTTTTACTATATGAAAAAGGTTCTAATTAAGATATGGGAGAACATATAAGGCTCCCCAAAGACACTTTATTAGGCCATGTAACAAATAAAAAAAGAACAAATTACAACTCAAAGCCAATATAATCACATAGTTTCTTTTCTGTTCAAGTGTATTCGCTCTACTCTTCCTTTTTTTAGCTCTTTCAAGTGTTTGTTTTTCTTTTCCTTTGTGAACTTTCCTTGAAGCTTGGGGTTCCACTTTGGCTTCCACACCTTAAGATGCCACCTCATGATATTGGTTCACCTCAAAAGAGATTCTTACACAAAGATGTTTCACCAAAACCAAAAGAAGCCAAAGGAAATAAAATAAGAAAGGCTTAAATTGAATGAAGGATAATCTCAAAGGAATGAAATTATGTGACGAGATATAAAGAATGTCGAATTGAAACAAGCAAAAAAATAAGGCTAGAAAATAAAGGTTAAGTGCACTATTAAAGAACACCAAAAGAATGGCCTTAGAATAGATTTCAAAAACCAAAAAGCAACTAGAATTTAAACAATGCTTCTTGTATCACAATGGCCAAATGCTTTTTGTGCAATAGGGCACTTAAAAAGCTCAAAGCTGAGACATGTGAAGGCTTAAATTGCATGAAGAAGATGCTTAAAATTCAAACAAATAAACACACCAATTCAAGTAGTAGTAATAGTGGTCATGATGCACAACTTTTGATCAATTTTTCCTATCTTCTGGTTTTATTGTCAAATTTTTTCCTATCTTTCTTCTTTTTTCTACACTTTCTTTTAACAATTTTTTAGCACCAAATCGGAACCAATACTTCTACCTATTCAACATTTTATTACTTTACTTGAAAAAGAAAATAAGAAGCATTTGAAATTGGAAAGAAACCTAAAGAAGCAAAGTAGAGATCATGAACTTGTAACAAACATAATAGAAACCTAAGTCTAAGAAGTGGTCAATGGTCTAATAACAAGTAAGAACTCAAAATAGAAAATGAAAAGTAGTCAAATGGAAGAATAACAAGTAAGCAACAAGGAAGATTCCCACTAGACATTAAGATAACCAAGGTTATCTAGATGTCAATGTTCACTTCCAAGGCTCCAAGAGAGAAGAGATATTCGATTAGGAGCAAAAATTAAAGCACCACAAGCATCATATTATGCACATAAACATAGAACAAGAAAATAACACAAATCAATCAAACAACTCTTGAAATTATGACATTTAAGGACTAAAAAAGACTACTAGCCAACATGTCAATATAATAAAATCAAGATGACTCAAAATATAAGCTTTTACACCAAATAAAAATGAAAGAAGACTCAATAAAACATAAAAGCAATTAGTAGTCACACATATAACACCTAAAAGCACACAATGGAAGATTCAAGATGAACTAGAAGAAATGAACCAAACAAGAAGACAATAGAACACATTTCAAACGGTAAAAACCTAAAAAAATCAAGAAAAAAAAATAGTAGACAACACGAAATTGAAAAAGTAAAGAAGATCAACTTATCTCTTGAAACGTGTTCAACTAAGGCTTATGATACCTCATGATGAGTTAATCTTCATGCACAAGCCCGAGAGAATGAGAGATGAAAAAGCCATGGATGCAATGAAGTTGCAAAAGCGAGGAGTAATGAAAAGTATATGGTTCAGTAATGGTGAATTGGAGAGGCTCTCAAGTGAGGCTAGGCCAACACTTAAGGAAGGAAGCTAGAGGAAGCCACTAAGGGGTAGGTTGATTCATAAAAGGAGAGCAGTTTAAAGTCATCGTAATAGCATAACTCTACAATATTCATGAACGATTTTACATGACCTAAAGGGTTCTATTTATAGCAGAAAAAGAAGAGTTAGGTGGCTTAAAAAAAAGGAGGGAAAAGTGGTCTAGAATGTTGTATTTGGAGCCAAAAAAGTGTGTGTGCACAAAGTGTCACTTGCCACATAAGCAAGTCACATGCTCTAAGGCGCAAAAGGAGACTGGTAGCCCTAACTTGCTCTCCAAGCTAGTGCACCAAACTAGGTTTTAAACCCTAGAAATGTATCTCCTCTTATCAAGCCTAATTTCTCCTAGGCCCAAAACTGATTCTAAGCCCAAAACCAACCAAGGCCTAATTACATGGCCTAAAAAACTCCTATACTACTAGGCCCAAAATACAAAGCCCAAAATTAAACCATAATCTAATATTTACAAATTACAGAGTCTTAGGCTAGGTCTTCACATCCTCTTTAGCCTATATGAAATTTTACTTGGGTCTGCTATAGCTTAAGATTGAATGGTAAAAGGCTAAATTAGACATAGTGTCATATTGTAAACACTATGTTGTGAGTTTTGGCTAGTTTTGCATTATAATATATTACTCATCACTAGTAGTTAAGCCTTTTTTTTATGGAATTGAATGAAATAGTAATTTCATTGTATACTCTTATCGTTTATACAATTATATTCATATATTTATGTTTTCCATTTTAGGTAGTTAATGCTTATTGATTTTACTAGATAGACATCTCTGTATTCGATCATATATATTGAATGAGATCGAGAGGTGATTTCAATATCTGAACCAACCAACTCAACCAAAAGAGCAATTACCAAGAATGGAGTTGCATTTCAGGTTCCCACTGTTCTAATTATTAATGCATGGATATAGCAACTTTATTGAAAGGAATTGAGAAGTTATTATAGCTTTAGGCAAGTGGGAGGGATTGACTTGGCTTTGTCTTACACAATAAGGAAGGTTATAAGAATCACCATACAACAAAAGTAGTTTCCATGAATGGAGGTGTTATATTTGAATCATCCAAGGAGAAAATATCAGGAATGGACTTACATCTTTGAGACTGGACCATCATAAAGATAAGGTAATCTTAATGCAAGGAATTGAGTAAGGTTACTTGGACCACCTGTGTGATAAGTGAGAATATCTTTGTTGACTAGAATAGCAAAAATTTGCATGCATGAATAAGAGGTACATAGTTACTTTTTGAAATAATTCAACTCCATCATAGATCATAACTGATAACATAACCTTGAGTTTATTCTCCATTTAATTTAATCTATAAAAAAGGATCTTATTTTATTTCTACATAACTATTATTCTAGTATCTACCAAAATCTGTAAAAGCAAGATTCATAATTATTTAAACAGTTAGAATTCCTTGTGGATACGATAAAACCTATTTGCCTCTACTATAAGTGACTTGGTTCACTTGCCAAAAGTCACACAGTTGAATTTAGATATTAAAATCTACCACTATGTGTTGTGTGGAGACAAAAAAAAACACGTTTTTTAAGTCATTGTCAAGGACTAGATCAAGTATTTGATAATTGGTGTTATTATCATTATTTATGTATGATTCTTTATTTCATCTCACCCTTTCTGTTTGTGTTTGGCCATTATTGTGTGACTTGTCACATGGGAGCATATGTGAATCCAGGTGAGGATGTTGATGCGTAGTGGCAAAGCCAGACTAGCTAGGGATTACCTTATAACTTATTTTTGAGCATTTTGTAATATTTCCTTTACTTGGATTTTTGAATTATGAATTGTAATAAGACCTTGGAGGTGTATTTCTATTTTCATGCGATAAAGTTTAAAATTTATCTCGTGCTTGGGAACTCTATGCACTATTAAATTTCATATTTTATATAAAATTTGCTTTGTCAAGTAATATTCGCCTAGGGTGTTACACACCAATCCTACTTCCTCTTAAATGGTTATAACTTTGGACCTTTGGTTCTCTTTCTTCTCGAAGAGCCTTAACTTCTTGTAGAAGGTTAAGTTGAATCTTTCCTTTTATGTTATTTTCCCTTCTAGCTTTAGACTTTTGTTGAATCCATAGTTTGAATTCTTTGTGTTCTTTGGAAATTTTTTCAAAGCACGTTTAGAATCCTTAGAGATATTCTCACTATGTTTGGAGATACACTTGGACATCTTTTAATTTTAAAAGTTCTCTTAGAATGAAAATATCTAGTTTTCACGACTTCACTCCCAAGTAAGAGAGGTGAGTCACAAAGGACTAATTAAGTACCTAGTCTTACTTAACCAGAGTTTACCTCAGCACTTGCTTTGCTACCTTCACAAAAAATATATGCTCTTAAACTTAGAATATGTGACTCAAAGAAAGCAAAAACAAACAACTATAGCACTAAAATGACATCTAATTGGCAAGGTTTCAGAATTTGGTATCTTAAACCAAGCCACTACACAGTGAAAATGCAATTAGTCGAAACCTAAGGTGAGGCTTGTAGCTTTAGCTAGCAAGACACACTCACCATCTACACCAATTCTCTTCTCTCTTTGGTGTTTAAGCTCAACTTTTCAATTTGGTACTTGCAATGCTCCTTTAGAAATTCCTTAGCTTGGAGCTTCACTTGAACCTTCACCTTTCGATATGCTACTTCTTAGCAATGGTCTACCTTGGAGGAGTTCTTCCTAAACCACAATTCAATGCACACCAAAATGATGGCCATGAAATAAAGCAATAAAAGGCTTAAACACAAAAAATTTTAAACTCAAAGAATTCGAATGAGACATTACGAAAAGAATAGCAAAAAATTGACAAACAAGAAATGAAAGGCACTTGAAAATGCGAGCACACACAAGGTGGATTCAATGAATTGCACTTGAATAGATTGACAAATTGAAAATAGAAAGCAAACATTAAAGAATAGTAAGGAAGCTTATTCTAATCTCAACATTGGATCCAAAACAAGTGAGTTAATCCACTTTTGGTGAGGCCAAATGAAGATAGACTAAAACAACTTCTAAATTGCACTTTTCTATGATTTATCACAATGTTGTCAGGTAGAAAATGTGAACAGATGCCTTCACTTTAAAAATTTATCACTTTTTTCATTTCTTAACATTTTTCTTTGATTCTTTTGTTGTATTTTTCATGAAGGTCTTACACGAATTATGTTCAAAACATATATGGATTTTCACTTCTCAACTAATTGTGATAAATTAAACACACAAAGTGTGCAATCAAAAAATAGTTTACTGGAACAAAATTGAAAAAACTATTTGTGATAAATTATTTTGTTGTATTCAACTTGGAAAAACTATTTTAATGAACTTGATAATGATCTAATATCAAGCATGAACTCAATAGAGAATATTAAAACACTTAAAAGCTTAGCCAATTGGTGAAAATGGCTAACAATTGCATCAAAAATATATTGTTTCACAACGAACAATGATTCTTACATCAATTTTCATTTGTACAAGAATTCAATCCATTGAATCATTTTTTAAATAGTTAAACTCATGAATTTTGACATTGGAATGAAGCACATAACCAAGACAACATGTATAGGTTTCTTAAATATAAATTAAACTCAAACAAAATAACTTCACCAAATGAAAATGAAAATTGATTAAACAAAAATCAAAAGCACACACAAATTAATATGCAATGGAGTCCTAGATCATTTTGATTGAATGATTCATGGAGAAAGTAAAAATGAATCATCACACAATCATGTAATGGTAATATGAACAGTGGAAACAGTAAATACAATGTAGAAAAGTCATGAAACAACACGAAAATCAGCAAGGATCCGAGACTTAGCTTAAATCGAGACGTGTGTGGTTCAAGCTTGCTCTAGATACCACTTGATGAGCCTCCATGTGCGAGATGGCTAGAAGAAGGAGTCTCCATGGATGTTCAGCGAAAGCAAGATGCAACAAAAGGTGTTTTGGTGGTGGTGGAATTGAGTCATGAAGGTTGTTCTCTAAGAAGGTAAGGCCAATCATAGAGGAGGAAGGCTAGAAGAAGTTCCAAAGGAAGGCTTCTAGTAATTGAATCTTAACTACAAGTTGTAGAGTCATCCCAATAGCATTTCCTTACACATTACAGAGTTTCAAATACAAAGGGTGGAGGCCTTCATTTATAGTAGAAGGTAGCTCCAAATCTAAGTTAAAGAGAAGGCAAGCATGATTTAATTTTAAGCTCATGTGCTCTAACTTCCTAGCCTTGAAAAGTGGATCAAGTGACATGTGACACCTCACATTTACCATGCTTTGCATCGTGAGCTAAATATGTTAAATGTGTGGTGTTCTAGAATGTTTTTCTTAGCCTAGCATTTGAATTGGATCAATTGAAGCCTAATTTAAATGCTAGATAATTTTTCTTGATACAATTTTTAAGGTGCAACTTATTTATTTAAACATGGCCTAAATACATGGCCCAAAATTAAATCTAATATACTAAAATCTTGATCAAAGTTCTCACTTCTTGGATAAATTTTATTTACTAGATGGCATGGTTGGGCCTTAGTCATCACTATAGGAGATTTGTCCCTAACTTCTCAAGCATAGCTTCACTACTTAATGAGTTGGTGAAAAGGGATGTTAAATTTGTATAGAGAGAGACAAGAATTGGCTTTCAAGCGACTCAAGGAAGAGCTCACCAATCCACCCATTCTAGCTCTTCCAAACTTCTCAAAAACTTTTGAGATAGAATGTGATGCAAGTGGTGTAGGAATAGGTGGAGTTTTATTATAAGAGGGGCACCCCATTGCCTATTTTAGCGAAACACTCAATGGTGTCACTCTTAACTACCCTACCTATGACAAGAAGTTGTATGCTCTTGTGAGGTCCCTTCAAACTTGGGAGCATTATCTTGTTTCCAAAGAGTTTTTCATTCATAGTGACCATGAGTCACTTAAGTATTTGAAGGGGTGACACAAGTTGAACAAAAGACATGAAAAATGGATGAAATACTTGGAAGAATTTCCTTATGTGATCAAATACAAGAAAGGAAAATCCAATGTTGTGGTTGATGCTCTCTCTAGAAGGTGCAACCTCTTTTCTAAACTTAGTGCACAAATTTGTGGTTTTTATCACATGGGAGAGTTGTATAAACAAGATGATTTCTTTTCCTTTATTTTTTTCTAATTGTCAAAAGAAGGCTCAAGGGAGTTACTATGTGTCCAAGGGGTAATTGTTTAAAGCGGGTAGGATGTGTGTGCCTCAAGGTTCCCATAGGAAGCTCCTCATTAAGAAGTCACATGATGGAGGTCTCATGGGAAATTTTGGAGATGATAAAACTCAAAACATTCTTCAAGAGAAATTCTATTGGCCCCACATGAGAAAGGCAGTTCAAAGGCATTATCATAGGTGCATTGCATCCTTGCAAGCCAAGGCTTAGATTATGCCTCATGGCTTGTAAACCCCTTACCCATGTTTTCATTCCCATAGGAAGACATTAGCATGAATTTCATCCTTGGTCTACGAATTTTTATAATTTATTTTGAATGCATTAATTGTGTACATATTGTAATTTTTGTTATGTGTGTAGTTAACAAGATAAAGGTGGTAGTTTGTGTGGTTTGGAATGTTTACTTAAGTCTTAGGGGTTGTGTGCTTGAACCTTGACTACAGCAAAAGGCATAAATATTGGTTCTTTTTGGTATTTTTGTGGTCCTCATAGGAAGGTGAGAAGTTGAAGGTAGGTTCGTTGAATCTGGCCACAGACACATAACATAATTGCTCATTAAGGTGTTTAAAGTTCATATTGATATCAAGTTTAAGTTTTTTTTTTGTGGAGCAGAAAAATGAAAGGTTAGTAAGAATATTTTTTAGTGCAACCAAAATTAGTTAACGTTGGTTATTCGGGAAGATAAAAGGTTTTTTGGCTAAGTTAATTTATGGGTCTATGAGGAGTGGTTATGCAACGTAGGTTTAAGTGAGAGTGATCAGAAAAATTTTGCTAAAGGAAAGAAGGGAAGAATGAGAGTTTCTTTGGAGTAGTGGAAATTTTCAGTTGAAAAGAGAACTCTTGTTTCAAAAATTCAAGGTACGAGGTGCTAAACCCATAGAAATATTTTGAAGGGGAAATATGGAATTTGTAAGGGAAGCAATTTTTTTTCTGTAAAATGGTTGAAGTTGTGATGATAAGATTTATCTTCTGGATGATTATAATATTTTTTTTATGTCTCTTTTATTTTATGGATAAGTTGATGACGAGACAAGGATGCAATGTTGTTCACGTGATTTGTTAGGGTTAGAGGCATATTACATTTCTTTTTGTTTATGGTAAATTTTCAGAAATATTGATGCAACAAAAATTTAGGATTTTATTAGTTTGGTGGAATTATCTATGCATAGGAAAGATAAATTTTCCTTAGAATATCATTTTATGAAAGAGAAATTTGCTTGATATTATGATTTTTTGGCCTTTGGTGTAATGTTTAATTAGACAGAAGAAAAATATGTTGGAAATGTTTGGATGGAAGAATTTGCATTGGAGTTAAGTTGATTAACCCTTGATCATGTTCATGTATATAATAGGTTCTGGTCATGGTTATTTTGGGTATGTAAAATTTGTAATACTATTGATGCTTGAGGATTTGGTATTTTGGTATTGTGAATATGAAATTGGAAGTAATTGGTGGTGGAATTATGTGCCAATTGGTCAATGCTTAGTATTATAGTGAAGTGTGAGTATAAACCATGCAAGTTTTTCGTACGTTTTGTTATCATGCATGAAGTTAAATATGTGCAGCATTGTACGTTTTGGGTTTTTCTAAGAATGAGGATATTGGTATAAGAGTTTTCCTTTTGTGCATGTTTTGAATGCTTGGTATGTTGAACAGATACTTTGTGCATGAAAATATGTATTTTTACATTGTTTTTTGTATGCAGACGAGTGTGTTTTCTTCTAGTCTGTACAATTTTGGAAAAATTGAGTTTCCTGGTTCGTTAACTTTGGATTAAGTAGAAATTTTGACAATTGATCAGTAACATATTATTCTTCAGTTTGACCGTTGTGATCTTCATTTAGAGGTTTGTGTTAGCAAAAAGGATGTCACCACTACCTCTTTGAAAGCTAAAGATTTTAATGGATACTCAAGCAAAAATAATACAAGCTTAAGGAAAGCTCAAGATAAAGATATAGAGCATTTAGGGTGTCAAGTCACTCTGGATAAAGAGGAAGCATAAGAGAAATTTTAAGTATTTTTTGTAATTAGGTGTTTAAAATAATCGATTATTCAACAATGGCAGTTTATATTTCTTACAATCTTAAAGTTGAGAATGTTATTTCTACTAACCATTAAGGACCCAAAACAATAAAGGGGGCCTAAATTATTATATTATGATGTAGTTGATCACTAAAGACAAGAAATCAATTTGGTTTGTTGATAGTTAGGGATGTCAAAAAAATCCGTACTTGCAAGTATCCGTGGATAAAACCCGCAACGGGTAGGAAACAGATATTAAAAATGGATACCCGCTACCCGCGGGTACGGGTATTTTTAATACCCGCATGTTAATGGGGCGGGTACGGGTATCATAGTATCCGTACCCGTGGATACCCGTACCCGTTAAATTTTAATTCACAAAAATACCCTCATATATATATATATATATATATATATATATATATATATATATTTTTAAAAAATATTCTAACCTAATTTTTTCTAGGCTGCACATCTTGTCTTGTCTTATGTCTTCATTCTTCCACCTTCAAGTATTGGTATGTTGTCTTCTTCCAAGTACACCCCTTGACATTCTTCTCTTTCCTTTCTTTGAAATTGGACATATATATTGAATCCTATATAGATAGTGACGTTTATGGTATGATTGTTAACAATGTCTACAAATTTATATAAATTATCTAAATATGTATTGGTTTATTGTTTAGCATGTCTACGGGAAAAATTTCTACTCCCAATGAAGGTGAAGAACAAGTGAAAAATGCCTCTAATGTTGGTGAATCAAATGTAAGGGAATCAAATAATATTCCTGTGAATGAAGGTGATGCCTCAACCCAAGTAGAAACTGGAAGTTCATTTGAAACAGAGGATAACATTATTGGAAAAAGACACACATCAGTTGTATGAAATCACTTTAAGAAACAAAAAGTAGATGGAAAGTGGAAAGCCATTTGTAATTATTGTGGTTCAAAACTTTTGGGGGAGTCAAAGCAAGGGACATCACACTTGATGGCCCACTTTAGGTGCTGCAAACTTCGAACAACTCGAGATATCAAGCAAGCATTTCTCAAAACAAAGAAAAAGGGAGTGAAACAATAGTTGTTGGCAACTATGTATTTAGTCAAGAAGCAGCAAGGTGTGCACATGTTAAGATGATAGTTCTACATGAGTATCCAATGTCAATGGTTGATCACATGGGCTTTAAGGAATTTTGTCTTACTTTGCAACCTTTATTCAAGGGGATTTCTCGAAACACCACAAGGAGTGACATTATGAAGACTTATAATTAAGGAAAAGAGAATATAATGAAATTGTTATCAAAGAATCAAAGTTGAGTTGCAATTACTACTGACATGTGGACTGCTAGTAACCAGAATAGAGGTTACATGACGGTCACTGCTCACTTTATAATTGATTCATGGAACCTAGAAAGTTGACTTGTGAGGTAATGTTTCTAAATTATATAATTACAATTTGTATTATTTTCTTTACTTGTTTATGAATAGATTATTAAAATATTTATCTTTATGTTAGGTCCATTTATATACTTTCTCCTTATACAAGCAAGGTTCTTGGTGATGTTTTAATTCAATGTTTAATGGATTGGAATCTAGATAGAAACTTGTCCACTTTGACAGTTAATAATTGCACTACAAATGATGCTATGATTGAACGAGTTTTAGAGAAGATTTTACCTAGAAATCTTATTTTAGGTTGCCAATTATTTCACATGCGTTGTTGTGCTCATATTTTAAATCTGATTGTTAAAGGTGGTTGATGTATAATCTCTGATGCCATTGAAAATATTAGAGAAAGCATTCATTTTTGGATAACAACACCTAAAAGAGAGGAGAAATTTATAGAGGCATGTGGTCAAGTGAACATTCCATTTAAGAAAAAAATAGTTCTTGATTGCAAGACTAGGTGGAATTCTACATTTTTTATGCTTGAAGTTGCTACACAATACAAAGATGTGTTTCATAGATTATCACAACGAGATAATCAATACAAAGCTTTACCTAGTGAACATGATTGGATGATGGCAAATGAGATTTGTCAAAGGTTGGAATTATTTTATGATGTGACACTTTTATTCTCTGGTACTTTGTATCTAACTATGAATGTCGTTTTCCCAAAAATATGTGAAATTAAGTTGGCTTTGATTGAATGGCTTTCTTGTCCTATTTCCATTATTCATGGAATGGCTGCAACCATGATTACTAAATTTGATAAGTATTGGGGTGTGATCAATGGAGTGATGGCGATATGAATTGTATTAGATCCCAGGTACAAAATTGACTTGTTAGATTATTTTTTCCCTCAAATTTATGGAGAAAATTCTCATTATGAAATTGAGAGGGTAAAATCTATTTGTCAAGATTTGGTAAAAGAGTATGCCATTAAAGTCAAGGGTAAAGAATTGGCTGCTTCATCTCAAAGTTCAAACCTAAATGTAATGGATGTAGGTATTCTTGGAAGAAAAGAAAGTTGGAGGTCAAATTTTGCAAAACATAAGATTGCAAAGAAAAGTGACACACCAAATTTTAAGTCAGAATTAGATCGTTATTTAGAAGAGGCAATACTTCCTGATTCAGATGCACAATTTGATATCTTAACGTGGTGGAAAAGTAATGGGTTAAAATACCAAACCATGCAAATGCTGGCGAGAGACATTCTAGCAATCCCCATCTCAACTATTGCTTCAGAGTCTTCATTCAGTAATGGTTGTCGGATTCTTACCCCACATTGCAGTAGATTACTTCCAGATACTGTGGAGGCATTGATGTGTCTCCAAGATTGGTTATGGACCAACATGGAAGGTAATGAAATTAATATTTTTAATTAAATATTTTAATTAAGTGATATTTAGAAATTTTTAATGAACTTCTTATGTTTTCAGGCTCTCCTGGATTAAAATTGGACAACATGAAACTTTATATAATGTTGCAAGATATGGACATTGATGAAGTTAGTAATTTTTTTAATATTTCATTCAAAAATAAACTACAATATAAATTATTAGTGATTTTTTATTTGTTTATTTTTCAGGAATCAATCGGAAGAAGTGAACTTGTTGATCCAAGCACTAATTAAAGAATTTATATTATGTTGAACGTCATTTTATATTTATTTTTATAATTATTTGGACTTGTATGAACTTTATTTGAACTTTATTTAAAATTTATGACAATGATGTATTTTATTTGAATTTATGATTAAATATTTATTTTTTAAAATATTTTTGTAAATACCCGCGGGTACCCGTGGATACCCGCGGATATGAAAAAAATAGGCGGGTACCCGCATAATGGATACCCGACAGATATGGGTATGGGTACGGGGCTGATATTTATCCAGTGGGTAGGGTACGGGGGAGCTACTACCCGTACCCTACCCGCCTCGTTGACATCCCTATTGATAGTGGATGTTCAAGACACATGACCAGAGATAAATCAAAATTTCAAAGTCTAATCAAGAAAAAGTTAAGGTCATGTTACATATGGTGACAACAACAAAGGCAAGATACTTGGATCAAGAAAAATACAAATTGGTGATGTCTTCAAGATCCAAGATGTATTACTTGTAGAGGGATTAAAGCATAGTCTATTGAGCATAAGTCAACTATGTGACAAAGGACTGAAAGTAACATTTGAATCAAAAGCTAGCAACATTGTCAAAGAACAATCAAATGACAAAGTGTTAAAAGGTATACGACTAAATAATATCTACATTATTAATCTTGACATTGCATCTTCTAGAACTATCTCCTATCTTGTTTCTAAGGCTAAAGATCCTAGGTTATGGCATAGAAGAGCTGCACACATTCACATGCATCATTTGAGTAAACTTATTTAAAAAGAATTAGTGTTTGGTCTCCCAAAATTAAATTTTAAAAAAGATAAAATTTGTGTTGCATGCCAAAAAGGAAAGCAAATTAAAACCTCTTTCAAAAGTAAGAAAATAATTTATACCACAAAACCTCTAGAGGTTTTACATATGGACTTATTTGGACCCTCTAGAACAAAATTTTAGGTGGTAATTATTATGCATTAGTTATTGTAGATGGCTATTCTGGGTTTACTTGGACTTTCTTTTTGCCAACTAAAAGTAATGCCTTCAACTCTTTTAAGAAATTTGCTAAGGCTATCCAAAATGAAAATAATTTTGAAAATAATTTTTTTACGAACTGATCCTGGTGGTGAATTTCAAAATGAGCAATTTGAAAATTTTTGTGAAGAATTAGATATTACACATAACTTTTCTTCTCCAAGAATACCACAACAAAATGGAGTTGTTGAGAGGAAAAATAGGTCACTAGAAGAACTAACTAGAACTATGTTCAATGAAAAGAATCTTCCAAAATTATTTTGGGTCGATGCAGTTTCAACTGCTTGTTATGTGTTAGATAGGATTTTAATTAGACCCATTTTGAAACTCACTCCCTATGAAATTTTCAAAGGTAGAAAACCAAATATTTCTCATTTTAAAGTTTTTGGTTGCAGATGTTATGTTTTAAACAATGGAAAGGATAACCTTGGTAAATTTGATTTAAAAGTAGATGATGCGATATTTTTAGGCTATTTTAAGTAGTAAATCATATAGAGTATTTAATAGGAGAATATTGCTTGTAGAAGAATCTATTCATGTAAAGTTTGATGAGTTTTTAGACCTTGAGGAAAACCCTCTTGAGTCGAGACAAAAATCCATAGATATAGAAGAAGAACAGGTTGTAATAGAAAAAGATCAACCACATGAAGAAAGTGTGGAGGACCTAAGAAGAAGTCTTCAAGATTTGACCATCAATGAACAATAAGTTTTTAAAGATCCACCTAGAGAATGGTGAACACCGAGAGGACTCTCACTAGATAATGTTATTGGAAATGTAGATCAAAAAGTCACAACAAGAAGCAAAATGAATAACTTTTGTATGAATGTAGCCTTTGTTTCACAAGTAGAACCAAAGAGCATTGATGAAGCCTTATAGGATGAATACTAGGCTCAAGCAATGCAAGAAGAACTGAATCAGTTTAAATGAAATGAAGTATGGGATCTAGTACCAAGAAATAATTCAATGCAAGTAATTGGAGCAAAATGGGTGTACAGAAATAAGCTAGATGAACATGGAAACATAACAAAGAATAAGGCATGATTGATAGTAAAAGGATATAGTCAAGAAAAAGGAATTGACTATGATAAAACATATGCCCCAGTTGCAAGATCGAAAGTCATAAGGTTTCCATTAGCTTACACATCTATTATGAAATTCAAACTATATCAAATGGATGTAAAGAGTGCTTTTTTAAATGAATACATCAAAGAAGAGGTCTATGTGTGTCAACCTCCTGGTTTTGAGGACTATAAATATCCAAATCATGTCTAAAAACTAAAGAAAGCATTGTATGAACTGAAACAAGTACCCAGATCATGGTATGAAAAACTAAGCAATTTCCTAGTATGTTGTGAGTACAAACGAGGTAAAGTAGATCCAACTTTATTAAGTAGATCCATATCTTGTCCCTTAGTCACTTGTTAGAGCATCCCATGAGGTCCCTCTAGTGCCCCTTTCTCTAGAGTTGGCCTAACCTCTCTTAGAGCACCACAAACCACCTTCATCCAACCATTAAACACCATAAAACTGAGAGCTCCATCACACATTCCACAAACTTTAGCCTATCCTATCATCAGCATAACACCATCTCTAGCTTTGGCCTAACCTAGCTTGAGAAGGAGGCTATCAAACATCAAACCTCAATCCATTTTCTAGCCATATCAAAGTCGCAGAACATTTTGAATCTTTCAACACCTCAGCTTTAAACCAAGCCATGAATGTACTATTATGCTGCATCAACAACCATTTCTCTTATTGTTTCAGTTTAGTGTCCTTCACAATGGCTTTATGTGCAAATAAGTAAAGGATCACCTCATTTGTCTTGTTTAGCATGTAGAAATGTGCTTTCAACACTTCTTCGCAAGATTCAATTACCACATTTACACCTCGGATGCACTTACTTATAGAACATATGTTCAACCATGATCTAGGTGAAACTCTTATCAGATTTGCTTTTGTCATGTACACTAAACAAAACTCAATACTTTCTTCGGTAATATACCTTTCAATCATTGAAGCTTATACCCTTTGCCACTGAGACAAATATTTTAAAAAAGAGTGTCATTTTTTAAATTAATGGGAACCTATAAGCAGCGGTTCCTAGACAAACAAAGCTTATTCATGTATAGGCTTCACTTTTCTAGAGAACTGAACCCTATACGTTCCCAATAATTTCAAAAATGTCACCACGTTTTCATAGACTTTGCTTTATCGAAACCTGAGGCATATAAGACGAAGTCAAAACGGCTTTTTGCACTCGCGCATACTAAAAACTATTATCATTAGTCAATCCTCTCACATAAAAAGGCCTTTAATTTTTAGAAGTTTTTGCTTTGATGATTTAGTATTAAATTTCTTTGACCTACTCATATCAGGTTTTCTTATAGTTTGAATCTGCTCATCATCCTCTTCGATATTAGAATTTTTCCTCTCATCAAGCATATTAACCCATTTAGATGTTATTTTTAATTCCTCTATAAAAACAAGCCTCCTTAGATGTTTACAGATTAGGAACTGCCATTAAACTACCATGATTTGAATCTAATTATTGTAAATCCTGCAAATTATTCATAATGGGAATGGCATCCTCCACAGAAGGCATACTAGCCAAGGAATCAAATTTCACTAATGCACCACCATATAGATTCTTAAAAAGAGAAAATTCATTCACAACCCAAATATTATCAGGATTAACCTCCACTTGCGAAGGTTGTGACTGAACAACAGGTTGTGCCACAATAATTTGCGCCATAAGCTCCACCACAAGCTTCATCGCTCTACCACAAGCTCTACCACAATCTCACAGGATCCATCATTGGCTCTACCACTTGAGCTAAAGAGCATATAGTCTTAGCCTTTGCACTAACCATCTTAGGACGATAATGTTGTTGTATTTTTCCGCAAACTGTCTTCTCCTTATCAGAAATAACATTCACATAATGTTGTAACTTTTTAAAATTAGATAGATCATGACCTATCATTTTACATTTAAACAAAATAGAGGCAATTTCTTATATTCCACATTAGCAATAAACGCAAATTCTAACATTTCCACCAAAATTTCATTAGGCAAATCAAATAATAAATCAACATCAAGCAACCTTTATTATTCTTTTAACAATCCTTTATTATCATTTTTTTTACAAGTTTTTCATTATAATTATTTATTACTTTAGGTTGACAATTTGATCTTTTTAATTATTAGAATGTTGTTTAATAATGTTTGAATAGTTTAGATGTTTAATTTATTTGTTTGTCAAGTTATGTAGATTTCAACTACTATCTTCATAATAATGTTTGATAAAATAGGTTAACGCTTTGATTGTAGTGCTACAAAATAAAGAAGCAAACTAAAAAACAATATATTTAAGTCAACCCACCAACATTTGGTGGGTCTAGTCAGATTATAAAGTTTTTAGCTCACAAAAAATAGTCAGGTTGAATTGACTCATTTTTAACTCAACCTATAATGATTCAACTTGTATGAGATGAGTATATATTCACTTATATGTGTATGTAAATTAATTAGTTATAACCAAGACAAATAGTTCAAGTGGACGATTAGAACAAGATTACTACAATTTATTTGCCCTAATGTTAATAAACTTTTTAATAGGTACATTGATAGGCAATAAACTTTATTTAAATGTGATTACTATATCATGTGTACAATTTGCGAATCATCATTTTATATAGATATTACTAATTCCTAAACAAAGGTAATATATTTCAATATTTAATTAAATTTAAATTTATTTTCATAATAATTAAATACTAATACGTTAAATACTTTAATCAGATTTCATTATTTAATTACGATGTGTTATAAAAACACAATAATGAGAGACTTATCTTCTCCGATACAAATAGTAATTAAATTTACCCGTGTTTACCATATTAGATTATTAGAGTAAATTAACTAATTTTATTCAAACTTTAGCTTGAAATATTTTATAGGATTATATATATATATATATATATATTTTGACCTCTTAACTCTAGATGAAAATATAAATTAGTTTCTCTTTGTAATTTTGATCCAATTTAGTCCACCAACTTTAAAAATACGTAGATTTAGTTCTTTTAACCGATTTTGTTAAGTTCATTCGACATGATATAGCAGTTTAGTTATTTATTCCATTTGATACATTTTCACTTCAATATTAGTTATAAAAGTTTATAACTAATATTGAAGTGAAAATATGTCAAATGGTGTAAACAACTCACATGTTGTCCCAACCATACCACCATCCAAGACAAATGTGCATAGTATACGATACGCAACCTGCCCAAGCCGCATACTCTAAGCTATAAAGCACGCAAGCAGCACACGGCCAGTGTACGACCACCCTGGACCGCACACTATAGAGTTTAGGGTTTAGGGTTTAGGGTGGATCCAAAAGCAACCAAAGAGGTATTTGGGCCTCCAATGCCCATCCTAGGTAGGACCCACATGTAAAAAGGTATATATAGCACAATATTCTATGCATTGATTATGCATTAAATATTTCCTGAAATCCTGACATCATTCGTGCTAATCTATGATACACAGATACGATACGTGTATTAGATACGACACGTATCCGATACGTCGATACATTTATTTTCAAAATAATAGGATACGATACGTGATAGATACGTTATGTATGAACATTGAAAAGTGTACAATAATTCTTACAAACATAATAAATATATGGTTGTTAATGAGTGAATCCAAATTTCCTAATTATAGACCAATTATTTTGGTAGCCAAAATCTAGTAGTTAATGTTAGTGACCAATTTAAAAACCAATTCATAATTGAAACTATTTTAATTATTAATTTAGAGACTAATTATAATTTTTTGGAACTACTTTAGTTGTCAATTTTGTCACTATATAGTGACTAATTATTTTTTGCCACTAAAATAAGTCATTATTTAAAGATTTTATTATAGTGTACTACAAATTTATAACTTAGATACTTCATTGATAAGTATTGTTGAAGTATCCTAAAGTATCAGACACGATACGTGTCCGACACGGATACGTGACCCAAGTTGAAGTATCGGTGCATCATAGGTGCTAACTTAGGCATCAGAATGTCTTTTGCAGGTCCCCTTGTGCCGTCCTCGAAGCCCACCCGAGCAAGAGAAGATTCACCTGCAACCGGATACTAGAGCCCTCTAATAGATTTGCGGAATACAAAAGAACACATGTTATATCATGAAACACGTTTGAAACGTCAAATAAATTTAATAAAATTTTATTTAAAAGACTAAATTTATATATTTTTAAGGTTAAAAGAATAAATTGAGTTAAAGTTTCAAAAAAGAACTAATTCCAAATTTTATTAAAAACAATATATATTTAACATGTTGGGAATCCAAATGTGAGTCTAAGGTCCACATTGAATAAAAATGGGAAATCCAAATGTGAGTCTAAGGTCCACATTGAATAAAAATAGAAAAGTTGAATATTATATAAGGATAAAGATTTATAAACTCATTACTTTAATATTTTTGGTTAAAAATAGTGTCAATCCCAATTTAATTCATATCTTATTGATTTTATATTTCACTAATGATCTTTTGACGAAAGATCCAACCTAACCCATAATATTTTATATCGTACATCACTTGATTTATTGTGTTTAGTTTTTCTGGTTTAAAGGTTCTGGTTTGATGAGAAAAATAAAAATATTTAATAAAAAAAAAGTGTCTTATGATTGAAATAAAAGTTGGTTTTTCTACTCTGAATATGACAAAATCGCGTGAACTGTGGTCATTCATTATGCTCCTAATATGTCCATTTGTCCGAATTAGGTGCATCCATCTCTTAGATTGTATTGATACAAAATGACAAAAAGAAAGAAACCTATTTTGCGTCACTTGTAAATCTAACATAAAATATCTTGCTTTTTTTTTTTCTTGTACCATTTTCATATTTATTTGAACCATTTATATTATATAGGTTTTTCTATTTTGTTAAACTACGTGTATTTAGATACCCCATATTTATATTTTAAATATTTAAATAAAATCATATGCTATTTTATCTTGAATCAACACAAGAGTGCCAGATTATATAACTGGTTGGTTTTAATGACATCTAATATACCCCTTTTTACATACTATATACAACTCGAATGAAAACTCTGTAGTATGGACTTAATTTGAAAAATCTATGTTGCTTAAATTTGAAATAAGTTTTTAAACTAAGTGATGTTTAGAATGATTAATTTTCAAAAGAAATATATAAAACATTTGTAAATGAAGAAGTTACAAAAATTATTTATCTTCAATTTTCATGAGAAAGTTAGTTTTGAAAGATTTTTAAAATAAATTTGATTTCCTTCTCATTTTTTATTTTTTATTTTTATTTAAATAAATTATTTGATGTGACAACATAATTATTAAATTTTAGAATATAAATTTAATTAAGATATCATAATTTATAGTGATGTTTATTGTAAACTTTATAAAATAAATAAATATATCGAAATAAAAACTCTTCTATTTTAAAATGAACTTTTTAATCAAGCACTTTTTTGTTGTAGATCTTCGTATACCATGTGTGAAATTTTAATTGTGTCTAACCTAAAAATATACGACATCTGTCAGAAAACAACCACTCCCACCAAATGGTTTAGTTACTAATCATGTATAACAAAACCTGTGATTCTAATAATGATGTTTTCTTGCCACGCATCTAGAATTTTTTTTCCTTATAATATTTCATTATATTCCTGACTATTTTTTTTGTCATAAATCTTGCAATAGAGTACAATCCATTACGGTTAGTGGGTTAGTGAATTGGTTCATTCATGATTTTTGTTTTTTTTATAATTTATATTGCATGAAAGTGAATTAACTCGATTTATTTTTTATAATAGTGAAATCAAAGTGTTCATTTAATTCTTGAAATATTATTATAAAGATAGTAGTTAAAAATTAAAGTATCAATGTATATAACTTGACAAATAATTAAAAATTATTCAAATATTATTGAGCAACTTGTTGGTATTCAAAAATATCAAATTATGTACCTATATAATTAGAAGTAGTAAATAATCATAATTAAAAAATTTAAAAATTGTAAAAAAAATTAATAGTGTGTTTGGTGGGTTGCGGGTCAACCTACTTTCAACCTAACTCAAACTCGTTTAACTCGTGGGTTAAAGTTGGGTTCAGTTCAACCCACTTTCAAAAAAAATGAAATTTTCTCAACCCAACCCAGCTCGAACTTGTGGTGAGTTGGGTTGGCTCATGAATTGAAACTCATTTTGACATCTCTAATTGTGATCTTAATCATGCATATGTTTGACACATTTTTTATATTTATAATTTATTATGCTATTTGTTTTCATCGGGATCCGGTGCATGGACCTTCCACAAGTGGCAATATTTGAGTGGATTGGAGAATCTGATATATGCTCCTTAGGGTTGGAACACAAGGGAAGATCTACTTGAGAGTTTGAATCTTTTGAGTAGAAGAGAGTAAGTATACTACAAGAAAACTTCTAAATAATGACCAATCTTAGTGACCAATAATTATTAGTAACTATAGTGACCAATTTAAATACCAATTTACAAAACTAAAAGTTATTGGTTACTAAAATAGTCACTATTATGATTAAAAAATTATAACTTGTCACTGGTCTTTAAAATTAGCTACCCTTTAAAATAAGCTACCATGGTTTTAGCTACCAAAGGAAATTGGTCGCTAAAAATTAGCTACCTAGGTTTTGGCTACCAAAATGAATTAGTTTCTAAATTAGTCTCTAATTAGTTAGTGACCAATAATAATTTTTTAGTAACTATTTTAGTAACCAATAATTTTTAATTTTGGTAAATTGATATATAAATTAGTCACTATAGTGACTAACTATTTTTTATTTCTAAAATTGGTTTCTAATTGAGGATTTTCTTGTAGTGGTATGAGAGAATGTATTTTCTTGTGAAATATTGTGTATATTTATACGGTTTCTGAACCCTTTGATGTTTGTTGTAAACACTAATAATTTAAAGAAAATATCAAATAATATCAACAAATATAACAACTTATCGCTATATAATAATTAGTAGAATAATAACAATAATGAGATATCTTACTTAATATACCAAATATTCAGTAAATATATGGTATTGAGGAATATAATGACGTAATAAAACTATCTAGATTTAGTCACATATACTTTTAACACTACAAGAAAATCCTTAATTAAAACCAATTTTAGAAAACAAAAATAGTTGGTCATTATAGTGACTAATTTAGATAATAATTTAAAAAATAAAAAATTATTGGTTACTAAAATAGTCACTGTTATAAATAAAAAATGATAATTGATTACTAAATTGATTACTAATTAATTAGAGACCAATTTAGAAACTAAGTTATTTTGTTAGCCAAGATTTATGTAGCTAATTTTTAGTGATCAATTTCCTTTGGCAGCAAAAAACATGGTAGCTAATTTCAAAGACCAATTTAGTGACCAATTATAATTTTTTATTCATAATAGTGACTATTTTAGTAATTAATAATTTTTAGTTTTGTAAATTGATATCTAAATTTATTACTATAGTTACTAATAACTATTGTTAACAAAAATGTGTCATTGTTTAGAAGTTTTCTTGTAGTATAATATATGAATATTTGCACCAACAAAAATATGTCAAAATATCTTTCAACCACTTTAGGTCAGTAAAATTGAATGAATCTTGTTGGACCGCATTACTTAACTTATGTTTTGGACCGAATATGTACAATATCTAAGTTAGATTAATATTTTAAAACATACTAATTTATGAAAAATACTATAAGAAAATATGGACTAGCATAAAATATCGATGAATGTGAATCTAAGTAGTAAAAGCAGTTAGTATAGGATTATTATAATTATCTCGATAGGGGATGTACTGAATAATTATTTATTATTTTGATTATGTTACTTACATAACTAATTGATTTGTCATTGCGTATAGGTCTCATTGGTAGTTAATGTCATTATGCCTAAGGATATGTGGTTTTGTTCATCTCACTACAAGTCCACCAATAAAATCAAAAACTTATCACAAAGGTAACTAGAACTTTTTTCCATTATTAATGAAATGTATATATATATTCACTTACATAAATGTCTATGTAAATTAATTAAATTTACGGTTGGAACGAATATTTTAAGTACATAATGCAAAACAAAATTATTGTAATTTATCTATCCTAATGTTAATGAACTTTTTAATATGTCTACCGATAGGCAAGAAGATTAATTTGAATATGATTATTATATCAACTATTGGATGAGACTCATCATTTGGGTAAATATTACTAATCTTAAGAAGATAATATATTTCAACATTTACTTAAATTTAGATTTACCTTTACAATAATTAAATAATAACCACTAGTCAATTATGTTACATAATTTATGTTCAATTATAAGGAATTAGACGTTAAGTGTAGTGGTCTTTTTGTAAATAAGAGCACCTCTTTATGTTTGGCTTTTATGGTCAAACGTAAAAAATCTCATTTACATCGCATCTCTTAGGGATCTGACATAAATGGGTCTTTTGTGTCTGATCACAAGAGGTCTCACATAAATGAGTTTTAAAAAATGTTGTATGCAACTTTTCTTCCTCACACCTTCCTTCCCAAAAATTTATTTATGTGAGTTATCTTTTATCCGATGACAAGCCTGGGTGTTGTGGAGGTTCCATTGGTGACCAAAATAATTTCTTTCTTCATCATTTGTGGATAGTTTCTAGTGGAGAACAATTTTGTCTGATTGCACATGTGTTATGCATTGAGGTTAGTTGGCTAAACCTCTACAATGTTCAAATTGGCATTGTGATTACTTTTAGGAAACTCAATAATGTCTTCCTCTTTTGTAAATGAGTTTTTTCGTGGTGGTTGATCTGAATGCATTGGAGTTTTTGCTGGTTAAGCAAATTATTGAAGTATGTGTTATATATTTTGTGCTTGTTTTTGAGATCTTAATCACGAAAATGAATAAGTATTTTTATTGTAATTCTCTCTCATTTTACATATATGTAGAACGAAGTCATTGTAATTGATATTATTTTTTGTACTTCAAGTTTTGTTTCTAAATCAAAATCAATTATTTTTTTAAAACACTACAAGTTTATATCAAGTAAACCTAACATAAATTTATCCAAAATTTTTATCCGATATAAATTTACATCGAAATCAAATTATTAATAAAAATACAAAACTAAAAATATGAAACATAAAAATATAGTAGAAAATATAAACTCAACATTTTAGATAGAATCAAATCTCATTGTCCTAGGAAAATATGTTATAAATAACACAATAATAGGTAATTTATCTTCTCCAATATAAATAATAATTAAATTTAACATCAATTACCATATTAGATTATTTAAATTACATTAAATAATTTCATTCAAACTTTAGATAGAAATATTTTATATCATAAATTGGGTTGATCTGTTGTATTAGTTAGTTTTTCTAGTTTAAAGGTTTTGGTTGATGCCAGAATAAAAACTACTTTTAAAAATTATATGTCGGGAACATTGATATAAAAGTTGGTTTTTCTACACTGAATATGACAAAATCGATTTAGACGCGTCCACATCATACATTGTATTGTTATAAACTGACAAAAAAAAATAATCTATTTTATGTCACTTGTAAATCTAACATAAAATATCTTGCTTTTTCTTTTTTACTTGTACGGTTTTCATACCTGTATATGTCATTAATAATATTATATATTTTTCTTTTTGTTTGTAAAACTGCAAGTATATTTATTTAGATAACGTATATTTATAATTTCAAATATTTTAGTATAAGTCTTTATATAGTATTTCATCTTGAATCGACTGCAGAAGAGTGCCTTATTAGAGTCATAATTTATAACTGGTTGGTTTTGATGACATCTCATATACTTTTTTTTTTTTTGCATACGATATATAACACGAATGCAAAGTCAGTAGTATTGACTTAATTTGAAAAATCTATGTTGTCTAAATTTAAAATAAGTGCTTTTAAAATAAGTGATTTTAAAATGTACTTTTCAAAAAATATATCGAAGATATTGTTAATTAAGAAATTACAAAAATTATTTTCAATTTCTGTTAGAAAGTTTGTTTTATAATATTTTGAACATGGATTCGATTTAGTTTTCATATAGTTTTCTTTTATTTGTATTTTTAATATATTGTTTGATGTGATGACATAATTGTTAAATTTTACAATATACATTTAATTAAGATGTGAGGAGTTTATACATTTTATAGAAAAAAGGAGAATAAATAAATATATAAAAGTAGAATATGATTGCTATATTAAATTGAATATATTTTAATCAAGCGCTTCTTTTTTTATTATAAATCTTGTAATACCATGTGTGAAATTTTTAATTGTCTAACCTAAAAAGTTATGACACCTGTCATAGAAAACAACCACTCCCACCCAGTGGCTCAGTTACTTATTATGTATGACAAAACCTTGTGATTCTAATGATGTTTTCTACCACAAATCTAGAATTTTCTTCCTTTATTGTATTTTATTGTATTGTGATCTTAATAATGCATATGTTTTGTGGTGCTGCAGATTTGGTTTTCTCACCGTTTATTTTATTTTATTCTTTTTTTTCAACATCTTTTTCAAAATTTTAATATTTATAGTAATTATTTAATAATATTTCCAATTTTTTTAATCTACTTAATTTTAATATTTATTAAAAGAAGTTAATATTGTTTTTTTATATTAGATCCGTAATGGAATAATGAAAATTTGAACTGTTCGGATTAAATATACTTTTAATCTTAAAATTTGATATAAAATTATAATTTATTTTGATTAAAATATTATTTTGGTCTCAATTTTCGTCAAGTTTTGTCAAATAAGTCCTAATTTTTGTTTTATGTTCAAATAGGTCTCAATTTTTGTCAATTTTGTTCAATTTGGTCATTTTTTTCTAACACTGTTTAAATCATTAGCGGCCATGAACAGTGATTTTTTTTTTTTGATTTTTTTTAATTTTTTTAAATGTCCACGTGTTAACCCAACCGCATGTCATGTGTCAAAGTCAATGTTCTATATTCAATTTGGTCTCTATATTTGTTATTTGTTCAATTTAGTCCCAATTTTTGTTAAAATGAACCAATTTGGTTCCTCTCCAAATTGAAACCAAATTTAATTTTTATATTAAAATTCACATTTTTTATTAAATTTTTTTATATAATATATTAAAATTCACATCATTATAACTTTGATATAAAAATTAAATTTGGTTACATCTTCGATAGGGACAAAATTGATCAATTTTAAACAAAATTAGAACTAAATTGAATAAAAATAACAAATATAGGGACCAAATTGAATATAAAACATCGACTTTGATACGTGAGACGGTACTGGGTTGATATGGACATTTAATAAAAATAAAAATTAAAAAAAATTAAAAAATTAAAAAGTTAAAAAAACTACGAAGTGACACGTGGCAGTCATTGTTCATGGCCGTTAATGATTTAAAGGGTATTAGCAAAAAAGGATCCAATTAAACAAAATTGACAAAAATTGGGACATATTTGAACACAAAACCAAAATTAAGACTTTTTTGACAAAACTTGACGAAAAGTGGAACCATAAAGATATTTTAACCATTTATTTTTATGCAAAACTTTGATATAATTTGATACTCATGATTACATATAACTTCCAAACTCAACTGTGTTAAACTTTTATTAAATATCAAACATGGTTTTAGGTCCAGTTAAGTTGTTTATATCATTTGATACCTGGGATACTTTTGAAATTTTATTTAATAAAAAAATGACATGAGTTAAAAAAAATTATATTCATTCATTTTTAACCAAAGTATATCAAAGTTTAATGAAGACAAATTTCAATTTTACATCCAAATTTAAGGATTAAAAATATATTTAACTTTATTTTATATTTATAAAAAAAATCTCATAAAAAAGTATATAAGTATCTATCCCGACAAAAGAAAAAAATATATTAAAAAAGTGTTTTTTTTTATTTCTTGTTTATTTCTTATTTTTTTCTCCAAATCCTTTTTTTCATTGTTTCTTGATATGCAAGTATGTCCTATACCATAAAAACAAAAATAAGTTAGTAATTTCTTTTAATAAAAAAGTTAGGATCAAGATTTAAATGATTTAAATAACAAGAGGAGTTCAAAGTGCCGTAATTTCTTTCTTATGAGAATGTTAATAGATATTCTTCCTAACATTGTTTTTTATTTCCTTTTTTATCATTGTTTTTCTCTATTATTTTTCTGGCTTAATATTTTTATTAATGTTGATATAACGTAAGATCAGATTAGCTAATGTTAATAAATACTGGTATTGGCATCAAATAAAAAAATTAAAAAGAAATATTAAGCAATTACTATAAATTTTAAGCCTTATTTTTGTTACCTACATAGCAACAGGAAAAAACACATTTGCCACGACTTCAAATTAGATAATAAAAAACTTGATAAAACTGCACCCAACCAATTTCAGTTGATAATTGTGTAATGAAAACTGTGAGGAGAGAGTCTTGAAAAGTATAATTAAAGAAGGATGTGGTCAAATGCTAATTAAGCTGAAAAGCCTTTGGTAGTGGCTAGGATTAACAGCTAAACCAATTGTGGACAAAGCACTCATCAATGCCATCACTATAATCTAATAGATAAGAGCCTTAGTTTAACCATTTTTGCAGTCATGGTCAACCATAATCACAAATAAAATAAAAAATTAAGTGCCCACCTTGGTGGATTAATTATTATTACCATTTCAAAGCAATTGCAATTCAAGATGGCTTAGCACCAATAATTCCCTTATTTTTTCAAAGAATCACGTGATTCACATGTTGATTTATGTCTCCAATAGTTTGAATTTGTACAGGAAAACTGAATGATAGGTAGAGTCTTAGAAAAACAATTCCTATATGGGGGCCACTGTCCATTGAATTATTCCGGCATTATTAGCATTCAAAGTTCAACTTTACTATTACTTTAAAACAGAAAAAAGTAATTGCACTACTTCTTTACTACTTCTAAGTATGGTAGTACAAGTAGGATAGCAATGAATTGGGTCCAGTAGTTTTTATTTATTATCGGTTTAATTAAAAAAGAAAGAGTTATTTTAAGGTGTATGGCCTTTTGCGTCCTAGGTGTGAAGGTTAAAATGTTTCGAACAGAGTATGATTAGGGATGTCAAACTAAGTGAATTCGGTTTATTTGGATTGATCACCACGGTTTAGGATATTGGTAATTTGAAATCATATTTTTTTTATTACCATTTGACACTATTTCTCATTATTATTTACTTTATTTTCTTTCTAGAAATATAAAAATAACTTTTGTTAATACTATTTTATCCTTATAAGAATTGTCAAATGGTCATCAAATGGTATTAAAAAACATTTTTTTCATGGGTTGAGCTAAAAAATGGTCAGCTCAACTAGCTTCACTTTTTGGTGAGCAAAAAATTTTGCAACCCTGTCCGACCCACTAAGCGTTGGTGGGTTGCTCACTTACGAATTTCTTTTTTGTAATTTATTTTATATATTGATTATATTATATTGAGAGTGAATTGGTTTAATTTATTTTTTATATAGTGAAATCAAAGTATTCACCTAATTCTAGAAATAATTTATAAATATAATAGTGAAAGAAGAAAGTACCAACGTATATAACTTGACAAACAAATTAATTAAACATTCAAATTATTCAAATATTATTGAGCAACATTCTAGCATTTAAAAATATGAAATTGTGAACTTATATAATTAGAAGTAGGAAATAGTTATAAACAAAAAATTAAAAAAAAAAAAATGTTAGTGGGTTAAGTGGGTCAACACACCTTTAACTCAGCTCGAACCCGTTTAACCAGTAGGTTAAGTGAGCCGGGTTTAGTTTAATCCATTTTGAAAAAAATTGAATTTTTCTTAGCCTAACCCAGTTCAAACCCATGGTGAGCTGGATTAATTCATAGGTTAGAACCTATTTTGACATATATAGATATGATGGTTTTGGACCAACTTGATCTAAGGAACTGAAAAATAATTCATATGAAATAATTTTAACTCGAGAGTTGGGATGCCCATTTAGGTGTGACGCCTTTGAACTGATTTTGAACCGACCTATTCCAAGAAATCGAGAAATAAATTATGTGAAATAACGGAATTGGATCACCTATATTTTTAATAAGTGGTTTTATTTATTAATTCCTTGAAATCTAGGAGTTCTTTTAGCAAAATATAAAAAATTTATAAGATATATGATTTGAAGTACTTAAGCTATAGGTCTACACACTTGAATTGTCTTACTTAAAATATGATGAACTTTAAATCATATTATTTATTCTTTCGTTTAGAACCTCAACTCGACTAAATCTAAATAAAAAATAAAAAATAAAAAAAAATATATGAAATGAAATTATTAATCATTCTTTCGATGATTAATATTTATTATACTAATAACTTTACTTTATTTATTTGACTTTTTAAAAAAATATTCTAATAAGGTTCACTCATATTTATCAGTCGATACATAGTTGATATCTACAAGTGGAATACCGTAATATTTTTACCTATATCGGATAATTACCCATCCCCACTACCTAGATATATCATTAAGAATATTATTTAGTATTCGTTATATATTTTAACCGCATATACTTGCGTATACACATTATTTTTTCATCCCTAACTATAATAAACATATAAAAGTGTCATTATGTAGACTTATTTAACTAATGCTTACACATAATTTTAATACTAATTTAGAGAAAATTTAAGCACGTATATCTACGTTAGGATAACTTATACCAACATTTTTCTTTTATGAAAATTAGAAATAATTTAACATATATTAAAATATATTGTGTCACTAAAGTTTATACGTATAAATTATATATATATATATATATATATATATATATATATATATATATATATATATATATATATATATATATATATGAACATATATAAATATAAACTATAAATAATAATTTCAATTTTTTAAATATTATATAAAAATTGTAAAATACCATCATCCATCGGTAAGAAGAAAATGATTTTTAATATGAAATGTTCTCCCTTGATTTTCTTCGAATGTTACTTATCCTCTTACAAATAAATTTTCAAATTAACCAATTCTTTAATAAATATTGCTTTTTACATCCAGCTCATTAAGTAGCTTTGAAATTCGGAAAAATAAATTATATACTTGTTTAGTCTTGATATAAATTTATATAAAGCAAATATGATCTACGTATCTTACCTAACATAGATTAAAATTATTGTGGTTAATTAAATATTGCTATATATAACTAATCATCATGATAATAAATTCCTTTTGTCATGTTCTTGTTTGATTGATCATTCAATCTCTATGCTAAATATGAGACCTTGGAAATCGTGTAAGCCCCATAATTAAACATTTCCCATCATCACCCAAACCAAAGAGAGTGGTAGCAACCCTGCATATACTTGAAAGAAAAATTACACTACTAAAAAACATATATTTTTTTGTATTATTTTAAAAAAGAAAAGATATTTTGACTAATTTTTTTCTTACTTTTAATACCACATATTAGTTATTTCTAATTTTTTTTATTTATTTTTGCATTGGTGACGTGTGTTATATGAAATCAAACATTTTTTACTATAGTAAAGAAAACATATTTCAAATTATTGGAAAGCGGGACATTTATTTGTTTGTGTTTTCTCTAAATTGGCACGTGTTTGAATGTGGTAATGTCTCTGATCACAAAATGCAACCATCAAAACTTTCTTCCATTGGTGGTTAGTTGTATTGTTTTGTCTTCCTTAAAAAATTACAAGCATTGACGAGAGTGTGATGCGTTCTAGGATATCGAGTTCGTTGCGAAATTTGAAGCATTGACCTGTTGTTTCAGTGTGGGTTTCATCTCCTTCTTCACGATTTGGGTTTGATTTTTGGTTGGTGTGGTGTGTTGTGTGTGCGGTGTATCGTCATATTCGTGAACAAAAATTTTGTGGGTGATTGTGAGTGTGGTTTCCCTTTTATTCTTGTCGGTGTGTTTGCTTTGGGGGTTGAGTGTTTATATTTGCTCCATATTGTGGTGCACATGTACAAATAAGTGATGGACCATAGTAATTACATTGAACTCCTTATGAACCTAAACAAATTAATTGTCTTGTCTTCTATCCCAAAAAAATGCCATAACATTTGTCACATATATGTAGTGAACCCTGTGCAAATAAGTGAGAAGTTGGGAAATAATTTTTGTACAAATAAGTGATGGACCATAGTAATTACATCTAAGATGGTTTGTGGGATTTTTGTTTTGGGACAGAAGGAAAGACAATTCATTAGTTTGAGTTGATAAGCACTCCAATGTAATTATTATACTTCATACCAAGTACATCTACAATGATGTGTGTAATTTTCAATTTTTTCTTAAAGTTGTACAAAACGTCTTTCACAACTCACCTCTCATTTGCACATGGCTCACCACACATGTGTGATAGGTCTTGTGGTATTATTTTGGGACAGAAGGCAAGATAATTAATTTGTTTGGGTTCATAAGGAGTTTAATGTAGTTAGGATGGTCCATCACTTATTTGTACATTGCACCACACTATGGACCAAATATAAACACTCGACCCGTACAACAGATGCACTAACAAGAACAAAAGGGAAACCACACTCACACTCACCCATAAAATCATTGCCCACGAATACAATGATACACTGCACGCACAAAACACCACACCCACCAAAAATCAAACTCAAATAGCAAAGAAAGAGATGAAACCCACTCTCAAACAACATGCCAATGCTTTCAATTTCGTGAAGAACTCGATACTCTAGAATGCACCACACTCCAACAACTCGCCAATGCTTGTAATTTATGAAGGAAGACAAAGATAGTACAACAAACCTCCAATGGAAGAAGGTGTGATGGTTGTAATTTGTGAATGAAGACACTACCACACTAAAACATGTGCCTATGTAGATAAAACACGAACGAAGAGATGCCCTGTTATCCAACAATGTGAAATATGGTTTCTTTGCCATAGTGGAAAACTTTGGACCCTCGTAGCCCACGTTACTAATGAAAAAACTTTGAATGAGTTAGTTAAGAAAGGTGTGGACTTCAAGTGGGGAATTGATCAAACAAAGGCCTTTAAAACTTTTTAAAAAAAATTGATCAATGCACCACTTCTAGCCTTTCCTAACCTTTAAAAGACATTTGGAATTGAGTGTGATGCATTAAATATGGGTATTGGAGTCGTACTTCTTCAAGAGGACACCATATAACCTACTTTAGTGAGAAGCTTAATGGTAGCCACATCAATTACTCTATCTATGACAAAAAGCTTTATGATATTGTGAGAACTTTGCAAACTTGACAAGACTACCTTCTTTCTAAGGAGTTTGTGATATATAGTAATGATGAATCCCTAAATTTTTTGAAAAGTCAAGGCAAGTTGAACAAGAGACATGAAAGGTGGGTGGAGTTCCTAAAACAATTCCCCTATATAATCAAGCACAAAAAAGAGAAGGCCAACATAGTGGGAGATGTGCTTTCAAGAAGGAATGCCCTTCTTTCCATGCTTGAAACCAAATTTTTTAACTATGCTAAGGATGATGACTTCTCTTCTATTTTTAGTGAATGCCACCTAGGGGCCAACAAAGAATTTTATCTCTTCAATCAACACCTTTCCAAAGGTAAGAGGTTTTGTATAACCCAAGGTTCTTTAAGAGAATCATTCATAAGAAAGGCACATCAGGGATGTTTGATGGGACAATTTGGGCCTCACAAGACTTTCAAAATCTTGAAAGAACACTTCTATTGGCCCCACACGAGAAAGCATGTAGATAAGCATTGTAAAAATTGCATAGCATGCATGAAAGCGAACTATAGAATCCAACCTCATGGTCTTTACACTCCTTTACCCATCCCTTTCATGCCTTGGGTTGACATCTCCATGGATTTTTATTTTTAGGGCTCCAAAGGATAAGGAATAGTAGGGATTTCATCTTTGTGGTAATGGATTAATTTACAAAAATGGCCCATTTCATGCTGTCCCACAAAGTTGGTGATGCAACTTATATTGCAAATCTCTTCTTTAAGGAAGTAGTGAAGCTACATGGGATCCCAAGAACTTCTTAAGCCACTTTTGGAGGACATTGTGAGAGAAGCTTGGAACTAAACTTCTCTTTTCTAAAACTTGTCACCCAACGTGATGGCTAAACCAAGGTGGTGAATAGAACATTGGGCCAAATTAAAAGATGCATTATAGTCTAAAACATTAGAGAGTAAGATGAACTTCTTGCCCATATTGAGTTTGCATACAATATGATGGCGAACTCCACTCCTTCCCACTTCACTTTTGAGGTTGTTTATGGGTTCAATATCTTAACTCCCTTATATCTTCTTCCCTTCCCCACTCATGAGGCATGGGCTTGCCAAGATGGGGAAACAAAAGCTTAGGTGATCCAAGACTTGCATGCGCAAGTCAAGGAAACCATTGAAAAAAGGGTGAAGAAACATCAAGAGGTTGGTAACAAAGGGAGAAAGGAAGTCATCTTCAAGGAGGGAGATTAAGTTTGGCTTCACTTAAAAAAGGAAAGGTTCATACTCAAAGGAAGTCAAGCTCTTCCCAAGAGAGGATGACTCTTTCCAAGTCATTAGGCAGATCAACAACAATGGCTATGAGTTAGACAAACCTGCTAGTTATAACATAAGTAACTCCTTTAATGTGTGTGATCTTTCTCCTTCTGATGTAGGGTATAAGAATTCGTGGTCGAATTCTCTCCAAGAAGGGGAGGATGATGAAGGCTTGACCACACAAGATGCCATGGAAGCTCTCCTAAGAAGGATTACAAGGAGCATGTCTAGAGAGGAGACTTCTAATCTTTCATCTTTATCTTTGTTTTGCATTTCATTATTGTGATTTCCCTAAGTTGACTTAATTTACTCAACCTTAGTTAAATTGTTGACCTTTGACTAGGTTTGACTTGTTGACTAGAGTTGACTTGACTTAAGCCAATATACTAATTCATGTGTATGTGTTTTGTAGGACTAATTAAGCTAAGGAAGCATGGGATATATGGCACAACCCTAGTGAAGGGTGGAGATGATGTGGATCTTATGTGGATGAGTGAGAAAAGGAAAAAACATAAAGTAAAAGCAAAAGTAAGTGTACCTTAGTAATACACTTGGACCACATGGAGGCATCACTCTTGGCTGAGAATCCATCTAGGAGTGCTCATTTCATTCCTTTTGTTGCATCTTTTTGACCTAACTTCTAGGATATAAGGTTTGATAATTACTATGTATTTCTTTTGCACTTTTATTTATTTCCTAGAGGCCCCTAGAACTCTCTATATAAGGGGCACTCTTTAGCTTGTAAAATGGTTGAAAATTTTGGAGTAAAACTTATATTATATTTGTATCAACCAAAACCCGTGAGGTCCTCTCTTCCATGGAATGAAGACTCTCCTTCATGGAATGACACTCTATTTTTTAGAAAAATGCTTCATTCCTAGAGTGCCATGTGGAAAGCCATGTCAAAAAAAGTTCTCCACTAGGAAAATGACACATGACCAATACCTTTGTAAGAAAACTTTCCGCTAAGGTTTCCATAATGGTAGTTAAAACTGTCGTAATTTGATTATTTTAAAAGAATTCTAATGCAAGAAAAGACACTTAAAAGCACCATTATTTTCACTATACTAAAAGGAAATATGACGTTTCAAAGTCGTAATTTGAATCTAAAATTATTTTTATAATCTCTATTTATTTTACTTGCATTATTTATTTAACCTACTTTTCTTAAAATCACAAAAAGTAGGAAAAAAATATAACATAGACAATTTTGATCATAAACATTTTCATTCATAATAAAAAGTTTATATTTATCCATCCTAAGGTTTGCATGCTGAAAAGAAAAACCAAAAAACTATCTTACATCATTATAATACATATTTCTAAATTTCTATAGCTATATTCCTAACTAGTCTTCTCTCACATGCTTGATCTTCTTACTCCAATTGATGATAGAGCACCACTTCCAACATATGGTGCTTAGAATAAAAAAATAATACTTACAAGTTATTTATAATAAACTAACATAATTTCTTATCTCTCTTAGCATACTAAAAAACTAAAATGCCTTGGTCATCACAGTAGAACAAAAACGATTTTAAAACATGTTCAGTTCAACCAAATCTTCAAATTACCAATCAAGACAGTTTAAAAAAAAAAGCATACAAGTAAATAATTAATTTTGAAGCTTTAAAATGCATAGTAATCATAATAATGTATAGAAAGAAAAAGAGCATGTAAAATGGCAATAATAGAAATAAATAATTTGGTTTTAATTACTTCACGATCACTATAAGGAAATTGGTTACCTGTTATAAAACACATTATCATTGTTTACATAAAGATGAATCGAAGAAATGGCTAAGACTTTGAGAGAAAAATCTTGAAACAAATGTCTTATGTTGCAAAACCAGGCTATTTCGTTACATGTTAGGGATCCTGAAACAACCAAGTTTACGTGAAAATGAAGGACAAATCAAAATTTCTATGAAGACTAAAATTCCTTGTTATTAACTATTTTGATAATCAAGACAAAATCGATTGAATCAAAAGATTTTTCCTCTGAGAAATAGACTTTCCTTTCATACTAGTACTTATCAACAACCTATTTTAGTCGATGAAAAGATGTAGAACAATGCAAACTAATTAATATGTGACACAACACCAACTAATAGCAATAGTATAATTATAATTCATATGAACTACAAATATATTAAAGGGAAACAACAGTAAAAGCTTATCAAGCACCAAACTAGGTTGATTAAAATTAATGTGAACATCTGATATTTATTATAAGACTCGAGCAATTTAAATAATTAATAAATAATTATTTAATATAAATGCTTATAAAGGAATAATTATGGAATTTAATGTGGAAAGATATGACGTGAAAAAGTACTAGCTTAAATGGTTGAGAGTATTTTGTTGTATTGGGAGGACTTAGGTATGAGTCCTCTGTATGCCAATTGTTGTTAATTTAATTATTTTATTGTTTTACGTGTATGCTTGAGACTAGAGTAGTAAGATAAAATTATAGATAAGCATGAATTACCAAGAAACACAAATTGAGTTATTGGTGGTGCAATTTCTTGGTAATCGTATCGGCATGGGTTTGAACCTAGGTGATATCACTATCGTTAGGCGATCAAATTACCACTATTTAACTTTAGCAACTTCAGTATTGCCAAGTTAGTAGTGAACAAACTAGTTAGGGTTAAGATAACCCTGAGTCGTCTCACAACGAATACGAAATTGATCTCAACTATTTGATTCTTATAAAAAGTGCAATTAAAACTAGAAACTATAAAAATATGGGGTTTTGATACCCAAAGAATAAGTGACATGCAAATAAAATATTGTAAACACAATAATAGTAAATAGGTCAATTCCACTACTTTTTCAAAATAGGATTCTTTATCGGTTATCTAGAGATGATTGTTAAATTAATTATTGTTGTTGATTTACAAATCAATCAATGTAAAGTCTCAATTCATTTTTTGGCATTCTCCCTTTTAATCAAAGTACAGTCTCAATTAAAAGTGAGAATTTTTAGATTATCCATAGTAAATTCAACCAAAGTACATTCTTAATTAAATTTTACTATGCCTAATCATGTCTATTCTTTTGTTTCCTCACCAAATAGAAAACTTAATTAATCAAAGTAAAGTCTTGACTAATTTTAGTTAAAGTAATTACCTCTAATCAAAGTATAGTCTCAATTATTGGCAAAAACTTATTTAATCAAATGAAAGTTTCTAAATAAAATCAAAGTAAAGTCTCAATTGAATTTAAAAACCTTTTCACTCATATGATTAGCATGCGTGTAGACTTAAAATTATTATTTTCTATTCAATTAAGAAACAAAGGAAATAGATAAGCAAAAACCACAATAATAATCAAAAGAAAAAATAAATTAATTCATCTAACCTCATAATCCAGTTAAGAAATTACAATGGAATCAACACTAAAAGCTTAGCCCTCCATGGCTTTGATGGAATACATGATAATAATATGATGAAGGAAAGAAAATATAAAGGAAAAAGGAGAGATGTAGTGGATGGCGGTATTTGCCAAAACCAGAGAGTTGCTAAGTGTTTAAGTTGTCTCCCTTATGCTCCTTTAAGTTTCTTTATATAGGCTTCAACTAGACTTTGGGCGTTATCTGTCGGTTGCTTAAAATCTTTTATTTTTATTTAATTAATTAGCAACTTAATTTCTGTACAATTTCTAATTATGCCCCTCTTATTTAATCATTTTTACAAAATTGACCAGAAATTGACCAGATTTGACTAGTGTTGACCAATTTTGACTAGTGTTGACCAGTTGACCAGTTTAGGCTAGAGTAAAATCATAATAATTTTTTTTGTCTTGGTGATGAAAGGAGGAGGTGAAGAGTTGAATGTAGGTTTTACAAACCTGGACCCAGATAAAGGGATTAATGGGAGTTGATTAGCTATTAAGGACCAATTAAAGAATGGATTTGAAATTAATTAGTTTTAATTTAATTGAATTTATTTAGGGATGGAAAAGTAATGGGAACAAGCCATCACACTGCATTGAAACGCTGAGTTGAGAGTGGTTTGAAGGACGATAGAGTGGGAGACTAAAGGGAGGATAACTTAGATCAAGGAGAAAGCTAGAACGTTTTTGGAGCAAGGAATCCAGGGTAGGGGAGTTGACTCTCGTGTTGAATTTTAATGTTTATGATTCGGTGTTGTATGAAAACTTATGTACCCTGCTTTCGGCCAAGAAATTCTGATATGTGCGTGTTTCTAGATTTCTTTCCAGAAACCGTCTGGCGGTCATGAAGACCTGCCAGGAGACACATGTGCCTGAACCCAATTTTCTAGGTTTTATGAGGAACTGCCTAGTAGCTATGTTCAATCCTCCAAGCAACGCTAACTGGCTTGCCCAATTTTCTTCTATTTTGTTGGGGTTTGAGTGGTTTTGTGATGTTTGGATTGAACTTCTGTATGTAATTATATGATTGGTGTTATGATTTGAGATTTCAGGTTGCCTATGGGAGAAACTGTATGGATCGTTGCATGACTTTCGGATTTAGTATTCATGTGGGATTGGGGATGAATAAGTATATTTTCAGACTTTGATTGGTGTGCAATTTCATGTTAATGATATTAAATTAAACAAACATGAAGAGTATACGTTTGACGAACTGTTAAAAATGTGCCAAAATGCATGTCGAATTGATAATTCAGAAGTGGGAAACAAGGAAGCACTGGATGTGTGGCGCCTGGCAAAAGGGGTCATCCCACTAGGAGGAAGCGAGCTAGTAGAGGCTTGGAAGGCGTGTGGTGCCTGGCGAAGTGAGGTACCTGCTAAGCAGCCTAGAGCGCGAGTGTGCCTAGTGACATGGTATGTGGCGTCTGGCGGTTTTGGATGCTAAATTGGACTGCAAGGAGAATTCTACACGGTTTTGGATGGAGGTCTTGATGTGATGCTTTGTTGGGGGCCCAATTACGAGTGCAACTTATATTGGGGTAACACGTGACCACTCGAGGTTTTAGCCTGGTAGTTTTGGAAGTCCAGTGGAGTGTGCGAGATTGTGGCTCGTACGGATGGGTTTCGAAAGATTGCTGGTGGAGCTCCAAAGGTGTATGAAGAGCTCCATGGGCAGCGGAAATGGATGAAGGAATGGAGGCAAGTTGGAAGGCACTTGTAAGCAATGGAAGGTAAAAGAGGTGATAGGATTTCCTAATCTATGCTAGCCTAAGGAAGGTGGCTAGAGGTAGAGAGAGGAAATCTCTAGAAAGTGGTGACTCTCAAAGGCAATAGAGGGAGGAGTGCTCTCAACTCAAGTTGCATCTATTGCATAAAATTTCAAGAGTGTCTACAAATGAGTGAAATTTTAGCTTTTATATGAAGCCATTTACACATGAGAAAGGAGAGCCATTGGATTGAGTGGTCCTTGATCTTGGCCCTTAGATCAAGCTAGGAGAAGGAGACAAGATCACGCCCCTTGGATCTTGGCTTGAAGAACAAGAAGAATTCTTAGCCTTTAGATGTGATGACCAACCTTAGTCAAACCATGAAACAAAGGAGCCTCCTTGTCTTGATAATCTTGGCCATGTATGAAGAGAATTGGGCCGAGCCCAATTTTAACCCATCCTATGTTCCTTTCATGTCTTATGTATTATTGGAAAGCAAAGCCCAAACAATGGCCCAATTTAAATCTACACTACTAGATTTACATGCACTTCTTCAAGTCTTTGTGATCTCTTTGGCCCATGTAAAGAATGTGAGAAGCCCATTGATTTTGTGATCATCTAATGGGAGGCCCTTTTGAATCTTTTTCATCATTGATCTTGTAATTGGGCCTTTTAATGGGCTTGGGCTTGGGCTTGGGCTTGAAGGTGCAATTGGGCTTGGTGGGGTCACATCATCCCCTCCCCCTTGAAGAGGATTTGCCCTCAAATCTTGGTTGTCATCCTCATCAGCTACAGTACCTGTAAAAGGAACTAAGTCAGTGATATTAAAAGTAGGATGCACACCATATTCAGCTGGAAGATCTAATTGATAAGCATTATTGTTGATCTTCTTTATGATTTGGAATGGACCATCACCACGGAGACTAAGTTTGGATTTCCGTAATTGAGGAAATCTTTCCTTCCTTAGATGAAACCAAACTAAGTCACCCTCATTGAATGACCGAACTCTCTTGCCTTTGTTTTTCAGAATGTGCAATTTTTTCCATTTGGGCTTGAATTTGACTCTTAACCTTCTCATGAAAATCTTTGATGAATTGGGACTTAGAAACCCCTTCTTTATGAACAAAGTCAAAAGAAGATGGAAGAGGTAACAAGTCTAGAGGAGTGAGAGGGTTAAAGTTATAGACAACCTCAAAAGGTGAGAGTTTGGTGGTGCTATGGACCACTCTATTGTATGCAAACTTAATGTGGGGAAGATACTCATCCCAAGATTTATGGTTCCCCTTAAGCACAACCCTAAGCAATGTGGAGAAGGATCTATTGACTACCTCTGTTTGCCCATCAGTTTGAGGGTGGCAGGAAGTAGAAAAAGAAAGTTTAGTTCCAAGCCTAGACCACAAGGTCCTCCAAAAGTGGCTAAGGAACTTAGTATCCCTATCAGACATAATTGTCTTGGGTAAGCCATGAAGACGAACCACTACTCTAAAGAACAACTTTGCAATGTGGCTTGCATCATCGAATTTGTGGCATGGAATAAAATGTGCCATTTTTGAAAAACAGTCCATGACCACAAGAATTTGAGATCCAAGTTTGGCTAAAAGAGTATATCTTCTATAAAGTGCATCAACCACAACATTGGATTTCCCTTTCTTGTATTTGATGATATAAGGGAATTGTTCTAGAAATTCAACCCACTTTGCATGCCTCTTGTTGAGCTTTGCTGGCTTTTAAAATACTTGAGAGTTTCATGATTAGTGTGAATTACAAACTCTTTAGACACAAGATAATGTTCCCAAGTATGAAGAGCTCGCACAAGGGCATATAACTCTTTGTCGTAGGTGGGGTAATTACGAGAAGGGCCATTGAGTTTTTCACTGAAGTAAGCAATTGGATGGCCTTCTTGTAAAATTGCACCTACTCTAACCCCAGAAGCATCACATTCTAGCTCAAAAGTTTTCTCAAAGTTTGGAAGAGCTAGAACTAGTGCTTGGGTGAGTTTAGCCTTGATCTCCTCAAAGGCTTGTTGTTACTTATCACCCCACACAAAAGGTTTATCTTTCTTGACAAGTTCATTGAGGGGTGAGGCAATTGTAGAGAAATGGAGTACAAACCGTCTATAGAAGCTAGCTAGCCCATGAAAGCTACGGATGTCCCCAACATTCTTTGGCATAGGCCATTCTTGGATGGCTTTGATTTTGTCGGGGTCAACATGTACCCCACTTTTATTGACCACAAACCCAAGAAAGATGACACTTTCTACACAGAAAGTGCACTTCTCTATGTTTGCATAGAGTTGATGGTCTCGAAGGAGAGACAAGACTACCCTAAGGTGTCCTAGATGAACTTTGAAGCTATGGCTATAAATTAAAATGTCATCAAAATAAAGAACCACAAACTTCCCCAAACAATCCCGTAGGACATGATTCATTAGTCGTATGAATGTGCTAGGAGCATTGGTTAGGCCAAAAGGCATGACTAATCATTCATATAGACCAAATTTAGTTTTGAAAGTTGTTTTCCACTCATCACCTTTGGTAATTCGAATTTGGTGATAACCACTCATCTTGTGCTGTATTCCTCTAAAAGGTGGGAGGCCTTAGGGGCCATCCTTAGGGAAAAGATCTGCAAATTCATGGAGAAGAGCACAGACAGAAGGAGGTAGATCCTTAAGTGAAGGATGTTGGAGACATGTAAGGACAACATGACAAAGCAAAAGGTAGGAAGGGTGTTCAACATGAAGAATTTGTAAAAGAGTTTTATGAGTTAGAAGCACTTCATGATGAACATCCTTAGAAGGAGAGACTTCCTCTACCTTTGTCTTAGAATCCTTGGATAATTTAGTAGAGTTGGTGGAACTCTCTTCCTCCCTCCTAGCTCTCAT
>Ga0214543_1001001_pt1 | contig 52552 bp, 35 predicted proteins | sample CNSS2metaG_FD_160094 | JGI IMG/M metagenome (GOLD analysis project Ga0214543, IMG submission 160094) | Root nodule microbial communities from cowpea collected in UCLA plant growth center, Los Angeles, California, USA - CNSS2 | ecosystem: Host-associated > Plants > Roots > Nodule | place: USA... | reverse complement strand
ATATATATATATATATATATATATATATATATATATATATATATATATATATATATATATATATATTTACACACACACGACACATCACTTGATTACTGCATGTGTCAAAAATCTGCTTAATTTTTAAAAGAAAAAATGAATTGGGAGAAAGTAATCATAAAAGTAATGAAATCAGTTGATGTGCCATAAACTTTGTTTTTGTTGCAAAGCCAACATGGAGATTAAATTAATCTTTTCTGGATCTTATTTACATACAGTCGCCTCTAATTTCGCAACCTAATGAACACGGCATTGGAAATGCTTTTGTCCGTATAATGTACCAACACTTAAATAGTATATATTGCATCCTATGTGGTTCGTGAATAAGAAAAACTATGTACATAAAGCATTAGTTTTTTTGTCCCAGATCCATCCATCAGATTATAAAATTTTAATATCAGTGCATATGAAACTACTCAATAAGTTTAGTTCTTTCTAGCTCTATCTCTTTATATTCAAACTCGTAGTACTTATTAATAATAACACACACATAATCTATATGGGCACCCCCTAATGCTCCAAAACATTGTACTATAGTTTAGGTTGAGATATATATATATATGTTATTACCATAACTTGATGCTGGCCATGGCTTACGCATCTAACCAACAACAGATGATAGAGAAAGAAGCATCAGGTTGGTGTAGTGATGAAAAATTTGGAGTGTTTGTGTGAAATTTTAGATTGAAAAAAACTTGATTGTTGTTATATCGAAGAAGATACGTTAGATATTCCACATCCATCAGAATAAGATAAGACTGAAGACAAAATGATATAATTACCAATATTAGGTGAAACACAGATCTTCCAGAGGAAGAATATTCAAGAGAAATGGATGGAGGAGGTTGATGATTCTTCAAGATTTCCCTTAGGGGTCTTCTTTTTCTTCTTGTAAGGTATACCTCTAGCCTTAGCTTGGCACTCTCTGACCTCCCTAAGGTAGACACGGATGGAGCCACTAGCAAAAGGGTTAGTCTCTGGGGAGCCTCCATTTTCTTCGTAGGCCGCTCTGAGTCGACCTATGAGAGCATCGAGACTCCCCCAAGCTTGTCTGAGAGGACAAGTGCATGGTGCTGGTGGTTCAGGCTGTCCATAGAACATGCACCCTTGGAGGTGAACCTTGGTCTTTCCGAACTGGTCCAGATACCTTAAAAAATCAAGGACATGGTTGCAATTGCACTGAGAGAGAGCAACTGGGGGTCTTTGGTTCTTCAAGTATTGTCCAAAAGTGTTCCAGTCCCTTCTCTTCTGAGACTCATAGCGGCTAAGTGTGACTGGACTCTGCTGCTGCAGCTGCTGGTGTTGGTGCTGGTGCTGGTGCTGGAGGTGGTAATCTAGAGGAATGTTGGTTGATGAACCTTCTGCACCGTGGCTGCCACTGCTAGACATTGCTGAAACTGTGAAATGGTGAATCAGAATGAAGAGAGAGAGAAGGAGGTGTTGGAGTTGGGGCTGGTTTTTTCTAAATAAAGCCAGGGAAAGAGGGAGGTGAAAGGTGAAAGTGAAAGGAATAGGAGAGTGGAGGAAGATAGAGTATTGAGATCACGTCACTGGGCTACTGAGAAGACATTTTATGGGCCATCTTGGTTTATTTCTGTTCATCTCTTTTGTCCTCTTGCATATGGGAAAAGTTTGGTATACACCAAACTCTATTCAACATAAATTATTACATGGATTAAGTTTAATTATAGTCCTAATTAATCCATTTCTCATAGATCATCACGTTTTTAATTGACCAGAAAGAGCTAATAAATCTCAGTTATGTGTTAGGTAAAGCTTGCCCCAAGACCATACTAGTTTTAGATTGAGTAGTTATAGTTTCACTTTTAACCCTCAAAAGATGCAATTAGCGAAAAATAAAAGGTATAATTGATGATGTAACAAAAGAAAAGAGAAATTATAATATATGTGTTTATATATCATTTTCTTGTTTTTTTTTCGACAATAACATTAACTAGAGGGGAAGTCTTGATACTATATGTTATGATGATAAAATTGATGAATCTTGTGACCTAAAAGTAATGGGTTCAAAATTTGAAAGTATTTCTTTATTTGGGGAGATAAAAAAATTGTGTCTTTATCCTCTTCTGGACCATACAGGGGAAAACGTTCTTTCTGCACTGTGTTTCACTTTAATTACAATAGCTTGCATTAACTATGTGTGTTTTCTCTATAAGCATACACAATTATTGTGTTTGCCCTTATTCATCGCTAAGCCTTATCTCCTTAACCAAGCCCATTATCATTATTGCTCTTATCAAATCATTCCAATAGCTATAGAACCTGCTATTTAACATGTGTTTAAGTAAGTAATTATGCAATTAATTTTGGTTTGAATTGATAATGAAAGAAATTATTATGTTCAAGTTAACAGCGAACTCACTATAAATATTTTTACTCAGTGTAAAATTAATCCACCTAATAAAGTTGTATTTTATCTCTAAACCCTAAATCCACCTATAGTTTTATTAAAATAAAATAAAAAATTGGATGGAGAATTAAATTTTTAACATCGCTCACATGGTAACATGTTCATAAACCTATCTGTGGAAACTTTGATGTTTTGAATTAGCTATTATGAAAAGAAACAGTGAAAACTTTCATGTTATTTTTTAATTTATGCAGAATATGCCATACATAACTATCATTCTAACGCTTGTCACCGAGTACTATATGCTAAAAAGCATCCTTTGCATTAGTTGATATTTCACTGTGATTAAAGACTGCAACACAAATCAAACACACCTAACATATTTGAATCTAAATATTGATAAATCTAACACATATTTGAAAAATATATTCCAAATTTAAATCCTCTAGCGACATCAGCGGTTTTAGAAATATCACAATTGATTTTCTCTCCTACCTAACGTAATTTTAGTAAAGATATAGCTGTTTCGTTTTTGAATAAAATTGATTCTACCTTCAAACAACTTGTCCAGAATCATAAAAATACATAAGGTTGAAGATCAAAGTCAATTTACAATACATAACCAAGAGAAATATTTGCTTTATAAGTTGATTTTGTTAAGTTTGATTAAATTTATAATATACTTCTTAATATACTATTTGTTGGAAATTGTTAGAAGTCTCACATTAACTAGAGATAAGGCCAATTCACAATATATAAATGGGTGCAATCTTCACCTTACAAGTCCGGTTTTGTGGGGTTAAATTAGGATTAAAATCCACTTCTAACATAGTATCAGGGCTAGGTTAGAGCCTATCCTAGTGAGCTTTCATGTCTTGGACATTCTCTTCCACCCAAAAAGTGTGCAAACCTCATCTTACAAAGCCGGTTTTGTGGGTTTGAGTTATGTTTAAAGCCCACTTCCTATCAGAAATACAAATGTGAATTTAAGTCCTATATCAGACACATATAAAGAACTTTGAACACTTTATAAGATAAAACATTCATAAATTCATTGTTTAGATTAAAGATAATATTATCTTTTATGAGTTTAACTCTGGTTTCATTTGTATTATGTCTCCTTGTTAACGTCCTTAAAAAAACTCATAAGTAGGGGCGATAAGGGTTGTGCAATACAGAAATGGCCTGCATATGTAAAAAATAAAAATTGTAAGACAAATTGTATACTTTGATCCACTAGCCCACTTAGATATGTTTCACATGATTCGTAACCCCTATAAACCTATTACGAGGTGGAATGAACTAACCAACATAACTTATGTCCATAACTTATCATGTATCCATTAAAATAAGTATTGTGTGGATTTACTATTAATTCTTTAAAATTTCTAATGGACTTATACTTCAAAATTATAAAATTTTGAAAATTTTCTATTTTAGAAAATAAACTTATAGAATTTAATATTCCTACTTTACGTCCCTTTCCCTTCTTACCGGATCGCTACTTATCACTTATAAATGTATAATCCTAGACACATGAATAATCCTTATTTTACATGTTTTGTAAAATAGTAGAATAGAGTTAAATTTAAAATCATGCTCGAGTTGTAGGATAAAACTAAATTTAAAATACAGGAGTTAATACATTAGTTTTTCTTCGACATAAAAAATTAATCCAAATAAAAAAGAAAAAAAGAGACTTTGTAGGTAAACATAACTAATCTCATCGAATAAAGAAAGAGGCATTTGGGAAGTCTTATCCGAAGAAAGAAAAGACGTGAGTAACATATTTCAGGTGAAGATAATTATTAACAGATATGGGTCGCAAAGTGTATGTCCTATGCCCACACACAACACACACCATGTTATAAATTAGAAATACAGTATTACGCATGTTGTCTTCCAGAAACAGATTTTATAACCGGTTATTAGGGAGCACCTCTCTGGAACTTTGCATGCATGCCACAAGATACTTGGCCGTACTCTTTTGGACCATGCAAACTCTTTTTCTCATCAAATTATCTTTTTTACCCTACAACCTTCACTTTGTTTTTAATGTCTTCTATTAATACTAGGTACATATTTTCTGTCTCTACATCTTTCCACATCACCCATGCCCAACACATTGCTTCTAATTTAATTTTGAATATTAATTCCATTTTCTAACTTTCTTAACATATTTATGTTTGTCGATTTTATGTCATATTGTCCACTTAGTATTCATATTCCAATTGGTTTTTCTTTTTCGTTAATGTTCAAACTTTTCAATATGCTAATATTGTTAATTGAAATAGTCGCATCCAATGATACTTGTTCTTTCACAATTTATTGTTTCACCTTACAACAATTTGATTTAGACCATATATATACAAATCAATTTTTTACATGTTTTTCTAATTGATGTTTTTATGTTGGTGTCCTTAATATTTCAACTTTAAATATATTGTCATTTTTTAATATGTACAAAGTTTTCATATATTTTAAAAATTGAGGTGTATGTCATATTTATGATAAAATCATAATAAAAATATTGAATTCCTAAATTAATTATATATCTCAAATACAAATATGAAATCAAATGTATTAATTAGTGCATCCTATGAGCATCTCAATAAGTTAATCAAAAAATTGTATTTATAAATTCCTCTTAATATTAACTTAAATAACTCAATTAATAACTTCATTATATGTTCATGTCTATGACTTAATCCGGCCATGAGATTTTGATTAGACTACAAAAGTAGTTCAAGGTTGGAGTGGGAGAAATCTCCTTTTGATTAATGAACTAGCTAGATTATTATTAGTAGCAAATTTCCGAAATTAAGTTAGAGATTAATTAAGGTAAGTGGGTCAATTTTGGCATTAATCGTAATATGGTTTATGCGGTGACATATAATAAACAGATTTTTCTTTTCTCACTTGCCATGATTCTGTAGGGAAGGAAACTGAGGTAGACATCAAATTTGATGGAGATGACAACCGACCAATGTTGAGAATTGGGCCCCTTATAGATGCTCTTGTCAAAACTCTAATAAACTAAGATTATATTCATTCAATCGATAATTAGAAATTATCAAACACTTTGAATTAACTCAAAATATATTAGACTCACCTAGAATTTGAGTTTTTCTCTATCACTACTATTTCCAAAACACCTTTCTAGAGCCAAACCCCAACCCTTTTCACGTCAAGCCAAACGTTGAATTTCTCCATTCATCAAAATGGGGTCGTCGTATAAATGTAGGGTACCCTAAAATTCGGAATCCTATAGAGTACCACAAGCATATCCATGGCAAAATTCTAGTTCAAAATATTTGTTTCATGACAAATCTTTTCGTCCATCGGTGCTTACAACTAATCCCATTAGAGCATTACAACAAGAGTTACTTAATTAGATTCAACGAGTTTGCTTATCAATAAAGGTTTATTTTGTGTTTATAAGATTTTGGACCATTTCAAATTATAGAAAAGGATTTATATAAATAACTATTACTTATAATAGTTTAGTATTTGCATTAAATATACAACATCTTGAAGAAGGAGACAATGGTTATGAATTAAGCAATTTGTCAATATAAATTTCCTAAGCAAATGGATAACTTGAAATTGAGTTGACATATGAGTTGTTTGTGAAAAGTATTGATGATGTTTTTACGTGTATAATTAAAGTGAAACAATAATATTCCATAAATTTTAGCATGTCATGATTGAGCATTAAATGAACTTATTACCTTAATTAAGACTTTTGTTATAAAATATATACTTAAATCCTTGCAGACATTGTCTTTTTTTGTTTCTACTTTTACGTGTTCTACGGAAAAGACCCTTATTATAGGTAGTGCTAATAATTCGACGAATTATGTTGTTTTGTTTAAATTGTAAAGGAAAAAAATGTATCCTATATTCTTAGGCGTGTAGGCAGAAGAAAAAGAGAGATAAGAAGAATTTAAAAATACAGTAAAAAAGAAGGAAGAGATAAAAGAAACAACAACTCCTTAACTCAGGGACTTGATGGATATACATTGCAACGCGTATTTTCAGATTGAGAATCAAGAAAATTACTTTGACTTTGGCTAATCTAGTTATTCTTTTCCACGTAAAAGTTTATATTTAATTTAATCTCTTTATTTAATTCATATCAGTATATTCAACATTATAATATATATATATATATATATATATATATATATATATATATATATATATATATATATATATATAACACAATAATTAATTTCTAATTAATTATTTAGAAACTAATTTAAAAATTAATTTCTTTGACAACTAAAATCTATATAGTTAATATTAATGAGTAATTTAGATATCAATTCATAATAGAAACTATTTTAATTAAAAATTTAGAAACATATAATAATTTTTTGAAACTATTTTAATTATCAATAACTTTTAATTTATAAATTAGTGTCTAAATTGGTCACTACATTACTAATTATTTTTAGACACTAAATTTTTCATTATTTAAGGTTAGGTTTGTCTTGTACTTATAAGTGTACAAATCAATTCATAACGGTCATGCAAAAGGCTATTCATATATAATTGTCTAGAGTTGTTAAAATGGGTTGGAACCCGCAAGCTAACCCGGCTCACCACGGGTTCGGGTCGGGTTGGGTTGAAACTTTTTTACAAATTTCAATACGGGTTAATTTTTGACCCGGCTCTGTAGAACCCGACTCACTCAAGTTGAACCCGTGGTGAGCCGGATTGGTGGATAAAAGGATCACACAAGTGTTTTTTATTTATTTCTTATTAAGTTAGACTTTACATTTGGGTCATGTTAGCTTGTTTTTTTATCCAACACATAAATAATTTGTAATTTTTTTATTTTGGTTTGTATTTGGATTGTATTAAAGTTTATTTAAATTTTAATTAGAATTACAATTTAATTTTGACTGAAAAAAAAATAAAAAAAATAATATATTTTTTTAATTAAGTGAACCCGTGAGCCAACCCATGTAACCCGCCAACCCGTGGTGGGCCGGACTGGGTTCGAATTTTTTTGGCTCGCTAAAAAGTGAGCCGAGTTGGGTTGTTCATTAAATCATCAACCCATGATGGGTTGAGCCAGGTCGAACCGGGTTACCCGTTTTGACAGCTCTATAATTGTCCTATAGTTATAAAAATCATTGAAAATTAATTAAAATTTATTATAAAAAACATAAAAGTAACTCTTAAATATAGGTCAAATTATAATATTATTAGAGTCGGTTGTTTTGTTGAAAAAAAAATATGAAAAAACGTAAAATTAGTTTTAGCCTTTTTAATAAATAAATATTTATGTTAGTCGACTTAGTTGATCTTAATATTATAGGCTTCATGTTGGACTCTAATAGAATAACTTCAATTCATGATGTTATCTTAATTACTTTTAACCTTTTTAAATACTAAAATATTTATGTTAATGTTAAACCAGCTTAGCTTAACTGACATTAAATAAAATAATATTCAAATTAATAAAGTTAATATCGCCTAAATTGACATTAATCTTATTTATTTTAATTAAATATTTTTTATCTCATTATTTTGAAATTTTATGTTTCGTTTCTAAATTGAATATATACTTATTTTGCCTTTACACTTTATGAATATATTCACCAACAAACAACACATAAAATGTTAATCATAGGACAAACAAAGTTCCATAGTAAAAATATAATCTTCACGTGTTTGTTGGAAAAGATGTTATACATGACTTTCATTAAGTGCATAGATGAAATATGCATATATTTAATTTAAAAATAAAACACAATTTTAAAAATAACTTAGAAACCAAAAAAATATTTAATCATTTTTATTTTTTATTTGTTTAAGTTAGCACCAGCCAAGCCAACACTAATTTATATGTTATGAATCCATGAACCTTCGTGCAACGAATAAGAACAATAAATCATTTTTAATCTAAAAAATCATATATTTAAAGATAACAAATCTTTTCACTCATAATTTTTCTCCCTCACTTCCTATATACTTCTCATATTCATCTACTTCATCCATATTTATCTTTTTCACCCACACTGATCTCCTTCAACAAACATCTCTTTCATCCACACACATCCCATATGTCCACACTTTTATCCCCATATTCTCTATTCACACTCATATCATTTCTTTCATCCACACTCATCTCTTTTGTACACTAATATTTCTTTTCTGTTTTTTTCATTTGTATTTTATTTTTTAAAACACGGAGGATTTGTACGAGAAACATTCTTTTTTGAAATTATTGTCATTTGAATTAACTAAACTGACATAAAATAGGTTTGAGGACTGTGTCATGTGGAGAGTAGATTCAAGTACTAGGATAAAGTTTTCGGAATAAGTTTGTGTTGCAAATAAGCCACTTAAAGAAGTGTACCCTAGATTATACTCAAATACAAAAATAAAAAACGAAACATTAATTGACTATGGAAAGTGGAAGGATAATAAATGGAAATAGGAACTAGGCTGCAGGAGAGAATGGTTTGAATGGAAAAAAAAATCATAAGTAACAAATTTCTTATCAGAGATTGAAAGTATTTCATTAGATAAGGAAAAAAAGGATACTTGATTATGATGATGAGGATAAAAGGTATTCGATGAAATTTGCATATAAAAAATTGAAGGGTAATCAGAGTATTAATTATGAAGACATGTTCAAGAAATTGTGGTAGGTCAAAGCTACCCTTCTAAATAGTTTATCTTTAACGAGTTATGGTTAAAGGTTTGGCCACAAAGGATATCCTAACAAGTATAGGAATAATACTTGTAAATGACATGTGTCCTACGTGTGGTGAGAATGAGAACACAATAAGTCATTCTATATGTGTAACGTGGCGGTAAAAGTATGGAACATGTTTTATTAGGGGTGGCAAAACGGGTCAACCTAGCCCGTTTTGACCCGACCCGACGGTAGCCCGAAAAATACGGGCCAGGACGGGCTGGCGGGCTAACCCGCCAGTTTTTGCCTCTTTTTTTCCCATTTTGGACGTGGCAACTAGGTGATTTGTAGTTTTTTACAACCACTTGTTTCAATAAAGATATGTATGCATATTTACATATATAACATGAATCAATAAACGCGTGTATTGAATAAAATTGTAAGCATAAAGCAAATCATTGCTTGACTAAAGTTATAGTGCCAAATGCATAGTTCCAGTGGTAAATGCATACAATACAACAAATTAACCACAACATAAGATCTGCATAAACCAATATAACATTTTAAACACTACACCACAAATTTAAATCCCAATTCCAGTGCCTGAAAGAGTCACAAAATAGTCACAAAATCTCAATCCTTCAACATCCAACCAACATAAACCAATCTAACATTATAAACACTACACCACAAATAAAATCCCAATTACAGTGGCTGAAAAGGTCATAAAACACTACAAAACGTGTTGGTTGTCCCCTGTAATTTCAAATTTCAATCCAACCAACATAAACCAATCTAACATTATGAACACTACTACAACAGAAGATAGAAGTCCAAAACGAGACAATTACATCAGTACAACACAATCAACTACATCAGAAACAAAAAATCATTCATTAAGTTCTCCTATGCCAAGAGTATTTGAAGCACCCATAGAAGAAGGCCCCTCCAATGTTCCATCTTTTAATGTGTGAGGCACTTCATCATCTTGTTAAAACATGACATGTAAATGAAACAAAAAGTTAGAATATCAAAATTAGTGTGAAAAATATAAGATTTTTACTGAATTTAAAATATGGAAATTACCTTCACAAAAGCCATGCATATAACTTGAAGTACAAATAAGTGCTTTAACACATTCTGGCAACAATCGATTTCTATACTTATTTGAGATTCTTGATCCAATGCTGAAAGAAGATTTTGATGCAACTGTAGTGATTGGGATACTTAGCAAATCCCTTGCCGTCAATGCCAAATCTGTCAAACGTTCACTATGAGTCTTCCACCATCCAAGAACATCCATAGGCTCTGTGAAGTCTATATCTAATATTGGCTCATCCAAATATACATCTAATTGATTCCTTCCCATTTTTACCATAGCTTGGAGTCTATGCTTTTTAATTTCCTAACATGAGAAGAAAAAAAAATAGTTAAGTCAGCATCAAAAATAATAATTAAACTACAAAGGTTGTACTATGCTTAGAAAACTTACATCAAGATGTGGACATTTGGAGGAAGCAGAAGATGTTGAGATATTACTACGTCTTGCTTCAGTTGAACTTGAAGTATTTGTACAATATTGAGAGAAAAGCCTATACAACTTCTCCTTGATGGTATCTAACTTTGCTTCCCAAGAAAGGGGATCAATTTGCTCTAAACAATATCCCAATGTTTCCAACTTCACTCTTGGGTCTAAAATAGCACCAAATGCAAGGACCTCACTGTATTCATCCCAATATTTATCAAATTTGATCATCATCCTTTCAGCTATATGTCTTATAAGGTCATCTTCATCTTTTCCCTTTTCCATTAAAAGAGTTTGAATATTCCACACTTGTAAGAAGTATAAATTGGATGTGGGATAACTTGAGGCAAAAGTAAAAGTTGTTATATCATAAAAAGGCATCAAGAAAGTACAAATCTTTTCTGGTCTCTTCCATTTATCTGGAGATGGACAACACTTATAATTCTCATCAACTAAGTGTAAACTTCCAAACACTCGTTGGTATTGAAGGGCGCTTTGAAGCATCAAGAACGTTGAATTCCATCTTGTGGGAACATCTAAACACAAAGTACTTTTTGCATCAATGTCCCCAACCTGGTTAATGCATTGCTTAAATTTTATCATTTTGCTCTCTGATCCCCTAACATACTTAATGCTCTCCCTTATTAGATCCACACCGTCACCAATCGCCTTCAATCCTTCTTGCACAATGAGGTTTAAAATGTGTGCACAACAACACACATGGAAGAATTCACCATCACAAAGTAAGGAGTTTTGCAAAACAAGTTTCTCTTTTAAGGTTTTAACCAAAACATCATTACTAGAAGCATTGTCTAAAGTGATGGGAAAGATTTTGTTTTCAAGCCCCCACTCATGTAAAAACTCATTTATCTTCTTACACAATTCAAACCCAGTGTGAGGTGGAGGCAAATGACAAGTTTAAAATTTTGCTAGACAACTTCCAATTACTACCAACATAATGGGCTGTCAAACATATGTAACCCTCTGTAGTAGAAGACGTCCACAAATCTAAAGTTATGCAAATCCTAGATGGAATGCTTGTCAACTCTTCCTTCAACAAGTTTTTTTCTCTCTGAAATATTCTCAAAACACCACTTTTAATTGTATTTCTAGACACCAAAATATCATCATGATTCAAGTAGGTTATCCAAGTCCTAAGTTCTTCATACTCAACAAACTTGAATGGCAAACCATGCCTGATAATAAGATTAGCACACAACTCACGGGACACCATTTGATCTATTTTTTTGGATTTTAATTTTCCTTGCACATCCATCATCATTTGACTCACATCTTCAAACTTGATTTTGTTACATTTTTCAAGATGACGCTTTAAATGAGAGGTCCTATACTTTTTACTCCCAACCAAATATTTTTTATTACAACCATTACATTGTGCCCTCTCTTTCCCATCCTCACCAACCCCTATCTTAGTAAAAAACTTCGAAACGTCAGAAGTGGTTGTCTTGTCCTTTTTCTTATTCAATTCAACACTATCCTTATCCTCAACATGATGGACATCCGCAACAAGTTTACTTATAGCTTCACTAACATGTCTACTAATTAAGTCGTCCATTATTAATCAGTTATCCCGACAATAGCGCACTACCACAAAAAAAAAATACTACACCAGTTCCAGTTTCAACAAACTCAATTCACTATAATTTCAAGTAACCTCAATGAAAACATTTTCAACAAGCTCAATAAAAAAAAATTTCAAGTTCAATCAAAACAGTTTCAACAGATACACATATCAAACAACACATACACACTTCGAACAAAATCTCCAATTAAATACAGTTCCAAGCTCACTCAAAGCAACCATAATTACAAACATAAGCCTCTCATACAAAAAAGTACCTGCAATTTCAGTAGCTCGCAGCCCACACCCTCCAATAGTTGAAAAGAGCACACTCCAATCGAATCTGTGTCGCCATTCCATAAATCCAAAGTGATTGCTACTGTTTTTCACTACAAATGAAATAAGTAAACAATGTAGACAAAAATTAGGGCCAATGTTTCATTATTTAGGGGAAATGAAAGATCAATTGGAAAGTTACACTAAATAAAAAAACTACGAAGAGGAATTGAAAAAATTAGGGCAAATTCAAGACAAAGGAACCTACCTCTCCACCACGGCAGCCTTCGTCGTTGTTGAAATTGGTGGTCGTCCAAGACAAGGTTCAACGACGTCCCCTACATTCATGCGAGATTGGCATCGCAGAGATGAAAATCAAAGAAGAACATGGACGTCATCACAGAGGGGCTTCAATCAAGAAGAAATCGAAGAAGATGAGATGCTGCTTGAGTGGAGATTGTGTTTGGGTTCGGCTATTCAAGGAGAAGATGTGAGTAGCTCTCTCTCTTTCTCACAATCGCACACGGAGAAGAAGGATCTCTCTCTCTCTCAATCACAAAAGTGACTTGGAAGTTGTATGGAATGAAGTAGAAGAAGTAAGTATTATTACTTACTAAACGAGGGGTGAACGGGTTGCGGGTTGGCCTGTTATAACCCTACCAACAACTCGTTGGGCCAGCATAGAAAACGGGTCGGGCTGTAGCGGGTCAGCGGGTTAGAAAACCTTTCCCGACCCCCCTTTTATGTGTCAGGTTGTCGGGCTGGCCCGTCGGGCCTGACCCCCTTTGACACCCCTATGTTTTATAGGGGTAGGAATCATGAATGTACATAACAACTAGACTAGTGAGTGTAACGTCCTGGCTGAAAATTACTTATATGAAAATTAAAATATGAAAATATAATAATCATCTGCATTTATTATTAAATACTTTCCCAAAAAGACGGGAAATTTTAAAACATTTATTTCAACGCGTCAACTGTAACTAAAATCCACGACATTCAATTATGACAAATATAAATTGTTCATCAAACCATTACAAAATAGTCCATAAAACTTCCATGAGATGACTAATATAAAAACTCCCATAGCTGGCCCCATTTTGACTCTAAGCATCACGTGCTGACCTACATCCACATCTGCTTCCATGTAACAAGTTACATAATCATCGCCATCCACATTACAATTAAGGAAAACATTTGTGTGTTCGTGCATATAATCCCAACTATTATCTCTTCACATATCTAACCAATTATCTTACATACTTGCATTCAAATGTTTCCTTCCCATACATTATCCTCGACCACCCAATGTCATACACAAATTTTTAAACAATTTAGCCAAGTACCCAACACGAATAAAAATGGGTGTGCTGACCATACCTGATGTGTCGCCTAGCGACAATACTTGCCGTGCCAGGCGGTGCATACAATTATGGGTTCTGCCCAGATTTTTGCTGCACCTGTACGAACCCTAAAAACCCAAATCACACTTCCAGCGCAGCTTTTGATATGATTTTAATGCACAAAAACACCCAAGTTCATGCTAATTCAACTTAATATCATTTTCATGAAAATAGTACATCATTCCTAACCAGAAATATATTTCATCATTCCCAATTCCCATATGAACCCTAATCCCCCAATCATGGCAGTATTCATTCAATTATCACCAATTCATACAATTTCTGACATGTAAACACATGAAAATGTTTATAATTTGATATAAGATTCCAACCAAGCACCACCAACATCACATAACTCAAGAAAACATAACAATTGGGAAAGCCAGTTTGTGTTGCCTAGCGGGAAGCACATAGCCACCAGGCGGTTCATATAAAAAAGCCAGAACTGGGTTCTAGAGCATGTGTTGCCTGGCTGGTCATTCCACCACGCGGTTTTTGGCATTTTCCCAAAACACAAACAATTTACTACATTTTGGCATAATCCAAGGTTCACATGCATTCCATTCAATTTAGAATCATACAATAAAAAGTAAAGCACGAAAATACAACTCTCCTAACCTGGATTTTTCCCGCACTAATGCTCTTCTAGAGTCTTTTTTTTTATTCCAATTTGATTCCAAGCCTTGTCTCCACCCAAGCGCTCACTCACTCTCTTTATGTTCAAGTTTATGCTCAGAATTTCTCCCTTAGGCAGCCCACACGAAATGCACACTCCCAAAACACTCTCTTCCCACTTAATTGACCAATTAACAAGTCTTAATGGTGGTTAATGAATTTGAAACAAAAATGTGCATTCATATAACCTTAATTGCCATTCAAACCATTAGAGGTGGTTTCTCCAGCCCTTGCTTGGCTGCCCCTTTCTCAACTAGGGTTTCTGGCCTTTCACATTCATGCCAAAAATTGATTTTTGCAAAAAGAAAGTTATTTTGCTTAAGCCAAGGTTCGAACCCATAACCCTCCAATATCAAAACAAGTGCACAACCAATTCAACCAATTCATGTTTCATAATAATATCTATAAATCTAGAAATTTATACTCTCTTATCACACTCAAACATATCGTAAAAATAATATAATTAAATAACATACAATTGGCACACATAAGACTTGAACCCAAGTCCCTTCATATAGCCAAGTATTCTCAACCACTTAAGTTAACATTTAATTCCATAAAGGCTCCCACTACCCATATTTATTAAATAATTATTTAAATTCCTCGAGTCTTAAGTGAGCACTTTCAACACTTCCACCTAATTGAACTTAACCACAAAGGGAAAATGATTTGGTGGAGGGTTTGGATAGTTGTAAATTGGGGCCTATGGAATAAGAGAAATGATGTAGTGTTTAGGAATGCAAAGGTTGATGCTAAAGATATCTTTTGCATGGAAATATCTTAGAGGGGAGCGAACCAAAGGTCAATATTTAAGGTGAAAGGATCATAAGAGGTATATGTCAACAAACATAAATAAGATTGTTGTTGACATATTTCATGTTTATTAAATTCATATAGTTTTGGAAATTTGTAACCTTTTCCAAGACATTTTAGTCTATTGTGACTACATTCTTATGCATGTGTGGATATTGGAGTGCTTAGAGTAACAAAAGTCTTTCTCAACAAAACAAAGACCATGTGATGTGGAATGATGGAGAAATGGAGAGACATAACATATTGCAATTTATATGCCATTGGTGTGGGTGAAGTAAAGGAAGGACAAATAACCATGATTGACAAGAAAATCATCTTTGAGTAGTTATGTTAAGCTAATACAACATATATAGCTATAATCACACTTGGGATATGTAAATCTCCTGATGGTTGGGCTAGTAGCAAGCTAGCCCTTGCGAAGGAAGTATGGTTAAAATTGCATTTATGTATCTTTAAGATGTTGTGTAAACTCTATCAAATTGATGATGATGTAATGTAAAATATTAATGTTTGGATGTTAGTATTAATGTCTTTCTATTCGTAATACACTAAGTATATATTGTATATGGGTTTGATCATCCCAAATGCTTCGTTTAATTAAAATTCTTTGTTAATTAAAAATGATAAAATAAATGAATATTAAAAGTATATTTAATTTAGCATTGCCTTAAATAAGTTTTAAAATAAAAAATCATAAATGTCAGTTTGACCGATGTTAAATTGCTTTAATAAAAAAAATAAAAATTAGTGATAAATTGGTGTCAACTTAACCTATGCTACTTAGAGTTAACCTTCAAAAGACAATGTTAATGAATTAGCAACCATGATTTTAGAGTCACACGTAATGCAAATCCAATGGTAATAGCTGATTAGCATCAATTTTTACTTATTCATGTTAGCTTTTGGTTGATACCAAATGTTTATTTTTCTTGTTGTGAACATACATGATGAGAGCAATAAATGAAATCCATTGACAATGCAAGTTACCTAATTGTCTCAATCATGTTAGAACATGTCACATTGTTTCTCCATGTTCTCATTTATTTTCCTCTTCTTTTTGTTAATAGAAGAATATAAATACAACAAACGTGCTTGTGGGATGGGTTGTCCTGCCAGCCTATGACTTGATGGGTTAGTGGTCCTGGTGAGCCAATCTAGAACAAGTTAAAAAAGTCAACCATCCCACTAAATCAATGACAAGATGACAAGTCAATCCAATAAGCTTGACTAATTTTGCCACTCATGTTGAAGGATGAAACCAACTTTAAGAATCCAAGGAGACAAATAGTTTTTCTTCCCTTGTCAAAAGGGAATGTTATGTTTTAACATTAACTTTTAGTTTATCTTATATATTTTTACTCTCTTACTTCATGAGTATGCCAAATATGTTACACTTCTTGATCTTGAGGAGTAAGTCTCGTATATGTATATCCCTTCTTCTTAAAGATTAGGCCTTTTATATTTATATTTCTCAAGTTCAAGAATTGAACATTATATACCTTTATTTCTTTGCACTTGAAAAGTAAGAAAAAAAAATACAATAACTATATCCATAACAATAAAATATTCAAAACATTAAAATATAATATTCAAGTCATTAATATAGTTATATTATTTACATATAATTCTACAAAGAATAATAATTAATAATTATTCCAGTGCACCCAATAGTCTCATCGCTTAGGAGTTGCGGTCAAGGAAAGTTTAAATTCACATTCATCCTTCCACCTTTGAGGTGTAGGCTCCAAACTGGACAATACCTCAGATGCGGTAATTGACCCTAATGATGTCACTCGACGATCTTGGGATCGAAACATTGGTCTCGTATGTGGGAAATGAAAGTGATTTCCCTTAGCCTTCCATTGTGGGATGAACCATCATTCCCCCCAGACCTCAATTGGGGAGCTTAAGTTGTGTACACTCAATAATCCCACATCGTTAAGGAATCAATGTCAAGGGAAGTTTAAATACCCCTTCCTCTTTTCACCCTCTAAGGGTCTTTTAAAAAGAAAACTGATGTGGTGATTAACTCTAACAATGTCTTGATGGACTTGGGGGTCTGAACAATAGTGATGCAAATAAAACTCTTGTTAGATCATACCATGAGAAGAGAATAAACAAAACATATAAGTTGTTTAATTTTTTTTTTAATATAGGTCAAATGAACCCAACTAACTTAAATTGTAGATTAAAAAAAATCGAGTTGGATTGAAGGTGGATTGACAAGCTACAACAACCCTTTATCATTTTTATTATAATTATTTACTATTTCTAATTATATAGGTTCACAATTTAATTTTTTGTAATCACTATAATGTTGTTTAATATTGTTCAAGTTGTTTGATATTAATTTATGTTTTTTCCAATTATATAGGTTGATATTTTGATTTTTACTTGTCATCTTGATAAGAATGTATGGTAAAATAGGTAAACGGTGTGATTATACTATTATAATGTCATAGTAGAGTCAATCAACTTTGATTGCACTCCAATAAATATATAAAATCAATTAGGAGAATAAAATATATTTAAGTGAATCAACTCACGTAAACTATCAGATTAGAGGTTGAACCGACTTATAAGTTTTTTTACTTAAAAAAAATAAATCAAGTTGAATTAACTATTTTTTAACTCAATACATATCAACCACTCATTCTAATACCATATTCTTTCCTCCTCGCTACCGTAATTTTTACGGTTAAAAGCAATGAATGTAAAGTCGACCAATCTAACTATTAATTCATTCATTAGATTTCTCATTACTCATCCTTATTGGTCTTCTCATATTCTATTTGTTTATCTTTATCTTTGAATCTAATTTTCTTATATTTTATTACTCCTTATATATTTTTACTTGATTTAACTAACATTCTAACCTCCTTTTTTGTTTCATATTTTTAATATATTTACCTGTTTATAGAATTTTCAATTAAGGTTTTCTATAGTAATATAAACATTTCCTAATATTTATTAGTAACTTAATTTATTTTATTATATTACTAGCATGACACCCGTGTCTACGCCCGAGTCTATATGTTTTTTTCTTTTTAATTATACATTCGGATATGAATTTGTTTGTGTCATATTGTAAAATTGATATAAAATTAATATATAAAAAAATAATAGTATTATATAGTTAAAATTTACTATTATGAACTTTAGTCCCATGCAAAATAAAAACACTAAATTTTTTAATAAGACTACTGATAATAATTATAATAACAATACTACTAATAATAAGAAGAAAAAATGACTAATAAAAAATACAATTATGCTGCATTGTTAACTTTTAATTTAGAGAATAGGGTTGGCTTATAAATCGTAATATAACACTCAACTAACTGTTATTTTAATGGATTATTTTAATATTCTGAGCAGTCCAAATTAATGGAGCGGTTCAATTATCTAGATCAGTGGTGCAATGATGATTATCTAGAACAGTGCAAATAATAATTACAAAAATTTATACAAACATTTATTTAGATTTCGTATTCATTATTTAAACGTTATGCAATTACATTTAAAAAAAATTTCATTAGAAGTTGTGCAGAATTTTAGAGCAGTGACAAATTTAGATTTCCAATGTAGTGATAAATTTAAATTTTCATTAGAAGTTGTGAATGAAAGATTTAATGATAGAAACATATAGATACATATTTATAATAGTATTATACTAATTACCAATTAAAACTTCATTCATAATTAAAGAAATTTAAAATAATTAATAAAATCAACTAATTGATAAAAAATGTTTAGAAATTAATCATATAATTATTAAATGTAAATGTATAAATTTAAAAGATTTCAATGGAATAAAAAAATTCACTCATAATTAAAAAATTAAAAACAATTAATGAATTTTTTTAGAAACAAATCATATTACATTAACTATTATTATTATATGTTATAATTTTATTTTATTAGTTTTATAATATTTTTCTATTGCAATCTTCAAATATAATTAATATTATATTTAAAAATTTGTGTCTGTATGTTTTCTAAGTCGGTTTTAAAAAAATTAATATAATTGTTATTATATTTAAATAAATAATTTATTTTAAATAATTATATTTAAGTGTTATAATTATTATTAATTATGTATATAATATTTAAATAAAGAATTTGATAATACAAAATTTAAATAATTAATTATATTATTTTTTATAGCAAATTAACTAAAAATAAATTGTATGTTGATTTCGATTTAGTCCCTATATATGTTTTTTTGTTTCAATTTAGTACCTATTTATGTGTATCTTATTCAATTTTGACCTAAATTTTTTAATAATTAAAATCCATTTTTTATAAAATTAAAAGTAATTAAGTATAAAAGTTTTACAAAAATTAAGTATTTGATATTTATATTAAAATTGAGTGGTAAAAGTCATTTTATTAAGTCATTTTTAATAAAAAAAATTAGTATAACATTCATACCCATAGAAATTTTGGTTTAAAATTAGTAAGAGATAATATTGGAAAAAAAATAAAAATTAACAAAACATGAGTGCTTAATAAAAAAGTAATTAATAAATTAATATGTTAAAAAGTCGTTTTTAATAAAAATTATTAGTATAACATTTATACAAATAATAAATTTGGTCTGAAATTGAGAGAAACAATATAAATATTAGTACTTAATTTTGTAAAAATATTTGTACTTAATTATTTTTAATCTTATAAAAAATTGATTACAAAAATATTTTAATTATTTAAAAAAATTGGGACAAAATTGAATCAGATACACATACTTAGGTACTAAATTGAAACAAAAAGACATATATGGGGACTAAATCGAAATCAACACAATGACATCTGATAATGACACTGACACGTGGCATTGTGATGCCACGACACTAACAATGCCACGTGTCACACACAAGGACTTGACACGTGGCATTCTTATTTTTATTTTTCAAAAAATTAAAATTTTTTTAAAAAAATTTAAAAAATCAAAAAAACCACAGACTGACATGTGGCATGTTGACTAACGCCGTTAGTCAACTCTGTTTAAAAGGGACCTAATTGAAGCACTTTTTCAAAAGTTGGGATGCAATTGACACTTTTTTTTAACCGGGTACCTATTTGACCCACTAGCCCCAAACTGGGTACTATACGACTAATTATACCTAAATTCTAATCTTTATCATTCATTTATATGATAAATTCGTCATTCATTCTTTTGGTAAATTAACCATTTATTTGTAGTTTTAAAACTCGGACTTCAATTTTATTTATAAAGAAAAAAAATTGTCACCATAAAATTTTTACTTTTCAGAGACGATCGTGAATAAATATGGTAAATACATAACTCATATCAATATGTCTTGCATTTTTCCATGGACAACACGAGATATAATTACACTAACTATGAATTTTGCAAAATTCTATCAATCAAAACATACAACATTAAAAAATATATCAATTGTCAGTTAACCAAGACCATATATGCATCTGAAACATATTTCACATTCTTTTTGCTAAATTTATTTCTCCCAAGTCCTTTCTTCCTCAATTGACAAACTCCACGTCTCACAAATGGTTCCTAAATCATTCAATCCATAACACATCATCATTTGTATATGATGATAAAATTAATTAATAAGATGAAACAACAAAGTAATATTGTTGGCAAAATTGATATATACCTCTTGAACAACATCTCCAAGCTTGTTTTTGTTCTCTTCCTTACCTGCAATGACAATCATATCATGCAATATTTAGCTTGATCTTCAAAATTTGGGGAGCAGATTAATAAATGAATGCGAAATATTATTTTACCTACCCGAATAACTCTTACACACAATTGTAAATTGTAAATCGTGTTTGAATAGAATATAATACAAAGATAAATTATTCAATAGTTATAAACATTATGTCTAAATATAAATCAATAAATATAAACAAAAAATTAAGAACCAAATAAACATGGAAAATGTAAAAAGTAACCTATTTATGGATAAAGATTATCTTTGGGTGTCTAAACTCTGAAACAACAAGTGATTGTGGTCATTCATGTAATTTGATGAGTTAAAAATTGTTATTCTAAAGAATCTGAGTGAGTTTTATGAAAAAATATTAACCAATTAAGTTTATAGCTACTGGTTTTGTTACCATCATATGAAGTGTTTGATTGATCTTGATTCACTTGGTCAATGCGATATTACCACCACCTGCATAAAAACTATCAGAAACAACTTCCTTCTAATTATGTACAATTATATGTGTGTAGAAATATTCATTCAAACTAAGCTAGTTAGTTTATAGCCACAAATGAAGATATTGGTACAAAACATGAGTCAAAGAACAAAACATAAACATGACCCAGGAAGTTACAATAGTTTTACCCACAATCTTATTTGTAAAATACCTTCAATCATGTCTGCCCAACTATTCCTTTAATAACACCAACCACGAAACCAACTTGTTTTAGTAGAGGACTTCACTCAATGTTAACTTGCAGCATGTAATAAACAACGTTGAAGCAAATATTTATGAGCTTATTAGTGAAATTATTGAGAAAATTAGCTAAAGAAATAAACAAAAAAATATTTATCAAACCTCATAATAAGTTTACGGAACACCTAAAACAACAACACGGGTAACAATGGATATGAAAAAAGAAGAACAAAAAAATCGAAAGTTATTACATTTTGATCACCCAAAAATAGGTTTCGAAACACTTGAAAAACCAAAAAAAGGTTTATGAGATGAAATTGAAACAACAACAAAAATACCTTCATACACATTTGTGTTGGGTTACGTTGGTAATAGTTAGAGAAGCAAACACTTATCTCGGTGATGGAAAGGAAGAAGAAGCTTCAAAGAGAAGCTGAAAGTGTGAGGAAGAAAGAGTAGAGGAGAGAGAATGGAGAAAAGAAGTGTGGCAAAGTGGTAGGTGAGTGTGTGAGTTGTGCTGAAGCTTTTGGAGAAAAGTTGAAAAAACTTAGTTTTGGGTCATGTGTTGAAGCCCAACAATTAAACCTTCAAGGACGAAAAAACCAAAGAAAATGACACATGTTAGAAACTTAGAAATGGGTGTTTAGGTAATATCCAAAATGGAAAGTTACCAAAAAACCTAAAAATTGGACAGTTGTCAACTATTTAAGTTAGGGTATTTGGGTAATATCCAGAGGTCATTGTTTTCTTATATTTTAGACGTGAGGTTGCATTCTGTCCTTCATAATTAAATTGTCCTAAAAGAAATTGCAAAACATACCTTTCAACTCTATTTTAAGTAGAGATGACAAATAAATTCGCCCCATGGGTATTGTCTGAACTTGTCCCCGTTTTGACGGGGAATCCCTGCATTGAATGAATATGGGTATGGGTATGTGGAATCCCTGACTTTTTTGATTGGATGTAGGGATGTATATATCCGTCTCATCCCCATACTCATTCACGCCATACCCCTATCCCCGTTTAAATTATTAAAATATTCACAACTAATTAAGTAACCTTATATATATATACTTTCTATTTTTTATTTATTCTAATTATTAGGTTTGTCATGAAATTTATTCGCATCTCTAATATATTTTCCATCTTATCATAACCTTTATGTAATTATGTTCAAATGATGTATGTAAATTAAATATTTATGTCTCACATTTAGAGCTGTCAAAATGGGTTGGAACCCACGAGCCAACCCGGCTCACCACGGGTGCGAGTTAGGTTGGGTTGAAATTTTTTTACAAATTTCAATACAAGTTGATTTTTGACTCGGCTCACTTAGAACCTAATTCACCCGGGTTGAACCCGTGGGGAGCCGGGTTGGCTCACCAACCCACAAATAAATGGTCACACAAGGTTATTTGTTTTTAGCCAACACAGAGATAATTTGTATTTGTGTGATTTTAGTTTGTATTTGGATTGTATTAAAATTTATTTAGATTTTAATTAGAATTATAATTTAGTTTTGACCGAAAAAAGTAAAAAGTTGTATTTTTTTAATTAAGTGAACCCGTGAGCCAACCCGTTTAACGCACAAACCCGTGGTGGGTCGGACCGAGTTCGAATGTTTTTGGCTCGCTAATAAGTGACCCGGGTTAGGTTGACTCACTAAGTGATCAACCTGTAGTGGGTCGAGCCAGGTTGGGCCAGATTACTCGTTTTGACAGCTCTACTCACATTTGGCTCGTTTATTGTATATTTTCCTTTCACATGAGAATGTTTAACACTCTCAATTTAAGTGTTTAATAACATAAATCTTTCATTTACTATGTAATATAAAAAAATTCTTCTTTACTTATTATTATTAATTTTTGTTTCATTTGAAGAACTATTTTGTTTCACTAAAACAATTTTCGTTATTTCTCAACCATTGACTATATATGTTAATATTTGAAAAGTTTTCTTAGATCTCTAAGTTATTTTTCATCTTATTATACTCTTAATTATACATTTATTTTCCCTTGTGTGATTTCATTTAATAGTGTCTCAAATTATTTCTAAGACACACATTTGTTAATTTTTTAATATTTTTATTTATTGTTTATTTTCATCATGTAAAATACTATTTTGATATATTTTATATAATTATTTTTTATTTTCTAACCCATTATCAATCATAGTTTAATTTTGTCAGTATAATTGTATAAATAAATTTTATTTACTAGAATATAAAAATTTAGTGTAATTGCCATGATCTTTTTAATCACCATCAAACATATATTGAAGTTAAAAATATACAAGATCTATGTTAAAATTTTATTATTATTAGTCTAATATTTTTCCTATGCGTCATTTTGATCAAGTGATGTATTATAACTTTTATTAGTGTATAAAAAAAGATATTCATTAGAATTTGAAAAATTGGAGTAAACAAACATTTAAAATATTTTAATTTGAATATTTGTTTTTCTTTTATATTTTTAAAATAAATATTTTAAATTTTATCAACTAGGTTCCATTGATGTTTGCAAATTTAATAAATGTTTTGGTTCTTATGAAATTTTATTTGGTATTCTAATTTAAAATGTATACAATTATAATTTCTTTCAAAATATTTGATATCGAAGAAACAACAATTCTCTTAATATTGAATATTTGATAAATTTTTATTATTATTTTATAAAAATTAATTAAAATCAATATTGAAGTAGTAAAAAAACGGGTATGGATATGGTATGAGATTATATCCGTTACCCAGTGGGGATGAGGATGGGATAAAAGTTTGATACCCGTTGGGTTTGGGTATGGGAATGTAGATGAATTTTTTTCTGAGGGTATGGGATAACAAAACCGTCCCCGCCCCTTTGCCATCCCTAATTGCAGCTCATTCTCAAAACAACCTTTTAATAAAGGAATAATCTCTTATTAGAATTCTTATACCCAAAAGTAAGAATGTATTTTAATGGCGCTGAATTCGATTCTACTTACAATGAGAAGAGTCCATCAAGAGACAAAAAAAATAACATGGAGAATTGACAAATAAGGCAATTTCTCAAACAATTGGATCAAATAAATGAGTTAAGTCACTCTAAAAGTACACTACTTCTCAAATTCTAAAAATATTCTCTCCCCTTTTACCGCATAACTTTTTGTTTGCGTTGGGCAATCTAAAACTTATATCTAATCATTCTATTTTCTTAAATGGTTTGTTGGACCAACTTTGGTCTCAAAATAGTTTATTCACCTACTACTTCAACCTAGGGTTGAGCAAATAATGTGGGTCAATCTGAATCTAACATATCTGGTTCACGGTCTACCTGTGGTATTCCAGTAGACAATACTATTCATAGTGAAAAGTGCATAAGCCAGTTTCAAAACTATGACAACAAACTTTGAGATAGAGAAATTCAATGAGAATAATTTCTCATTGTGGCAATTTAAGATGAAAGCAATTTTGAGAAAGGACAATTGCATAATAGCAATTGAAGCAAGACCCGCAGAAATGACGGATCAAAAGTGGAAGGAAATTGACAACAATGCCATCGTGAATTTGCACCTAACCAAAATAGATTCGATATTTTCCAGTGTGGCAGAGAAAGAAACAACAAATGAGATTTGGGACACCTTTACTAAATTATATGAGGTAAAGTCTCTTCACACATTGATATTCTTGAAAAGGAAACTTTACACTCTTCGGATGAGTGAGTCCACTACGGTGATGGACCACATCAACCACTTGAACACTTTGTTTACTCAACAATCAGCAGCAGATTTCAAACATAGTTGAAAATGAACACATAGAGCTTCTACTGCAGAGTTTACTTGACTTGTATGATTAACTCATCATCAATATTACAAATAATAATGTTATAGGATGTCTACACTTTTAGGATGTTACTAGATCTATTCTTGAAGAAGAATCCAGGCAGAAAAACAAAGTTGATAGGGCGAAAAGTTCTAAACAAGCAGAAGCATTGACGATGACGTGAGCAAGATCAACAAAACGTGGCTCTAGTGGGAGTCAAAATAATGACAGGTTAAGCTGTTGAAGTAAGAAGAATTACAAATACAAATGCTACTATTGTGGCAAGAAAGGGCACACATAGAAAGAGTGCTGGAAGAGGAAGAATGAAACATAAACTTCTCAAGGTTGTATTGCAACTACCTCAGAAGATGGAGAAATTCTGGTGAGCAAAGCAGCGATCAACCTTAATGGTGAATTTTTTTTTCATTAAAGGTGGATAATGGATTCAGGTGCAACATGGCACATGACTCGTCATCGAGATTGGTTTCACTCTTATGAGTCAATCTCAAGTGGATATGTGTTTATGGGCAACGACCATGCATTGGAGATTGTTGGAATTGCTATAGTCAATATAAAAATGCATGACAGTACCATTTTCACAATTCAAGGGGTACGACATGTGTAACATCCTGGTCGAATATTACGAATTTTAAAGAAATAAAATAAAATAGATAATGTAAACGCATTAGTTTAAACTACCTTTTCCCAAAATGCGGGAAGATTTAAAACTTTATTACATCGCCAATTATTCAAAAATCTGCCAAACATATAAAATCAAATACAAATTTCAATTCTGATAACATTAGTGGTTACAAAGTCCTTAAAATCCACAAAGCAGTAAAAATCTGTTGAAAAATCCCCAAGATAGCCCACGCTCTGGCTCTATGCCTCACCAGGTCCACCTACAACATCATCTGCTCTCGTGTAACGAATTACACGATCATTGCCAATCATAAACAGATGGGATGCGCTACATATACGTAGATATAAATATCAGTCAATATATACAAACACGAGTCAAAGGAACCCTATCCTTTGATTTCATACCACATGGCCACCACCATGTTATCCATGTTCTACGTCTTTAGATGTATACTTGGAGATGCTTTTGCTACCACACCTACAAGCCATAGCTTGTAGAACACATGTAGGAAACCTGTTATGGACCACACTCCGTAACGTTAGGTGGAGTTCCCAATACGAAACATAGTTCGTAATGTCCCAAGACTACCAAACTCATCGGTTAAATACCGAGGAAGGCAATCTTTCTGGAACCATCCGTACGAGCCACAACTCGCACACTCATACCGGCAACACTCGCCAATCCGAGCAACAACTCAAGCATTCCTCGCGTTCATCCACCATCCCGAGCCACAACTCAAGAGATGTCATTCCTAGCCACAACTCAAGGAATGTCACGTGTTTACCCTCTATCCCGAGTCACAACTCAAGGGATACTGTTCTGAGCCAAAATTCAAGGAACACTCCAGCAAGACGCTTTTTAAGGTATCACCAAAGCATTGTAGACCACGCCCATCCAAAGCAAAAAAAACATTCTGCCACTACATTATCGCCTGGCACTACTCTAAAGCCTCCAAGCGAAACTCAATTCTAGACCGCCTGGAGGGTCACATTTGCCGCTAGGCGCTAAGTGCCTTACCTCACACTACCTCTAAAGGTATCACTTGGCGGGATGACCCTCACCGCTAGGTGCTACGCGTAGCGATGGCAACGGGGCAGGGCGGGCACGGGTTCTGCTATCCCATACCCATCCCCGTAAAAAAAATTCATCCCCATCCCCATACCCAAACCCAACGGGTATTAAACTTTTGTCCCATCACCATCCCCACCTGGTAACGGGTATAATCTCGTACCCATACCCATACCCATTTTCTTACTACTTCAATATTAATATTAATTATTTTTTATAAAATAATAAAAAAATTATGATAAAGGAAACATAATATTATCAAATATTCAATATTAGAAGAATGATTGTTTCTTCGATATCAAATACTTTAAAATAAATTATAATTGTTTATATTTTAGATTATAATACTAAATAAAATTTCATGAGAACCAAAACAATTATTAAATTTGCAAATATTAATGAAACATAGTTCATAAAATTTAAAAATATTTTTTTTAAAAATATAAAAGAAAAAAATATATACAAATTAAAATATATTTTAAATGTTTGTTGTTGCTGATTAAGTGTATCTGAAATGTTTTTGATGATGTCCATAATAGCATGACAATGGTTAACATGACATGTGTGTGATAATCTGAAAATGTTAATCTGCTGCGTCGATAGTCGACTAGCCAACTAATGTAGTCGACTAGGTTCGTGCCTGATAGCAGCTGTTATATAAAAACAGTTTATGCACTTCCCGATAGTCGACTAGCCAACTAATGTAGTCGACTAGGTTCGTGCCTGATAGCAACTGTTATATAAAAACAGTTTCTGCACTTTTTGAAGCTGAATCTGTTCAACCAAAAGAAAGAAAGAGAAGTGTGAAACAGGTTCTTGGAGCTATCTTGGAAGGTCCTCTTGAAGATTTCTATCAAGACACATTCAATTTTGACTTGGCAAGATGAAGAAATTTCAGTCTTGGAAAAGGTGTACTCAATCCATTTTGTAGGCTTTGTTTTTGTGTTTTGATACAGTTTGAAACTGTTTGTTTCTGTTGTTTTCTGTCTAAAGCAAGTGTGTGATAGCCTTGCTGTTGTGTGGTTGTGCAAGTGTGTGGATGCCTTGCGTGTGTGTTCCTTTATCTTAGAATTTAGATTTATCAAGTGTATTTGTAAATCTTTAAATTCTTGTGATATAGTGAATATCTCTAGCTGTGGTTTGCTAGATGAACTGGATGTAGATTCTTAAGAATCGAACCAGTATAAAAATTTTGTGTGCTTTATCTCTTTCTCTCTATATCTTGTCATAGTATAAATGCTCCACACATTAAGCATCAAACCATACTATTTCAATTGATTCAAAAGCAAAGGTTTTTATCAAAACAATTTCAAAAGTGCTAAAACTGGACAAAATTTGTTAATACCAATTCCCCCCCCCCTCTTGGTTGTGAAATATTGGAGCATCAATTCTAACATTTGTTTACTTCAATATTTTAAATTCTAATAAATCTCTTTTTTATACACTAATAAAAGTTATAATACATCATTTGATCAAAATGATACAAAGAACAAATAATAATCATAATAAAAGTTTAAAATAAATTATAATTGTTTACATTTTAGATTATAATACCAAATAAAATTTCACGAGAACCAACACATTTATTAAATTTACAAACATTAATGAAACCTAGTTAATAAGATTTAAAAATATTTTTTAAAAAATATAAAAGGAAAACAAATATTCAAATTGAAATATATTTTAAATCTTTGTTTACTTCAATCTTTTAAATTCTAATGAATCTCTTTTTTATACACTAATAAAAGTTATAATACATCATTTGATCAAAATGATACAAAGAACAAATAATAATCATAATAAAATTTTGAAATAAATTATAATTGTTTATATTTTAGATTATAATACCAAATAAAATTTCATGAGAACCAACACATTTATTAAATTTGCATACATTAATGAAACCTAGTTGATAAAATTTAAAAGTATTTTTTTAAAAATATAAAAGCAAAACAAATATTCAAATTAAAATATATTTTAAATGTTTGTTTACTTCAATCTTTTAAATTCTAATGAATCTCTTTTTTATACACTAATAAAAGTTATAATGCATTACTTGATCAAAATGATACAAAGAACAAATAATAATCATAATAATAAAATTTTAACATAGATCTTGTATCTTTTGAACTTCAATTATGTTGGATGGTGATAAAAAGTTATTCATGACAATTACATTAAATTTTTATATTGTAGTAAATAAAATTTATTTATACAATTATAGTGAAAAAAATTACAGTATGATTGATAATGAGTTACAAAATAAAAAATAATTAGATAAAATATATCGAAATAGTATTCTACATAATGAAAATAATCAAGAAATAAAAATATTAAAAAATTAACAAATGTTTACAAACAATTTTAGAGACTATTGAAAGAAATCGCACAAAGGAAAACAAATGTAATTAATGGTATGATAAGTTGAAAAATATCTTAGAGATCTAAGAAAACTTTTCAAATATCAACATATATACTCAGTGGTTGAGAAATAACAAAACTTGTTTAAGTGAAACAAAATAGTTCTTCAAATGAAACAAAAACTAATAATAAGAATAATAAGTAAATGACTTTTTTTATATTACTTAGTAAACGAAAGGTTTGTGTGCTATTAAATACTTAAATGAAAGTATTGAACGTTCTCATGTAAAATAAAAATATACAATAAATAAAAATATTAAAAAATAATAGAAATATTCAAATGTGAGACATAAAAAATTTTAATTGACATACATCTTTTTAACATAATTACATAAAGGTTATGATAAGATGAAAAATATAATTGAAATGCGAATGAGTTTCATGACAAACTAAATAATTAAAAGAAATAAAAAATAATATATATATATATATGGTTATTTAATTAATTGGGAATATTTTAATAATTTAAACGGGGACGGCTATTATGGCGGGGATATGTACATCCCCATACCCATCCCCATACCCAATTGAAAAAGTCGGGGATTCCCCATACCCATACCCATACCTAGTCAATGCGGGGATTCCCTGTCAAAACGGGGACGGGTTTGAGCAATACTCACGGGGACAAGTTTATTTGCCATCTCTAGCTACGCATCACAGTAGCCCCTTGGATTTGTAGTTATCGCCTGGCGGGTCAAACCTCACCACTAGGTGCCACACTAGTACTAGCGTAATACTGGTTTAAACACTGTAAAACCCTTTAGCACGTTCTCCAATCATTGTAGTCTCACTTAACTGTGTAATTTTAGGTAATCTCATCATGACTGTGACTCATATGTCATGGTTCCACCATTTTCCATTTAGTCAATATTTACACCTAGCTTTATTTATGTGGACTCTCTAAGTCATGCATTTAACCACACTCTAGGATCCCTGTTCAATTTCACCACACCACTGCCTAATCATGCACAACACCATTATACCATTTTCATTTGGAGTTTTCTCTAGCTAGGAACCTTATCATAGAATAAACATATATCTTATATCCAACTAATGCCTGTTCACTTAGTACCTCAAGCTCCTAATTGTATTATAACCCTTAATCCGGCAATACTTTAGTTTAATAAGACTCCCTATTGCACTATTATTACTATCATGATTCTTCCAACTCTCCATTAACCTTTAAATTAATTCATACTACCATTTATATATATATATATATATATATATATATATATATACTCACTCTAGAGCTTTGTCCAAACAATTTCTCAATTTCACATTCAACATTAATCTGATTCCTAAGAATCCCAAACCCTCCATTGCACCTCACAACCACGTAGGTTTCTTATTCTGCGTTGGCTCCTGGCGGCTCAATCAGTACCGCCAGGCGGTACAAAGTATTCTGGGAAGTTTCCAGAATTTCCAGCACCTGCAAAGACCCCAAAGACCCCAAAAATCCACCTCTCTGAATATTCCCACGATGCAACTGTCAATCAGGCTGCCAATGAGGTCTAATACTAATTTAATTATTTAATTACAGTTTCCTTAGGATAATTCCTACTTCCATTAATCCTAGACGAAACATTCCAATCCTTTCCAAACCCTAAAATATATCCATATCATTATTTACTCAATTACCTTAAACCGCTACAGAATTCAACAACCAAATGCATCTAATAATCAACCCATAGTTAAAGCTACTTTTCCCTCGATTAGAATCACCAAAAACAACGAAATCCTTTCAACTTTAAACCTTCACAATAAAATATTAATATTCAAAATAGCACAAAATCCGCCTTTACAATTAAAATCCAAATCCATGAAATTGTAATCAGATTACATATAATTTAAACTAAAAATAGTATAAATCCTCTTGTGCACTAAGCCCCCTCTCCGCCACTAAGCGTCTCCTGGCTCACCTGTAACATCATCTGCTCCCGGATAATAAATTATCCGATCATCGCCACGCACAAACAGATATGGTGAGCTATGCACATATCATAAACAAATATGAAATTAAACCCTAACCCAAACATAAGATTTCATTTGTTTAATTTGCAAAATACCCTCTTCCCCACACTCATAACCAATATCAGTTCATGCATCTACTCTAAATCTGGGATTTCATGTGCTTCCACGACCCTCCTCGCTCGTGGTCCAACCTACAAGCCTATCCCGCTTATAGTCTTGCTTCACGGACTCCCTCGTCCGTCATCCGAACTCCTCGCTCGGACCCGGACCACATACCCGCCTTTCCTACTATAAACTCCCTCGCTCATAGCATTCTCAAGTTGAGCATGAAATGAACTCCCTCGCTCATTCATCCCAACAAGAGTGCCTCCGGTGAGCTAAACAGTTCACGTTCCGCATGCGGTCCACCCATCACGAACTGTTCACTCGTGACCAAAACCAAGCACATCCCAAATTCTAAAGACTTAGTCCTTCAAGTCCAAACACCACAACACATGCATATCACTTCCTATAATTAGGAAAGAGTAGCCAAACCAGCACATAAAGCACATACAAACATAACAATTCGCATAAACTCGCTCAAGCCAGGAACCCTCGCCCTAGCTAAACCATCAGCCTCACTTAGGCTAGTCCACCTCGCTTGAGCGAGCTTAAAACAGTGGTTGCACCACTATGTCTCGCTTAGGCGAGCCCATCTCGCCTGAGCGAGACCCCATTCGCTCAACACAAAAATCCCCTCGCCTGAACGAGGATTCGCGCTTAACCACACACAGCACTCCTCGCGCTCTCGCTTAGGCGAGCCACCCTCGCCTAAGCGAAATGCTCGAGCCTAAACCCTGCATGTAATCCTACAACTCTTGCCTAGGCGAGAGAGAGTCACTTGGGCGAAACTTACAGAGTTTCGCTAGTGCTCATGCACCAGAGACACCAAAGCAACACCAATTTACAACGCAATACCTTTTCATTCATTCTATTTCATCAATCAAGTCATAAAAACATAATGTAACCACGTTTGGATTCTCAAAACACAGGATTTGGCCACAAATCAAAATCACAATACCAAAACCCCCATTAGATTCTTATTTCATACCAAAAAGGCTTTTCACCCCATATCCATTCACAATTCCTCAGTTTCAGTGCATAACAATGGCTTTGCTTCAACCTTTCTCCCAATTCAACCTTTGCACACACAAAACTCTCACCTCTCACTCTCAACTTGTGCTCTTTTCAAGGTTCCACTGTTAGCACTGCCAAAACCCTCTTTTTTCCTCAAATCAGCCCTTATATGTGTCTCCATTAAGGGTTTTAAAAATAAAACGAAAATAGGCTTTGTGGTGAGTTTAATTCCTATTCAAGAATAGTTATTCAATGGTTTTTCAGCCCCTTTGACTTGCCCCTGCTGCTAGGTTTGCCCCACCTTTTCACATTCATTCCAGACTAAAGTTGGCGAAAATAAAGGTAAATTCATGTTTACCAAGGTTTGAACCCGTGACCTTCCACCCATAAGGCCAAAGCATAACCACTATGCCAATTCACATTCAGGGATAACTATTATAATTCTATAATTATAATATCACTCACTATTCACAAATATACTATCAAAAACAAACAAGAATAATTAAATAACACACAATTGGCATACATAGGACTCAAACCCAAGTCCTCTCACACAATCAAAGTACTCTCAACCATTTGAGCTAGTACTTTTCCACGTCATACCCATAACATTTAATGACTTCAAAGCTTCCCGCCACTCGCATTTATTACTTAATTAATTATTTAATTAATTAATTTCCACGGGTCTTACATCACCTGTATCATCAACTACTCCCGTGTAAGAATTACACGATCATCGCCAAGCACAAACAAAAAGGGTGAGCTTAATAAGAAAAAAACACATCAGTTCAATATTATAATTACTCCAGTTATATTATTATAGATAGACCTTGGCCAAGTCCCTAATACTCCCAAGGCATTTCAACCTTCAATTCACACAACAAAGTTAGCCATGGACTCAGGATTTATGATGCTCACAGGATCCTGCCCGCTCGTGGTCTTGCCTCTACGAACCTCCCTGCTCGTAGTCCTACTCTACGGACCTGCCCGCTCGTAGTCCAACACACGAGATCCACCAACTACGTACCTCCCCGCACGCAGCATCTCCCAAGTGTGAGCACGAAACATACGAACCTACCTCACTCGTATCCCCACAGAAGAGTAACTGGATATGAACCTCCCCGCTCATACCATCACATGTTCACCATCATCCATGAACCTACCCGCTCATGGCACAACATCTCCCAAGTTAACATCCGCACAAATGCGTACAAACAACACACATAAACTGCACTAAACCCGCTTGGGCTAGAAGCCTTAGCTCAAGCGACCAGGCTTGTCTTGCTTAAGCTAAACCCTCTCGCCCGAGCGAGCGTGCTATAGTGGTTCACTACGAAGTCTCACTTAAGCGAGCCTCTTCTCGCTTAGGTGAGATCGCCCTTCGCCTAAAACCAAAACCTTCGCCTAGGCGGCGAGTTAAGCAGAACACAAAACCTTGCATGATTTCTCGCTTAAGCGAGAATCACTCGCTTGAGCGAGTTGCTCCGTCGCCCAAAATAGGGCTCTCCGCTCGGGCAAGGTGCTCAAGCAGAACCACAAAGTATTCACGAGTTCTCGCCTAAGCGAGACACGCTCGCTTGAGTGAGATACTCGAATACCACCAAACTCGAGTTTATGCTATTTTCACATATGTGAGCCTTGCTAGTTTAAGCGAGAATAGTAGACATTCTCCCTGACCTGCACGCAGACACCAACATAAATGCCCAAATTCCACATTCAACATTACCAAAGCAATTCATCACATAACACCAGTTTTATGAACATGACTTAGACCCTAAATCGATCCCAAATGTGAAATTGAATCATAACTCGTATGCAGTGCAGAAACTCTCATTACTTTCATACAATCCCATAAGGGTTTACTTATACCACACCAAAACAGTTAAAGCTCAATCAAATCACATAGAGCACGAAATTTCTATGGTGAAGATATGTTTATTCATTGCATAATACAAAGTACACGAAATTATTACAATCATGTATAAACATACAAAAAGAGCTCTCCTAACATGGTTTTCTCTACTTAAAAAGAAGAGAAGTTTGATAGTTCTTCTTGCCTCAAATTGGCTTCCCTTAAGCTCTCCCAACTCAGCTATCTTGATTCCCTCTGACTCTCCTTTCACCCAAAATTCGTGCTCCTTACCACTGTCTAGGTTTCAGACTTCAAAAACCCTCCTAACTACCATATTTCCCCCTTTTATATGATCCTAATTACGGTTAATGGCAAAAAAAAAAAACGAAAAAGGCTTTTTAATTGTCTATAATTGCCTTTCATAACACATTATGGGTTGTTTTTCCCATTCCCTTGGCTGCCCATTGTCTCTAGGGTCTTCCCACCCTTTCACATTCAGACCACAATTATATTAGCAAACATAAAGAAGTCAATTTTGTTCTCAGCAAGATTTGAACATACAACCACTTAATCACAAAGCAAGTGCTCAACCAATGCATGTTTCTTGATACTTCCTATAATTATAGGATTACATTGCCACTACTCACATTCATTGCATAACCTTAAAATAATGCATAAAAATAAAACATCATACAATTGGCATGCATAGGACTTGAACCCAAGTCCTCTCAACATAATTAAGTACTCTCAACCACTTGAGCTAGTACTTTTCGACGTTACAAAGATTAGCATTAAATGCCATAAAGGCTTCTACTACCCACATTTATTAAATAATTATTTAATTTTTTCTGGTCTTACAATTATTGCCTGACGGATAGTTCGTGCCGCCAGAAGGTTTCTAGTAGAAACCCAGAAACGTTCATACCATAGCATGTGTCGCCTAGCAAGCCTTCAACGCTGCTAGGCGGATTCTGGAATATTTCTAGAAAATTTCTAGAAAATCAGAACAGATTCCAAAATACCAAAGCATAATATTCATACAGTTCATGCAATTATGTAATTATTATAATTACTACAAAACGTGAATTCAAAACCTTTGACTTGGATTCCTTGCATTAAATTGAGTACGTGATAGTTCTTCCTTAACCAACAATGGCTTCCCTTAGCTCTCCCATAGTCTAGCTCCTCCGTTTCACTCACTAACACTATTTTTCTCTGTAATTTCAATCCTCACAATGCTCTCTAATGTCCAGTCTAAAAAACTCTTCTTCTTTCCCTCAATTGACCACTTAAACACGTCTTAAATAAGTTTAATGGCCATAAAACGAAAATTGCCATTAATTGAGTATAATTTTCATTCAATGGCTATTTTAGTGTAATTCTTCTAGCCTCTTTGGCTGCCCTCTGACGGCTAGGGTTTGTCTGACCATTCACATTCATGCCAAAAAGAATTTTGGCAAAAAGGAAGCTGAACTCATGTCTATCAAGGTTCAAGCACACGAGCATGCCAATGTGAAATCAATGTACAACCATTTAACCAAATTCATGTTTCATGATAATTCCTATAATTTTAGGATCATATTATCACACATCATGATCAATCGTATTACTAAAATAATAAACAATTAAAATAACACACAATTTGCATACATGGGACTCAAACCTAAATCCTTTCAACATGCTTAAGTACTCTCAACCACTTAAGCTAGTACTATTCCACATCATAAAAGTTAGCATTAAATGCCATAAAGGTTCCCACACCCGCATTAATTAATTAATTATTTAGTTAATTAATTAATTTTCTTGGGTCTTACAACATGTGAAAGACTTGAAAAATAATCTATTGTCTATTGGGCAATTGGATGACCTTGGATGCAAGATCCATGTTGAAGGAGGAATCTTGAAGGTAGTAAAGGGAAATTTGGTAGTAATGAAAGCTAAAAATATCATGTCAACCTTATACGTTCTTATGGGAGATACATTGAAAGAAGCTAATGCAACAGTTGCATTGACAAGTCCAGAAGAAGCGAGTCTAACATGGCATCGTAGACTTAGGCGTATGTCAGAGCAAGGTATGCAAATCCATGCAAAACGCAATCTCTTATCCAGAATCAAGAAGGTCGATTTACCTCTTTGCAAACATTGTGTGATAAGCAAGCAACATAGGTTGAAGTTTGCTAGAATGACTACCAAAAGTAAACATATATTGGACTTGATCCATTCGGATGTGAAGGAATCACCGAAAGTATCTCTCGGAGGAAAAAAATTACTTTGTATCGTTTATTGATGACTACTCTAGAAGATTGTGGGTGTACCTTATCAAGAAGAAGTATAATGTATTTGATCAATTCAAGGAATTCAAAGCACAAGTAGAACTTGAAACTAGAAAAAGAATTAAATGCTTTAAGACAAATAATGGTGGAGAATATATAGATGGAGATTTTATAGATTTCTACAAGTAAGAGGGTATTATTAGACAATTATCAATCCCGCATACACCTCAATAGAATGGTGTAGCAGAGGGGATGAACAAAACTCTTCTAAAAAGAATAAGAGCTATGTTGCAAACTGCAGGAGTAGCCAAGTCTTTTTGAGTAGAACCAGTCAAAACTGCATGCTACTTGATAAATTGATCACCATTAACTGTAGTTAAGCTGAAAACTCCAATGGAGATGTTGAATGACAAAACAATTGAATATTCATCCTAACGTATGTTTGGTTGTCATGTGTATGTGATGTGTAACACTCAAGAAAGAATGAAGTTGGATCCAAAATCTAGGAAATGTATCTTTTTTGGCTATGCTGACAATGTAAAGGGGTATTGCTTGTGGGATCCCATTTCCCACAAAGTTATTGTTAGCAGGAATGTAGTATTTGCAGAAAATGAATTGCAAAGTGAGCAAACAAATGATAGCTTGAAGAACGAAAAACTGACAGTAGAGATAAAGAAGAAGTCTTTGAAAAAGTCTCCCGATCCTAAACATGAAGACACGAGCCAAATGAGGATATTGATGAAAAACTCTGCGATCAACAAGAGAAAGAGCTAAACCATCTTGGCATTCACAATATATGATGACAAGTCATGATACGTATTGTCTCCTAAATGAAGAAGGAAAACCTTCTAATTTTCAAGAGCTCATGAGTGGATCAGAAGCTTCTTTATGGATGGTTGCAATGTAAGAAGAAATTGAGGCTCTTCATAAAAACAAGACATGGAATCTTGTGGAACTTCCAAGAGATCGGAAAGCCATTGGTTGTAAATGGGTCTATAAGATCAAAAGAGATGGCAAAGATCAAGTGGAAAGATATCGTACTAGGTTTGGGTTAAAGGATCTACTCAAAAAGAAGGCATTGACTTCAATAAGATATTCTCATAAGTTGTTAGAGTAATAATAACCAGAATTGTCATGGTAATGTGTGCTGCATTTGATTTGCATCTTCAACAATTGGATGTAAATCCTGCTTTGTTCATGGAGAACTTGAAGAAGAAATGTATATGCTCAAACCATAAGGATTTAAAGAATAAGAAAACTTGGTTTGCAGGTTGAACAAATCTCCATACAATCTTAAGCAGGTGCCAAGGTGTTGGTATAAGAGATTTGATTCCTTCATCATTAGCCTCAAATACAACAGATTGAGTTCAAACCATTGTACTTATTACAATAGGTTTGATGAGAATGATTTCATCATTTTGCTATTGTATGTGGATGACATGTTGGTGGTAGCCCCCAACCAATCTCGAATCCAAGAATTGAAGGCACAATTGGCTAGGGAATTAGATATGAAGGACTTGGGACCATCAAACAAGATTTTAGGGATGTAAATTCACCGAGACAGAAAAGATAGGAAGATTTGGCTTTCTAAGAAGAATTACTTACTAAAAATCTTGCGGCGCTTCAACATGTAGGATTGCAAGCCAATTTCTACCCCATTTCCTATCAATTGTAAGTTATCCTCATGTATGAGTCCTAGCAGTGAAGCGGGCAGAATAAAGATGTATCAAGTACTATATGCCTCAACGGTCGGAAGTCTTATATATGCCATGATCTGTACAAGACTGGACATTGCTCAAGTAGTGGGAGTAGTTAGTAGATTCATGGGAAATCTTGGTGGAGAGCATTGTAATATTGTTAAGAGAATCTTGAGGTACATCAAAGGAACATCAGGTGTTGCATTACGTTATAAAGGATCAAAACCAATTGTTAGAGGCTATGTTGATTCAGATTTTGCAAGTGATCTGGATAAAAGGAAATGTACCACTAGCTATGTGTTTACCATTGCTAGAGGGCAGCAAGTTAGTTATCCAAGTTACAAGATGTTGTAGCTCTGTTTACTACAGAAATTGAATACATGGCAGCCACCCAAGCATGTAAGGAAATTATGTGGATTAAAAGGATAATGGAAGAACTCGGGCATAAGCAGCAACAAATTGTTGTATATTGTGATAGTCAAAGTGCCTTGCACATTTTGAAGAATCTCGCCTTTCATTCTAGGACAAAACACATAGGAATAAGATATCACTTTGTGAGAGAAGTGGTGGAAAAAGGAAGTGTGGATATGCATAAGATTCACACATTCTAAATATGCTATTGATGTTATACAGATAAAAGGACAAAGATACCGTTCTGAATATGAGAATCGTGCCTTATTGAATTTTTGTGTTAACCAAGCCCATGTTTTAACCAGAGCCAAAAAGAAGTAATTCTACATTCACCCTATCATTCTTAAAAAATAATTTTTCTTTTCATATTTTCCCAGATAATTTCTACCCACATACATTTCCATATGATATTACTTTTGGCATTGAGCTCTAAGCTGCTAAATTGATTGAAGTGAGTGGTCACTTGCCTATATTGTATTGAGCTTATCTATGTCCATCAATTATACATATTTCACACTCTAGTTACAACCATATAAGTGAAAAATAGAAGACTCACAATTTTATCCCCTTCCGCACACATCACACATTTATCATTGCCTAAAAGGATTCCCCTACTCCTTAAGTTCTTTTTCGTTGCTATTGTATTCAAAATTAACATCCAAGTTAAGTGTTTCGTTGATAGCATAACCTTAACTTTCCAAAAAAGTCTAAAAAGGCCAATATCAACCCCTTGCTCGTAGATTTTCATATGTTTATCTAACTATGCTCTTCTTCACCACACCACTTCCATTCATTCTTCATTTCCATATAAAGAGATTTCAGTTCTAACTCCACAATTTGGATTTATATTTTTGGCTTTTGCCACTGAAACCATGTCCTTTTCCACTCCACACACCATTCACTTGAGAAGGGCCTTTCTAAGCATGAGAGTACACTCTTTTTCTTGTAACTATCCAATACTTTAAATAATTTTTCTAGAATAATTGTCAATAAAAATAATTACATATTTCTTACCTCTATTCGATAAAGGTTTTATTGGGCCACCCAAGTTAATTGTAACACCCCATTTTTAGTATCATATTTCCTTTATTACATTTTTAGTTAAATGTCAACTAAAATCCTTCATTTGATCATCTTACTAGTAGAAATAAAGTGTATCATCTCACCAGGTCATCATCTACTATCCCACAATGAGAGAATATTTTTCATACATACAAAGATGTTTCTACTCATCATTAATAAGTAATAGTTTAAAAAATAAATTACAATATTACAAAAGATGTTGTCTAAAGGAATATAAACTTCAAAATACACATACGAAAATTCTCATCACATCTACTGTCAAGCATCACCAACACATGAAAAATCATCTACTCCCTTGCAAGACACAATCATAGTAGAAACAACACACAAAACACCAAAACATAGGGTAAACTAACATCAACAAAAACAATGATACATTATAAAATAAGCACATATTTCACTAAATAATCACAATGTATACATGCCAAAAAGCCATCATGGATTTCCAACACGATGCATGATCTACTTCGGGAAGATTAAGTGTATTGAATTAGACACTAGAGATTTTGCACCTGTCATATTACTTGTCTAGTAGATTTAGGTGTTGTGCCTTGCATACATGTTCTACCTACCCATAGGACAATATCTCCTCATATGACAAATGAAATCAACATATGAAATGAACAAATCAACTTTTTGAATATGCTAACAAATAGGCTATAAGCTTTGGTTTTTTAGAGAGAGTGGAAAGACTTGCAATTATTTAGCACGAAATCATTCTAAACTCTGGGAAAACTCTCTCTCTCTCTCTCTCTCTCTCTCTCTCTCTTAATCTTACAGAAGTGTAGCTATTAAGAGAAGGGTCTTTGATCTTCTTGGAGATTTTTGCTTATTTTTGGAGAAAGAGGTTTGGTTGGCTAGGGAGAGCCTTCATTCAAGTTTGATCTTTCTAAGGTTTTTTTATGTTTCCTTGTGGTTTTCCAAGTTCGCAAGTGTGATCTTGTTGTGTTGTGTTGTGTTGAAACTCTTGTGAGATTCAATAGTCTTGGTTTGTGTTTTTTCATATTTAAAAAGTGTAATCTTGAGGATTGTGTAAAACTTTTGAAATAGTGCAAGTCAGGCTTGGGTTACCTTGACAAACTAGATATAGCACAAATTTAGGTGAACCAGTATAACAATTATATGTGTTTGGATTTGTGTCTTTCTCTCATCTCTTGGTTTTTAATATACAGTTTCAAGAAATTTGATTTCTATAATCTTTTAACAATTCTTGAGTGATTTGATGCAATCTGAGACTATGTTCTTATTTATACTGCTTATTGGAATCAATATTGATAAGTTTGTTAAATTATTTCTAAATTAGTCTTCAAATTCGCATTTCTACAGAATTCTCGGTATTTCAAACGAATTTTTTGATATTTTGATCTATTGAATTATATTGCTTTGTTATCTATTTAATGAAATCAATCAGTTATCCTTGTTTTTATTTGATTGAAAGTGTACAGTTCAGGAGTAATTGCATTCTAAATTTTTGGTTGGTCTGATTCAATCAAAAGGGATTTAAAAGTAACTAAAGTTTTTAGAAAGTTAATTCAACCCCCTTCTTGGTTAATTACCTATTTCAATACTTCCAAGTTCCTCTTATCCATATGAAGACATGGCCTTAAATACCTCCTTTCTAGACCACAAGAACCTTCTTTGACTTTCAACACCTAATTATCCTCCTCTACGCGATTCTCAATAACTAATAAAGTCAGGATAACCTCATTCGAATCCCTATTCAATACTCTTTCTACTAGTAAACAACATAACAATTCCCCTACAAGAACATTATCTCATACATACATCATATACAACAAGTATTAAATCCAAACAGTAGATTTGGACCACCATTAAGGCTTTACATTAGTCTTTCAAACATGTGTACACACATACATGCACACATGCACACACTTACACCACACCGACACAGTTATATATATATATATATATATATATATATATATATATATATATATATATATATAGCTGCATTTGGAAATGCAATAAGAGGTGTGCATGCTATAAGATTGAACAAGTGACACCTTTAATAATGAACATGTTTCCCTCTCCACCTTTTGCCATTATGCTTTTTTATGAATGTCTACCGAGTCTCTATTTCCAAATTCAAATTCAAATACAGTCTCCATTATTTGTCCCATAATGGATTCTTCAATTTTTCCTTCTTCCTCTCGCTCCAAATTTCTAGGTTAGCATGTTTCCTCCGTACTTTTATTTGCTATTCTTTTTCTTTCTGTGATTGCATAGATTAGTCTATTACTTTATATTTTCGATTCATTTGGTCTTCTTCTCCTCTTTTTCATTCCTACACTCACCATTCCACTTCCCCTTTGTCCATTTGACCTATTTTTTCGCCATTTTGAGGTTTAAGACATTAAAGTTTTGGTTTTTCTTAATCTAGGGTTTTTTTGTCACTCTTCTTATTATGATCAAATTTTTCTTTTTATGATAACTTGGTTTCATCACTTTTTTATCTCTCTCTTAGGGAGAAAAGGGTTTACAGATTCTTGAACCATTGGTTTACTCAAGATTTTCAGGTTAGCATATTTTTTCTAATATTTTTCTTTTGTTTTCACATTCTTTAATGCATGTCTTTGATTTTTTAAAACAAAGTTCCCATTTTTTCACACCAATGATGTCTTAATCTTTACTCACCATAACCTTTTTCATCTATAACTTTATCACTCGCTAGATGACTCGCATACTTGGAACATACCTCACATAGGCTTTTCCAACAAGTCAAATTCTAGTTAGGTATGTTTGACACTTGTTAAAATATTTTTTTTTCTCAGTAGATGGATGGCTAGTCTAACAAATGCAATTGTGTGATGAATGTATCGTCTAACAGGTACATTGTCTATGAGTGCTTCATCAGGCAAACAACTTCATCTAACATTTGTCTAAAAAGTATACTTCTACTTTACTCTTATAAACTAATGAGTGTATTTGTTTGGTATTATTAGCTTCCATATGTCTTACCCTTGCAGAAAGCACACCTTTTATTCTTAAAATAATTTCCTTCGACAAATAATCTCAAGCTTACCTACCCACTTATCCTATTGTTAAAATCTATTTGTCGTGCTAGAATTTATCAAATAAATCCAAAATCCCCGTAATGAAGTATAAGGAAGCCCTGGGTATCGGATCCAATGAAATGGTTCTTATTAAGCTTAGCTTGCATAATTTAGCTCTTGCTAAAAAAATTGAAAGAAAATAAAGAGGAGAGGGGACATTAAAATTTTAAAACAAAGAAAGTGCAGAATTTACTCAATTATAACTATATAAATGCATGATGGAAACTAAATTAAGATATGCATGAATGTGATGCATGGATTAAGTCTATAGAAAAGAAAATGTGAAAAGCATAATGCAGGGAAATAATGGGAATGGAACTAAATTCAAAATGGAATGAGAAAGAATCTAAGTGAAGGGTGTGATGCAGAACTTTAGAGTGGAATGATTCTGATGTGCAGCAGGAAATTTAAGCAATTTGTGCAATGCAAATGAAAGTATACACAAACCCGATTGACAATAGAATTTGATTTGTGATAGAAACTAACCAATCACATTACAGCAGCAACACACCCACATTAATTCACTCAAATGTAGGTTCAAATTTATGCATAAATATAAATGCAAATGCAGATGTTCCAACAATGGTAAAACCTATCCTAACTACTGAAAATGTGAAATCATGACCACTTTACAAGTGTGAATGCAGAATGCAATTAATCTAAGATGTTGGATGTAATCTCATGCAATTTAAGTGGTAATTAAGCTACGTAGGCATGTGAAGCATAAGTTATTGCATAAATCCAAAATGCAATAGAAAATAGAATATGCTTGTAACTAATTTGATACAAATATGTGAAGATAAGAGCTAAATATGGATGTTTAATCCATATACGTGCACACAAAAAGTATTGGGCGGGTTTTGAAATTCAAAAATAGTAGAAGACCCAACAGATACACATCAAATTGAATTTAGGCATAGTAGTGAAATGTGGTTGTATGGATGCTCTATCATGAACTGGAATGGTGATGAGCAAACAGATCAAGAAATGCAAATGGAACTAGCTACAAATATGCATGAAAGTTAGATATTCAATGTGCTCTGCAGCCACCTGAATTTAAAATTTAAATGCAATGTGTATGCAAAATGAAAATGGCGAATGACTTTAGAATGTTGGTGCATGAGTTCAAATAAACTCAAAATGCCAAACTAAAATTTGAAATGCAATGTGTGTGAGTGGAAACAAAGTTAGGTTTTCAAAGTGAGTAATTAAAACACTAAATGGCAACATGTGAAACTCCATGTGTTAGCATAAGGATGCATGAGTAAAGTCAGAATCTGCATAGAAGATTTTAATATTATGCACACCAATTATAAGTAAGAAGTTCTCATAGCTGAATTCTAAAACATGCATGGAAATCAAATTTGCTACCATAATCACTAACAGAAAGCATGACTATGAACTAATTGCTGCAAAAACTTTAATTCCAATATATGGAAAGTAAATTGGTGCAAGATCATAAAACAACAATAAAGCATGGTTAACAGAAGGAGACCAAGTGGTGCTACCCACACACTAAGGAAAACCCCAATCTCTGAAGGCCACTTTGTGCTCGTCAAAGACAAAGAAACCCTATTACAATGCACTATTTCCCTCTCTCGCAAGAACACAAGCCCTAACTCTCAATACATGCCTCTCTCTCGCACAATCCCTGGGCTCTCTCTAAAACCTCAAATCTCACTTAAAAACCCCCAAAAAAATTGAGAAAAAAAATGTGAAAACCTATCCCATTTGCCTGACTCTCGAACTAGAATCGTTGATCTTGCACCCAATTTTTATTGCGACCTTGATCATCTTTGACCCTCTCTCATTCGTCGATCTTTCCACGCTTCGATCTCATCATCTATATCTTCAAATCGCCTCCAACCATCGCGAATCAATCTCGATCTCTCTCTTAGATCAGATCCCGTGCATTGGATTTACTCTCGAAATGGAGCTCCTCTTTATGATTCTTATGGTTCTACATCAGAATGGATCAACTCCTTTTTTAAATATAATGTGCATTTGGGCCACCAGCAAATGAGTTGACTAGAGGCCTATATGCAAATAAGTGAAAATTGGAATTAAGGGTTCAATTACAATTCAGCAAAGAAAAAGGGTTTCTTGGAAATTATTTAATAAATGAAAAGACTTTTAAAAGAACATATTTCATTTGGCAAGTACTACTAAAAGAAACATTTTTACCATATTTTTAAGAAAACTATATTTTTCTAGAAAATCAATATTAACTAATTAATTAAAGGAAAACACATATTTATTTAAACTAAAACTAAACTTTTAGAAAGGAAAAATAAGCAAAATTGGAGTGCTAATACCCATGTTTTTGAACTTTTTTTACAACATTTCAATTATTTTTTACTATCACATTTCATACAATTAATGTTCTTAAGAAATTTGATTTTGATGTTCCTCTTAAAAACTCATCACTGTGAAAGAACCATGTAAATCAAAAAGCTTTTCACAACTGATTAACACCAGATAACAATATTTGTTCATAATCAAACATATATTCAAGATGCATTAACATCATTGCATCAAATCACTCATTAAAAAAAACATGCAAATACATAAAAAGGTTTCATACCACTTCATAACACAATCAACATTTCAAACAAATAGAAATCTAGTCAGCTATATTTCCCTAGTGTAAAAACTATTATCTTTCTTCAGAAACCACACACAAACACTACCATAGTTGCTTACTCTATATAAGAAAAATGTTAGATCAGCGATATGAACATATCTATGAGATCTCTAACATGCAAAGACTCATCTGAAAACCAAAAAAGTCAAATGCAAGCATGATCCAACCACATGCAAGCACATCCCAAACCAACACAAAAGGGATGGTTAAAGTTGACTTACCCCTATTCAATTTTTAATTGATTCAAAAGATAACTTTCCCACAATGATCATATAAATGCTTTTTGATCTTAAATCAAATGAGCAAATCAATAGAATTTTTAAAGAGAGGTTAGAGAGAATGAACAAGAAATAGGTTTTAGAGAGAAGTTTGGGTTCTCAAAAATGAAACTTGATTACAATTGTTTTCTATTAGCTCAAGCCCTTTTTCAAATTGAGTTACATGTAATAAGTACCCACACTCTTTTCCAAACATATGTCCCATAAATTTTGACTTGCCCACTCAACTACTTTCCTACACACATGTGGTCTGGTCCATTCTTACTTACTTGCATCATTCATGAGCTCAACAACTCATTGTCTACTACTTTCAGCAACACACCGTCTAACATTGCATCAACCACATTGTTTACCACCCTTAACCTCATATCGTTTGTCATGCGAAACCAGATATCATCAACTTGGCTCACCCATACTTAGATTGTTTGTCCTTCATAACATCACATTGCAAGTACACATATAATCTACTATGTTTAACTACACCCAACATCTACTACTATATCATCTATACAAACCTTGACCCTCGTGTATTGCCCTTATTTACACCTTTTGTCTAGTCAACCCGTGTGGTCCTTAAGTCTTTTGTCGCACTTAGCACTCCTTTATCATTAACCACTTCATTTATTCTTTTAGTATGTTTATGTACTTAGCATATTTATTATAAGACCCAAGAAATTTAATTAAATAAATAAATAATTAATCAATAAATATGGGTAGTATGAGCCTTTATGGCAATTAATGTTAGCTTTTATGACGTGAGATAGTACTAACTCAAATGGTTGAGAGTACTTGTTTGTATTAGGAAGATTTGGGTTTGAGTCCTATTTATGCCATTTATGTGCTATTTGAATTGTTTATTATTTTAATAATAAATGCTTGAACATGATGGGTGATAATATAATCCTAGATTTATAGGAATTATTGTCGCAACCGTAATCGCGACGGAATGACGAACCAAAAAATTAAATTTGAAAAAAATAGAGATTTTGGAGTCGCCACCATAGTTATTATAGGAAACTATGAAAAACCATAAAAAAGAGCAAGGTATGCAAAAAACCAGATTTTGGATCCGGGAATCGGTTATGCATGGGGAAGGTATTAGCACCCCACAACGTCCGTCCTAAGACGGTACCTTTAATTAAATGTGCAAAATTTATGTGTTTTTTCAAAATATTTAATTTTCCCCAAAAATGTTAATAAAAGAATGTACAAAAAAAAAACAACAAAACTATTTTTTTGATTTTTTTGGGCCCGACGAGGATTAATCCTTGCTCCTACGTATCTCCATGTGTATGGAGAATCATGGTTACGTAGTTCTTTATGAAAAACTATTTGAGAACCTTTTTTATTTGATTTTTTTTATAATTTTGAAAAGTTTTTTATTGAAATTTTTACTATTTGGAATTATTTTAAAATTGGTGTTAGACAAACACTATAGAAATGAGAAAAACTATTTTTTGTTATGATTTTTAGAATAAGACAAAACAAAAACCCAAAAGTAGGTGAAAAAACGTATAATATTAAAACAAAATATGGTGAAAATTTGAGAATGAATAAATGAAAAAATTTGGCATTGACATACCTCTTAAACTTTCCAGTTCCTCCTCTTCTATATCAATCTTTTATTCCCTACATTATAACTATCTTCTTATTTTTCCTACCTCCTCCAATATTTTTTTTAAGAGAGCTGAAAAAGGAGGGGTGTATGTGAGAGTGATGAGGGGAAAGAATTAGAGAAGTGTCGAGAATCTTTTTTCGGTCCTTTTTCATATGACGGACTATGTATTTTATATTCACATATTGCAATCTCAATGCAATCCTAGCCTCAATCGTAATGAACAATATAAGGAAAGAATTGGTCATGATAACAGCACATTATGGGGATCAAATCATATCAAATCAGAGCACAAAATCAATCAAGATCAGTAATATTGATTCTAATTATATGAACAAATATTGTTTTTAATTATTAGAATCATATCACTAATTTCTCTATTAGAAAAAAGGTGGTAGAAGATATGTTGAGTTGTTGGGCTCATGAAGAGGAGTGTGATAACAAAATAGGTTTTCCCCTTTTTTTTCCTTTTTTTCATCTCTCTTTTTTTCTTTTTTTTCTAAAATTAAAGTTTGAAAAATCTTTGAAGAAAATTTGGTGTCACATCTTTTTTATTTTTATTTTTTTATTTGTTTTTTGAAAATAAATTTTTTTATGAATTGGTTGCAAATTGAGGAAGATTGAGGATTTTTTTGGAAGGTGACTATGGAGGTCATAGTTGATAAAAAGGAGGCTCCAAATTAGCAAGCTCGGGCAAGGAAACCAGGTTAGGGGAGCTGCTATATTTTCTATGTTGTATGCTTTTATGTGGTATGTGTATGATTGGGTGACTATTTTGCATTCAACTTCCACTAGTTGTTCTTTTTAATTGTTATTTATATGTTGTGATGTGGGACTTGGACCAGGAGATGCTTGGTTGTGTCATGAACGGGCAGGTTCATGGCTGGTGGTGAACACGTGATAATATGAGCAAGGAGGTTCATATTATGATGCTCTCCTGTGAGGATATGGACGGGGAGGTTCGTATGTTCCGTGCTCACACTTGAGGATTGCTGTGAGCGGGGAGGTTCGTAGAGTTGGACTACGAGCAGGGAGGCTTGTAGAGGCAAGACCACGAGTTGGCAGATTCGTGGAAGCATCATATATTTTGGGTCCATGGTCGAGTAATTGCTTGGTGATTTGGATGTGCGTGGTCTATGAGGCTTTGGGGGAAACCTTAAGGATGAACTTTGTTGTATCATTCCTTGAGTTGTGGTTCAGAATGATATCCCTTGAGTTGTGGCTCGGGATATTGGGTAAACACGTGGCATTCCTTGAGTTGTGACTCGGAATGACATCTCTTGAGTTGTGGCTCCGAATTGCGGATGAACACGAGGAAATCTTGAGTTGTGGCTCGGGTTGACGAGTGTTACCGGTTTGAGTGTGCGAGTTATGGCTCGTATGGATGGGTCCATATAGATTCTCCTCCCCAGTATTTGGCTGACGTGTTTGGTAGTATTGAGACATTACGAACTATGTTCGTATTGGGAACTCCACCTAGCATTACAGAGTGTGGTCTGTAACAGGTTTCTCGCACGTGTTCTACAAGTTGTGGCTTGTAGGTAGAGGCAGCAAAGGGTATCTTAAGGTTATCATCTAAAGAAGTAGAATGCGGGTAACATGGTGGTGGTCATGTGGTATGGAATCAAAGGATAGAATTCCTTTTGTGTGTCCGTTTTATATATTTTGAATATGTATATATATATGTTTTTATATACTATTAGCTCACCCTATCTACTTGTGTTTGGCGATGACCGTGTAATGCGTTAAATGGAAGCAGATGATGTTGCAGGAGGGTGCATGTAAGGTATAGCATCGGAGAAAAGGGTTAGTTGGGAAAAGCTTTAACTAGAGTTTTATCATTATTATTTTTATGAACTGTGTAAATAGTGTTTTATTGAGTTATGAATTTATAAATTATGGATTTTTGGATAATTTCCAATTTAATAAATGTTTTAAAATTTCCCGCGCTTTTAGGAAATGAAGTACAATAAATGAGGTTTTCATCATATTTCTTAAATTTATTATTTATGTACCGGACCTGGTCAACTTAACCATATAAAATGACAACCCTTACATATATGCCGGAAACAACCCAAGTACACGACTTGGGCCGGCATGGACTCAAACTCAGAACTGAATAAAAGCTAAAGTAACAACAAAGCGGCCAATCTAGGACAATGTGCGGCCAAGGATGACATCCGACAAGTCAAGAAGTAAACGGATCAGACCGTTATTGAAGACTTAGTAAAATGGAAGCCCCCGCGTTCAATAGGCCATAAGGGCCTGGATTAGGGCCCAGGCCCACTCACACCCCAAGCTAGAGCCCAAAGTCAAGGGCCGACCCACGAGATAACCAGACATCATTAATGCTCTATAAATATGCGTGGACCCCAGTAATTAAAGGTACACATTCATTAATCACTGATTTGACCTTTTTGAGAGTTTTGACTCACTTGAGCTTCAGAGTCCCTTTTGTAGGTAACCCCTTCTAGGTCCAATCCGAAATGTATCGATCGGGAAGAAACCAACTGAGGAGATAGTGGACTACATGGTAAGGTGACGCTTGTGCCTAACTCATCTTATTTGTTCTCTGCAGGAACAATTTAAATTAGTAATATCTGACCGGGATGTTACATTTATTCATGTTCATATTCACCTCGTCTTAACCATTTCTTCTTATTAACATCTTTTAGATCTTACATCCTATAACTACACACAAAGCCTACTCATGCTCAATGTACACTTTTGCTTTGTCTCGTCTATCCTTCGTTCAACTTTTCCATTAGCTCATGTTTAGATATTTCCTACTCTATTATAGCCACAATAGATTTTAATACTTAACATAAAACCAATTCATTTTGTTGTGTGATTGCACCTAGAGTATACTGCTCTTAGCCTTTGTCACACCCATCCATACTTAATATTTTCTTTGCTCAACCACAAAAAACACGTACCAAGCTCTTCAGCACATAAAGTCCACATGTTTACCCACACTTAGAGTGTGTTCACTTGTGAGGATTGATTTGGGGTAGAGGGAGATGATGGATTTGAGTGGATTAAAAGAGGAAGTTTGTTTTGTTCACTTTAAGAGATTTGGAGGTGAATGTGAGTTGATTTAGAAGTAAAGTTTGTTAGAGTTTGTGAGTGATTTGATTGATGTGATAGATTAAAAATTAAGTTTAACTGAAAGAAAAGTAAGATTACCAAATTGCTCTTAATACTAAAAGTAATCTAAAATTATATTTAGATAAGTTAGATTTATTTTATAAAAAATATTTACCTGAATAAATTAAAAAATATATTTTAATAATAATAATAATAATAATAAAATGTATTTACTTCTTCAACATTATTTTTTTATAAAGAATTTTGAAATTTAGGGTATTAATTATTATTCTAAGCGTAATTTTAAAAGTCATATTTTTACATTATTACCATTATTATCGTAATTCTGCAACATTGTTAATAAATTAGGGTGAATTAAGAAAAGGAGAAATGAATCAGTGGCCTAATGGTAATTTTTCTTAAATCACCCTTAAATCATTTCATATGAGAAGAGATACGAAAATAAGGAAATCCCCATATTCCTTCCTTTCCTTCTCTCTTAAATCCTTACAAATGAACATGTAATTATCCTCATATCATGTCTCTTTAATCTTTCTAGAACAGTAAATCCCTTCAAATAAACACAACATTAGTATCTATTTTGATTCTTCTAGTATGCCTCTCTTACTTCGACACTTATTATTTTTTCAAGTCCTCACACTAACTTCTAAACATACTTTTCTCTTCATTATCTATAATAGGGAAATTGAAATCAATGTTCTTTGGTAATAAAACATCCTTCTAAAATGTGATTTCGATAAACAATTTGTGGAAGACTTGTCACTCTTTATTTTTATTTAAGGGTCCTCAATATCCAAAATTCATATAATCATAAGATTGATGTTAAAGACAAAAAGGATTTTTTTTACCATTATATAAAATTCAATGCTTTCGATCTTTATAGGGATGATGTGCTTTGAGCTCATTTCTACAACATCAATAATACATCTACCAGGATCATAAATTTCTTAATCAAATTTCTTAGTGATGATCTTGTAGCCATCCAACACTTGACGTAATTTTTTCTAGAATAATTGTTAATAAAAGGAACTAAATACTTTTTTACCTCCATTAGTTAAACGCTTCATTGGCTCACATAAGTTTGAATGCACTAGTTCCAAAATGTTATATACTTTCCATGATTTTTTCACCGAAAAATCGAGATGGAGTTTGTTTGCTAATATAGCATCTTTGAAAAACATGGGAAGGATCAACAATTTGTAGTGAACCTATCACCTTTTATTTTTTTGAGGTTCTTTAATCCTTCAAAATTTTGAGGTTCTTTTAATTTAGTGCATCTAATTCATTTTATTGTTCTATTATCATTGCATATTCTTAAGCTCACCATCATTCATATTTACTTGCCAATACACTTTCAACCTTGGAAAATTTGGCAATAATGGTTATTAAGCATCAAGACAGGAAATGTTCCCAAAGAAGAAAAAAAAACCTTCCCTTGCCAATTAGTGTGGTAAAAAAATTCTGTTCCTGCAGAGAACAAACAAGATAAGTTACACCAGTCCCCCAGCCTTTAAGTGTGATGAACAGTGTTAAGGCTAAAAAGTGGTAATCGTCTGAAGGTAGGTGAAGGAGTGTCAGGGGTCAAATTAGGAAGTTCTGGCGCCGTCATTTTTAAGAGTCATGTCTCTTGCAATGATGGTGTCGATTGGTATGGGTTGTTGTTTTGGCGGGAAGGGGTTTTCGTCGTTTGGGATTCTGGCCTATAAATATAGATTTCAAAACGAGTGAGGGGTTACTTGGTTCATTTGCGAGAGATTTGTA
>Ga0214543_1000997_pt1 | contig 52637 bp, 21 predicted proteins | sample CNSS2metaG_FD_160094 | JGI IMG/M metagenome (GOLD analysis project Ga0214543, IMG submission 160094) | Root nodule microbial communities from cowpea collected in UCLA plant growth center, Los Angeles, California, USA - CNSS2 | ecosystem: Host-associated > Plants > Roots > Nodule | place: USA... | reverse complement strand
TTTCCTCTCTCTACCTCTAGCCACCTTCCTTAGGCTAGCATAGATTAGGAAATCCTATCACCTTTTTCACCTTCCATTGCTTGCAAGTGCCTTCCAACTTGCCTCCATTCCTTCATCCATTTTCGCTGCACATGGAGCTCTTCATGCACCTTTGGAGCTCCACCAGAAGCAAGTGACAAAAGAAAACCCTTTAAAAAAGGCTATAGCTGGTGTTCATGATGATAAGGCAGCAGGAGAAAAAAGAAAATTATAGCTGCCAAAATTGGAGGAAAGGAGACTCAGCGCTTATGAGTCCTCTAAGCTCTACAAGGAAAAGATGAAAGCTTATCATGACTAGAAAATTCTCAAAAGAGAATTTTATCCGGGCCAATCAGTGTTATAGTTCAATTCCAGGTTGAGATTATTCCCTAGAAAGCTAAAATCAAAGTGGTCAGGACCATTTCTTGTCAAAGATGTGAAACCCTATGGAGCCATTGAGCTAGAGGATCCTGAATCTAAAAGGAGCTGGGTTGTAAAGGGGCAAAGGTTGAAGCCCTATCTTGGTGGTGAGATTGATAGGCTCGCCACAATCATTCAACTGGATGAACCTTAAATGAAACAGGCGTCAGGCTCGTGACGTTAAACAAGCGCTTCTTGGGAGGTAACCTAGTGTTTTAATTATGTTATTGCACTTCAATTTCATCTTTTGTGATTAAATATGTTTGTGTATGTAATTATGTGTTTGTGTTTATAGCTCTATGTTTGTGTGTCAAAAGGTGAATTTTAGCATCCAATCATCTCAATAAGGCAAACCATGCAATTTTGGTTGTTTTCAAACAAAACTGGTATTTTAAGCATGGGAATGAGTTTTGGTGCTAGAATTGAGATCATCAAATGCTAAAAATTGCCTTGTTTTGGCCAAATTGTGAAATTTGAGTTTGATAGCTTGATTTTTAGTTTGTTGATGTGAAACCTTTTGGAATGATAGAGAATTGATTGAAGTATGGTTTGATGTGTGTTTTTGAGTTATTTGGATTGAAAGGATCATGAATCAAGTGAGTGAAAGTTAAGAAAAAATTTGAAAAGTGGCAAAATCAGAGTTTTCCAAAACTGCACGAAATCTCACCCAAGCTAAACATGTCTCGCCTGGGCGAGATATGCAGAACCTGAGCCAACAAATTTTGCTCATATACTCGCTTAGGCGAGTAGTGTCTCGCCTGGGCGAGAATGCCCTATGCCAGGGGTGTTTTGGGCGAAACAGTCTCGCCTGCGCAAGACTCTTTAAGGTTTCTGCACATGCTCATCTCGCTTAAGCGAGGCTGCGTCGCTTAAGCGAGAAATCGCGCTTAAGTGAGGGACAAGGGCAGAACTCACTCACTTTTCTTTCCCCAAACCCTCGCTCACAACTCTCACTTACATTCTCTCTTTCTCATTCTGGGCGCACCTTCACTCACTCTTTTCTCTGCATTTTAGCTCACAAATTTCTTCCTTCCTTTGCTAATTCCTCTTCAAGGTAAGTTCTACTTTTCTTTCTCTTCAATTTCACCAAGCATAGTCATGTTTTTGTGCTCTTGCAAACCCTAGGTAGTGCCCATGTTTTGTTTGCTGCATTGTGCGTTTATATTGTGAAAATTAATATAAATTGATGCTGTAACAGAGTAATGTAGGTTGTTTATGCACGAATTGGTTCAAAAATTTCATATTTTAAGAGTGCATCCAAGCTGTTTGACGAAATGCTTGACTTAATTTTGTTCTTGGTTGGTCATTTAAGTTTGTAAAAGCTGACTTGGCATGATTTTGGTGGGTTAATTTTCATCCTTGCAGGTCAATGGCTAGAACAAAGACAACATCTAGACTTCCCGCTACTAAACCCAATAAAGGGAAGAGGAGAAGACGTGCAAGTAGCCATTCTCCTGAAAGGCCAAACAATAACCTGTTTAGAGACCCGGAAAGAGAAGAACGGTATGAGAAGATAAAGAACTGGGTCTTTATCAAAGAAAGAAAGGTGGTTCTACTCCCGGACGAATATGACCCATTCTTGAATGGCCTTATCAGGAGGAATTGGATGAAGTTGGCTGACCCGCTTCCCAAATTTGATCCAGAGATTGTCAGAGAGTTTTATACAAATTCCTATTCTGAGGACAATCCTGGTGAAAAGAGGTCTAAAGTTAGGGGGAGGTGGGTCAATTATGATTGAGGAGCCATAAGTGAATTCCTTGGTAATCCACTACCTCTAGAACCAGGGCAACGCTGTGACATCATAAGAAGAAGGATGAGTCATGAACCTTATGATGAAAATGAAGTGGCACTCCTTATATGCGTTGCCAACCGATCTTATCAAGTCGGGCCCACTAGAAATCCTCTCAGAATTCTAAGAGGAGATATAAAAAACTTAGCCCAAGTCTGGACCACATTCTTACTTGCAAACATAGTGCCCATTGGCCACGTGTCAGACTTGAACGTCCCTAGATGTCATCTCCTTTATTGCATAATGAGGGAGGATCTGACTGTTGACATTGCCAATAATTATCTCTGAAGAAATCCACAAATTTGTGAGATACGAAGTCAACACTAGGAATGACAAGGCAAAAGGTGCTTTGGGTTTTCCGGCTTTGATCACAGCTCTTTGCCAAGATCAAGGGGTGGAGGTAGAGTTAACTGAAAAGATACGACCTTCAATCACCAAGAGATTCATTGAACACTTTTGTACCCACCCAGAGGACTTGGAGCAGCCAGGAGAGCCCCAGCTGGAACAACCAGCTGAAGACCAACCTGCTATGGAAGAACAACAAACAGGACCCACACAGCAACCTCATCTCAACATGAATAATGAATTGCTTGAGCAAATGAGATATCTGAGGTTGCAGATGGAGCACACCCACCAGCAAAATGCTTCCATTCATAGAGGACAACTCCACCTTCAAGAGTACCTCTATCAGAATGTTCGCGGACCATACCCAGGCATGACTCCACCAGAATTCTTGACTTATCTACAGTGGCCTGGGGACAGTCCTATTTTCCCGGGGGGAAGTGGACCTGCTGCAGGTGAGGGACCATCAGGAGCTGCAGACAGAGATGACTTTACTGCTGACACAGATGGAGCAGACATTGAGGAGGAGATTGATTTTGGAGGGGATTGATTCACAGCACCATTCCACCCTTCAGAACTTTATAAATACGGTTTCATTGTTCTTTTTCTTTTAGTATTTTGCAGTATTTATGTAATTACTACTATTTTGCTTTAGTTGTTTTGGCTAGAATGCTATATTATCTAGTTAATTAACTGTTTAACTTTACTTTTTGGCTTAGTATTTTGTGCATAATACTTAGAGACAACTAAAATTTTTTGGGAATCATTTTGAAAATTTTTCTTGAGGAAATTGGTTAAAGAGAAATCTGATTTCGGTAAGTATCCTGAGTCTAGAACAACTGAGTGAACTGAACACAGAGGTGAAAAAGGAAAATTTTGGTTGAATTCATAATTAAACAGGATTAGGATATTAGTGTTGGATAGTTAGTCAAGATAATCAGTTGTAACAACAAGTGAGATACCAAGGAAATAAACCAGAAAATCCAATGAGTGTGTGAATCCTTAAACAGCTTGAGTGTTTCCACTGTTTGTTGACAAGTTGATATTGCTTGAGCAGATGAGATATCTGAGGTTGCAGATGGAGCACACCCACCAGCAAAATGCTTCCATTCATAGAGGACAACTCCACCTTCAGGAGTACCTCTATCAGAATGTCCGTGGACCATACCCAGACATGACTCCACTAGAATTCTTGACTTATCTACAGTGGCTTGGGGACAGTCCTATTTTCCCGGGGGGAAGTGGACCTGCTGCAGGTGAGGGACCATCAGAAGGTGCGGACATAGATGACTTTGCTGCTAACACAGATGGAGCAGACATTGAGGAGGAGATTGATTTTGGAGGGGATTGATTCACATCACCATTCCACCCTTCAGAACTTTATAAATACGGTTTCATTGTTCTTTTTCTTTTAGCATTTTGCAGTATTTATGTAATTACTACTATTTTGCTTTAGTTGTTTTGGCTAGAATGCTATATTATCTAGTTAATTAACTGTTTAACTTTACTTTTTGGCTTAGTATTTTGTGCATAATACTTAGAGACAACTAAAATTTTTTGGGAATCATTTTGAAAATTTTTCTTGAGGAAATTGGTTAAAGAGAAATCTGATTTCGGTAAGTATCCTGAGTCTAGAACAACTGAGTGAACTGAACACAGAGGTGAAAAAGGAAAATTTTGGTTGAATTCATAATTAAACAGGATTAGGATATTAGTGTTGGATAGTTAGTCAAGATAATCAGTTGTAACAACAAGTGAGATACCAAGGAAATAAACCAGAAAACCCAGTGAGTGTGTGAATCCTTAAACAGCTTGAGTGTTTCCACTGTTTGTTGACAAGTTGATATTGCTTGAGTTTTCATTTGATAACATCACATTTGAAGCATGGAAATGATTAAGGCAATTTTGTTGAATTTATAACTCAGTGCCAAATAGCCAACCTGTAAATAATCATCCTTTGTTGATAGCCCATTTGATCCTAATTGTTTGAATTATGCACCTTAACCTTAACTTGAATTATTATCCTTTCCCTTTGCACACTTAGGGATAGAGAGCATAGGTGCCGTTTTCAACTATAAGAGTAATTGGTTTGTAGAATTGAACTTAAGGAAGAAAAAGACTGAGTATCATAATTCACTCTTTAGTATTATGTAGGAATGTATATATTTACACAAAAAAAAGAACAAAAAGAGATAAGAGTGAATTATGAATGAAAAAGAAACTTGGTATATTGAGGTCTGAATTGTGAGGAATGGAGAGTAGAATTGGGTTTGAATTGTAGCTATGCTCTCTTTTCTAAGTTGTGCTTTTGGTAATCTTGAAAAACCATTATTCTTGAAAGCCTAGCCTCATTACAACCTTGAAAAGACCTTAAGATCCATGCTGATTGTGTGTTTGTGGTTCGATTGAAAATGACTAGCAATTTTGATTTGTTGAAATTCAGTGGAAAATGAGAGAGACACATGCCTGTGAGATTTAAGAGAGAATTTCCTTGGTTAGTATCACTTGTTCTTACAATTAGTTTTCCTAAAAAATTGGTTGCACTCTTATCCTAATGTTATTTGATAATTGGATTCACCATCTGCTTCTGATTTTGAATATGTGGTTTTGAATGCAAAAGTTGTCTGGTAAGGAACTATGAAAATGATTTCTCAATAACCAATTTCAGAATTAGAGTTGTGATTGGCTGTAACATCATATTACTTTGCTTGAGGACAAGCAAGATGCTAGGTTGGGGGAGTTGATAAGTGCAAAAAATGAGTAATTTTCATATGAAATAAGGGCACTTATGTTCTTCATTTGTGTTTATATCATGATTGATTCTCCCTAAATCTAGAAAAGAATGAGCTTCCAAGTTTTTGTTGAAAAGAAGTCACTTGATCCCTGTTTTGGGTAAATTTTCAGGTACAATAGAGTAGAAAAAGGAAAGAACTTAAAAGGAGCAAAGGAGAAAGCAAGAAAAAGAGAAAATAGGGAAGAAATGTTGTCAAAGTCGCTCAAAACCAAAGCATGCTCGCCTAAGCTAAATTCACTGCCGCCATTCTCGCCTAAGCGACGCAGGACCTCGCTTAAGCGAGCGATCGTGCAGTGGAGACCCTCTCTTGCCGCCATTCTCGCCCAAGCGAGATCAGATGCTGCCAATCTCGCCTAAGCGAGATCCCTTCTTCAGCTCGAAGTACTCTTGCTCGCCTAAGCGAGATGTTGGCCTCAGCACGTCTTGCCCAAGCGAGAGGCTTTCTTTAGGATGAAGAATGCTGTCTCGCTCAAGCGAGACTCAGGTAGCTTGAGCGAGACCTTCGTGGGTATAAATTCTCCGTGCATTAGGAAGTGAAGATCAGCTAGAGATTTTGGGAGAAAAACTGCAGACTTGATAGAGATGTGACCACGAGCTACAGAGTTCACATTTTCTTCTTCTTCTTCTTTAGCTCTTAGGATTTTGATAGCTACCATGAGTGGCTAATCTCTTTCCTTGGGATTGAATGTAATCTACTCGAACTTGGAAGTAATCTGGTGATATTTATATATAGCATTTCTGTTTTACTCAATATTGGTATTATTGTTCTGCTCTTAATGCTTACTTCTATCTGATCAATAGATGTTTTGATTTTGATTTTTAGATCTGACAGGAAGGTATTTTTGAAAATCTGATTTGAACAATGATACTTGATATACTGTGATGCTAGGAATAGATCTCAATATATCAATTGCTTTTAACACTCGATCCTAATGCTGGATAGTTTGTTGAATATGTGAGGAATCAATATTCAAGGAACTAATCTTATGAATTTTATACACAAGGGATCGGTATAAATGATTTTTGAGTGTGCATCAATATTAGTATTTTCAGATGTTATATATTATATTCATCCAGATTACAGACAAGGGAGATAGATTAAATTCAATCCCAGTTTCTTTTACTGTATTTTTCTAAACTTTTCTGCTTTTATTGTATTCATTTTATGCAATAGTTAATGTCAAGTCAAATTAAAATCTTTATACATATGCTGATTGAGATAATTATTAATTTTCACTGAATCCGTTCCTCGTGGGTTCAACACTCCTACTTTAAATCATTATACTACAGTTGACTTTTGGTACGCTTGCCAAGAGACCAACAAGTATTTTTGGCATCGTTCCCACATTTAAATCTGCATATTTTTTCAGAAACCAGCACAAATCAGAACATAATATTTTATGAAAGATAACATCATCCACAATCCAAATACATTTAAAAGACAATTGGAAAATCATCCACAATTCAAATACATATCCTAACCAATACTATTGTACATTTGAATTATAAATTTGGCACATGCTATCCTACTAAACTTTATGAACTTCGCAAGAATTGTTGCAGTACTCTTGAATGCCTGAAAAATAAGACATTAACTTAAGTTAGTATATAGAAAGATAATATTGCAAAGTATTCATTTTAATTCAAATATATATTACTATTTCCCAATTAGTTGTAATACGAGCACACACAATGGTTGTCATCCATTACATTATATAGTAACCGCATTCATAAGAGCCAGTTTGTTTATTACACTACATTATATGAACAACCTTACAATTAATTAAGGAAGAAAATCAAATGAAACAACTATAAAAATATATGGATAGCAATACCAAACCTGGAGGGCACACGATGCAAGACATTTTACCTTAGCCGTAAAAAGAAAATAAATTCATTGTTATGCGTTAAAATGAGAGATTATATTCACAAGTTTACAAAAATGACTTACCCAGCAACATAAGGGACAAAATAAATTTATTTTCCGCGTTTAAAGCATTTGGTCACATATGCTTTGGTGTCATCAAACTTGTTGCCTTTATGAGTGAGTTGGGGTTCTACAAATTCATATAGATCATTCAATCCCTTAGTTTCAGTAGCACCAAATAGATACCTAAACATAAAATTGATTTGATATAAGTAAATAGATAAATAAATCAAATAATTATATATAATGACTTAAAGGCTTACATCATCCATAATTGAATAATGGTAATATTCAGTTCCTCTCGTCCTCATGCAAGCTCCAAGGCATCTTGGAAATACAAGTAAAGTGGGATCTCAAGGTCTCTCCCGAAAATTTTAGAATCCCAAGGAACCTGCATCGGCTTATCATTTATGATTTCAGCAAGTTGGAGTAATGCACCAAGAGGATCGTCCAAAGAGAGACGAATCTTCTTTGGTTGAGGATCTTCCAATATCGATGCAATTTGAGTTAAAATGGAATATAATTTAAGGTTGAATATAATATACATGTAAACTTAAAAATTTAGTTTGTGGTGGGTTTAAGAGTTTGTACCGGGGGGTCAGAATCAACCAAATCTCTAGGTCAGGCGAGGAAACATTAGAATGTTTGTGTCACAGTATATACCTCATTTGTTGGTACATGAACTAAAGCAAATGGCACGAGAACCTCTTCTACCGTGACCTTAACCATGAAGAATTGTGGTTGCCTCAAATACTTTTCCACGAGCCACTAGTGTCTTCCCTGTACCATCCGAAATATATAACTAACATGGATGAGTGTCATCCATGTCATCCCATAGTATGGGTGAAGTTGAACAACTCTCCTTTCTGCTTCTACCTGTTAAAGTCAATGAATTATTAATGTCATTCAATTATTTGATTAAATATCCTTTATTCAATTCATAACTTATAGAAAAAATATTGTTAATTTTACCCGTGGAAGGTACAAATGGTTCTAGTTCTGTGGAGGATCTAATGGCGAACAAATGCCATAATTCTCAAATTGTCGCATAAGTTGTTCAGTGACCTTCCTAGTGATTTCTTCTATAACAATAACAACAACAACAACAACTGTGGTTTGTACTTAAGTTACCAAATGGATTCATTACATTGGTAACTAAGTCAAACCAAACATTTCTACATTCTAGATCGAACTTGGAAAATTCCTGATCAATATTTTTCCATTGCATTGAATTAGCTGGATGATGAAGCAATCTGTCACATTTTCTCTCAGTTACATGACAACTAAGGTTTTTAGCATCTTTAGGATTTGCAAACAAAAGCTTAAGTCTAGACACAATCGGAAGGTACCAAGCTACTTTCAAAGCAGATCCTTCCTTTTTTATTTAATCATTATCTTCATTGTTTCTTTTCTGCTTGTAACATGATGACTAGGGATGTCAACGGGGCGGGTAGGGTACAGGTAGTAGTTCCCCCGTACCCTACCCGCTAGATAAATATTCGCCCCGTACCCGTACCCATATCCGTCGGGTATCCATTATGCGGGTACCCGCCTATTTTTTTCATATCTGCGGGTATCCACGGGTACCTGCGGGTATTTACAAAAATATTTTAAAAAATAAATATTTAACCATAATTAGTGCTTGGATCAACAAGTCCCCTTTCTCCGATTGATTCTTGAAAAATAAAAAAATAAAAAATCACTAACAATTTATATTGTAGTTTATTTTTGAATGAAATATTAAAGAAATTACTAACTTCATCAATGTTCACCTCTTGTAACATTGTATAAAGTTTCATGTTGTCCAATTTTAATCTAGAAGAGCCTGAAGACATAAGAAGTTTATTAAAAATTTCTAACAATCACTTAATTAAAATATCTAAGTAAAAGTGTTAATTTCATTACCTTCCATGTTGGTCCATAACCGGTCTTGGAGACACATCAATACTTTCACAGTATCTGGAAGTAATCTACTCTGTTGTGGGGTAAGAATCCGACCACCATTATTAAATGAAGACACATAATGTTTTTTACATATATATATATATATATATATATATATATATATATATAAGGATGTTTTTTTGAATTAAAGTTTAGCGGGTACGGATATCCACGGGTACGGATACTATGATATCCATACCCGCCCCGTTAACATGCGGGTATCAAAAATACTCGTACCCGCGAGTAGCGGGTATCCATTTTTAATATCCATTTCCTATCTGTTGCGGGTTTTATCCGCGGATACCCACGGGTACGGATTTTTTTGACATCCCTAATGATGACCCATACTTTGGATATTTCTTTAAATCTTCAATTTCTTTTCTGTATAATATGCAATCACTAGGACATGCATGTATCCTTTTATACTACATACTCATCAAACAAAGAATTTTCTTGGCGTCATAATTTCGAGTGGGTAGAATATTTCTCTTAGAAAGCATTTCATTCAAGAGTACGAGCAATTCTGTGAAAAACTTTTATCTATCCACCCATTGGTTGCTTTCAAAATAAATCCACGTATTTCAAAAGATGAAGGACTAAATTGATTCAAAGTTTCAAAATGGACTAATTCCAAAATTCACTGAAAGTTAAGGGACCAAAAACATATTTAACCCATAAATGAATATATGATAACAGACTTGGAGAGTTTGTTTTTGAAATAACATAAGCAATACAAACTGAAACTCAGATTATAAAATATTGAAATTAAAAGTGAGTATATTAATAAAATAAATAAATAAGAACGTGTACATTTCCGTTTGAAATTGTGATGTTTTGTCAAAGATGACAACGGAGTGAGAATATTTTGTTTGAAAGAGCAAAATCGTAAAATTTTCATAAATGTCAATATCTTGGACCCATCGTGAAACTAATTCACATTTCAATAATGCGTATAAATTCAACAAAATTTCTCACCCAACATTTACTATGTCTTGTAAAGTGAGACATAATATTTACTTATATTAAATAAAACCCACTTTTTCTCTATATTTATATTTTTACATTCAGCATATATGCTTTCAATTTTATTTTTTTTGGGAACTTTTTTCTTTTAATTACTTATTTTACAAATATGACTTTAGAATTTTTCATATTAGAGTTTTAATTTAGCGAATTCTATTATTTATGTTTTAAAATTAAATATAGTTTACGTTTTAATGTAGCGAATTTTCTATTTATGTTTTGAAATTAAATATGTTATACGTTTAATATTAAATCTATGAAATGTTTAATTTGGTGACGACATGACATGCAGATGTCTATTGATAAAGAATTCAAGTTGGAATTGAAATTAATTTGTTTAAAAAGAACATGAGTTTTTTTTTTCTTATCTTTACTTTTTATGCATTTTACCACTAGAACTTGTACATTTTTTCTTTCTTTTTTGTACCTTTTATTATTTATGTTTTAAATCGACAAATTTTGTTATTGATATTTTAAGAAAAAAAATGTACTTTTGTGTTTGTTTTAGATGATATGAGAGAAGTTTTTACTAACAAGTAGTCCATATTAAAATTAAAAAAATAAATAAATTTATAAAGATTCTTCATTTGTTTTATTTAAACAATTAGAGTTGGTGTTTAGAGTTTACTTAGTTTTTCTTTTTCTTTTTCTTCGATGCAAACTCGTGTTTTTAGGGTTTCAAATTGGTGTTTTCTTTTCTTTTCTTCTTCCTCTATTTCTACAATATAATATTGCTGGCGTGGGTACAAATATTCGTCTTTTGTTTCTTCTTCCCATATTGTTGTGCAATGAGTCAAATGTTAAGAATATAATTATTTACTTATTTGACATTATAAAAGAGAAGGATTCAATGTTTTTATGATGTTAGTGTTTATATTTTGACATGACATCAACTATTTTTAGATATCACCTCCACTTCTCACAGCCAAAATAATCAAACATACAATCATAATACTCCAAAACATAATAACAATCATATTTCAAAATCTTTATAATTTGTCTCCTCCACTTTCTGAGAAGAAGCTTTAAATTCTTCATCGTGTAATATTTTTCTTCCATTAAAAAAAAGTGAAATCTTTTTCTTCCATACTCCACCAGCATAAATTAGAATTATCACTAAGATCCGAAAAATGATGTTTAGACAAAGTTCCAAACAAAGTTCTTATGGATATAGTACCTTTGATGTAGATAATAAGTCCTTAAAAACCTAACCGAGAAAGTTCCAAAATTTGAAGAGAAGTAGAAAAATAATTACTTGTAAAAAAAGATTCTCCAACTTTTAAGCCCGTAAGAGTTTAAGAAAATTGTAGATTATATAAAAATAATAAAGAATGAAGGAATTGAGTGAGTACTCCTTGCCGATATAGTGTATTTATAGGATTATTGGACCAATGGATAAACAAATATAATGTTAAACATATTTTGTTACTTAAAGATATTTATGAAGATAATCGATTATTATATCATGAAATATTATTTATAAATATTTTAAAGATATTTTTCTAATATTTTGGAAGATATATTTTAGAGGGTACGTGCCACACAAGTCCCTCAAGCTCAAAATCCATAAACATGATGGAGATGGACCGAATTGATAAATTTTATCATTCACCGAGTATTGACATATGGGAAACTAGTTGTATTTTCAAAATAAGTTTGAAGAATTACTTTGACCGGTGATTGTTTATTTTAAAATGACTTCCACATATTTTAAATAATAATGATTATAATGAAAATAATTAAAAAGAATAATAATAATAATAATAATATAAATTATTTCGGTTATTAATTTAGAAATCAATTAATTTTTAAAAAATATTAATTATTAATAATATTTAGTTTATAAATTAATATATAAATTATTTATTACAATGACTAATTATTTTTTATCATTAATATATAAATAAAAACAATACAATAAAAAAGGTTGTTGATACGATTAATTAATACACTTTTAAAAACATACTACTCTATATGTTAAAATAATTGTTTTGTGAACATGCAGATTAGTCATACAAAAAGCATTAAAGATAATAATAAATAATAATATTTGTGAGTGCATTAATTATCCATTCAAAATAAGAACAAACTCATTAATTTAATTCAGAATTGGTATGAAGAAAAAGAAATTTTCTGAAGTTCCTTCTTGTAAGTGTTATTTTATATGTAACATAAACATGTGGACATTTTTGGCTTGTAGCTTGAGTAGGACGAGTGGTACTAAACTCCATTTTCATGCCCATGCTCATACACTGTACTTTCATCAAGAAAAAATGTACATTAATACTTTGCTGTAAAAAAAAAAAAAAAAAACCCTAATAATGTATATATGCTATTATTGGAATGCTTATACAAGACAATTGGATTTCCAATTATTTTCATCCTCTGCTAAATTTTGTCTGTGTACCAAAGTAAGATTGTGTTCGGATTAAAATAATGTAAAGTTTTGATGGATCTACAATAAAAGGGAATCAAGTTGCATAAATGGCCTTTTTTTTTTCCTTTATTTATATAACTTTTATTTGGATAATTTTACAACAAAGGAATTCCAAAATGGAATATATATTGCAGGATCTCAACCTTTTATTTAGTTTTAATGTTAAGAAGGGAAGAAAGAATAATGTGTTTGAAGTTTGAAAAAGTGAGATCATCTAAAGGGTTAAATATGTTTTTAGTCCCTTAACTTTAAGTGAATTTTGGAATTAGTCCATTTCGAAACTTTGGACTAATTTAGTCCTTCATCTTTCGAAATACGTGGATTTAGTCCTTTTAATAAAATTTTGTTAGGTTTATTTGATGTTTCATACGCATTTCAGGATTGTATTTGAGTTGTTTATATTGTTTGATACATTTATGCTCTAATGTTAAGTCAAATACTGTTATGAAACAAGCTTGAAATGTCAAACAAAATTAACAAAATTTGATCAAAAGGATTAAATTCACGTATTTCGAAAGATGGAGGACTAAATTGGTCCAAAGTTTCGAAATGGACTAATTCCAAAATTCACTGAAAGTTAAGGGACCAAAAACATATTTAACCCATCATCTAAAACTCATACACACAACAATTAATTATTTTCCAAAGGCATGATTTCACTTTCAAGCCTGCCATGAGATGGTGATGTTATTTTTACTATAAAATTAATTATTTCAGTTTTTAAATATGTTATTTTGACTATTACAGAGAATGGGAAAGTTTTAAAAAAAATTTCTTGAATATCGCACTAAAATATACAATTTATTGATCCATTAATAATCAATTTTTCAACTTTTCCAGAAAATATCTTTTTGTATGAAAACACACAATTTTGTAAAGAATTTATGTAAAATAAATAGACAGATAAATATATGAATGAGGTAGACAAAATTTAAAATAAAGCTTAAGAATATATATTTTTTTGTTAGATTTAAATGATATAGTTACCAGTTAAATAAATAGATAATAATTGTGTTATCTAGGACCAAAATTATGTCAATCTAGAATGATATTCTTTTGGTACAAACATCTCTATCATGATAACAATGTACAACTCTATTACATTGATAAAGGTTATTACAACTAATAAAAGGATTAGAGAATAAAATGAATTAACAAAATTTTGAACGATATAAGAAAAATAACAACTTAGACAATAATTATATGTTTTTGCATGCACCAAATTGTTTAGGTATGGTTGGTTAAAGGAAAGTAATTGAAATGGAGGAGTGCATATATGCATATGTTTTTATTCTCTAGAATTATTTGGTTTTAATTATCTTAAAATTTTTAATTTTAGTTATTCTAATTTCGAAGTATACCCTATTTCTATTCTTTAAGATGATTTATATATCACTTTTTCAAATTAAATATGATTTACTATTATGATTTCCTAAATCATATTTACTTTTATATATATATATATATATATCACTTTTTAAAATTAAACTTAATTTTTAAATGAAAAACGGTATATTTTAAGATTTAATAACTGAAATTTTTTGAAAGGGTTACAAATATGATTTACTATTACTTAATTCACAAACTTTTTATTGTTTTAAATATGATACCTCATTGTAAAAAAATATAATTAACTTCTCTTACGGATCGAAAGAATTAGAGATCGAAATAATTATATTTTTAGGAATAGGTTATATAAGTTCAATATAGTTAATACGAATACTTTTCATTTTTATTATGATAAAAAATTGGGTTAATAATATTTTGTAATTTCCTAAAATTATAAGAAAAATTAAAATTTGTCTGAAATTTGAATATATGTTGATCCTTATATTTTAAAAAATAAATGAGTTTAATTTTTTAATTCAATTAAATTAAATTTGTTTTGACATGAAATGTATTTTTTAATAAATATTAAAATAAGATCTTATCAAATAATATAAATAATTTAAATAATAATTTTAGTTGTGTTTGATAAATAAAAGAAATAATTAACGTAATTGAATTAAGAAGATACTATTCATTATTTTTTATGTTTAATAATCAAAATCAAACTTTTATAAAAGATGAATTGTAACTTCACATGCAAATTTAATAAATTTAGTGACTAAAAACATAATTAATTACAGTTTTAATATAAAAGATTTAGTTTGATTAATTTTGTTTGAACTTTGATGATATTTAAATTAATTGAACACAATTATGTCTTTTAGTAATTGTTATCATATGTACTTATGAAAAGACTTCAATTATATATTAACACTAATTTTCTTTTCAATATACATCTGTAACAATGTAACAATTATTAAAAGCAGACACATCCATAATTATATTAATAATTAGCTAAATTAAAATTTATTGTATTTATAAAATATATTTATTATAATGAAGGGACTATTCACTCTATATTTATTACATATAATATTAAATTTAATTATGTATGTTCAATTAATAATTGCCAAATGAAAAGAGTTAAGAAAATCACTGTCTTAATATACCGAAAGATTAGGTGTTAGTTGTCGTATTGGTATTGGTATATATGCTTAAAGCTAAGAAAAAATTAAATGAGTTTATGTAGTCATCTCCAGATAATGTGACGTAAGTTTTTAAAGTGATCTTATCATACCAATACTTTTCTCAAGATTCTATAAAATATACATTTACATTTTCTCAATTTTGCTTAAACTTTTATAACTTAAATTGATAAACTTTATATTTTATTTCTGAAACCTAAAATCTTATTTAGAACTCAATTTTCAATTTTAGAAATTTAATATGCCATAATCTAAACTCTGTATTGGAATAAATAAAATCAAACACGCATTCTGATCTGACCAAGGTGTGAAAGCACATTAATTATTTTCATGTATTATATATTGTTCTTCTTTTTTTTTCTGAAAAGAAAACCGAGTGGTCCCACACATTCTTGTACCTTAGTACCGTACACTCTGTAACACAGTGTCACACTTCGTAATAGCAAAACACAGTACAAACATACTTTTTTTTAGGGTATGATTTTTTTTAAAAAAATATTGGTACTATTTTTTAGTTACTTCGGCTGAAAAAGGTGTTTCTTTATCTTATTTTTTTATATATATTTATTACTATACATTTTTCCTTTTTAGTTAATTAATCTAATTTTTAATTAAGTTTATTATGACAGCACTATTAAAATGACATGGGATATTTATTATCTTAATCATATAATTTATTCATCAAGAAATTGATTTTGGTTTGTCGTTAAGTTATAATTTATTATTTTAGTAATTTCACGCTAATTTGCAAGAATGGTTATATTAAGTAAATTAAAAATATTGAAAATAATAGTAAAAAGTACTATTAAATCTTTATTTTTAGATTTTAGTTTTCAAAAAATATTTGTAATTTAGGTTTTAAAGTATGACAGTATTGAGTTATTTTAAAAGATGTTAAGAGTTATTTTATGAAAATTTATGATATTTATTTTAACTAAGATGTTATAAAAATCAGATTTTGCATCTCAAAATTATTCCACGCTCTTATAAATAAACCCCTTCTTCCTCCCTTTTTCTCCATACCCACCCACCACCACCACCACCCACACATTCTTCACGCGCCACCGCATTCATATCCCCGGAGATCCATCCTTTGCATGGCAGTGAGCTTTCTGGCGCGCGATGTATCGGACCTCTGCCTTGGGAAGCCGCCGCTGAGGTCGCTGTCCACCGCCGCCACCGTCGCCGACGCCTTGGCCGTGCTGAAAAACTCCGACGAGAGTTTCATCAGCGTGTGGCTCTGCTGTGAGCACGAGAAGGAGAAGGAACAGTGCAGATGTGTAGGGAAAGTGTGCATGGTTGATGTTATCTGCTACCTTTGCAAAGAGGACAATCTCTTGTCTCCTTCTTCTGCTCTTAACCAACCCATTTCTGTGATTCTCCCTAAGGATTGCTCTCTCGTTGTTCATCTTCAACCTTCTTCTAGGTGCTCCCCTTTTTCTCTTTCCATTTTCAACAAACATTCGACATAAATATGGACACACTTTGATACTATTATTCCTTCAATTAATTTTATTAGTGTAAGGTTTTTCAAGTAAAAATCCGAAGACTTTTTATGAGATTTTTCTAAATTTTATTTTCTTGTGTTCTCTAATATTTACAAGGATCTCTCTTCCAGCTAATGTTTGTTACACAATTGGGGATTGATATAGTCTGTAAGATGTTAATGTAGTATATTTCGAACAATGGAAGAATTTGGTGTCAAGGTTGAAAAAAAAAAGGGTTTTAAGCAATCTACGAAACTTCAAGATTACTGGTGTGATTTACTACATATTTTTTAGGGTTTAAATTGTTTGTAGTTTCACCTTTTTACTTTGATATCGTGGGAAATATACTGAAAAATTGACTGATTTTGTCACAATTATGATTCCGAGCAAACGCTCCAATATGTTATGGCAAAATTTGCAGTATTAAGCTGATTTTTGAAATCATATTTTAGTGAAGATCTTTGATTCTCCCTTTCTGTGTAGAAGTGGATATTTTTTGTCATAGAAACCCATAAATTACTTGATAAAAATGGATGTAAGTTTTGTTGTATAAGGGAAAATAATATTTGAGAAATAAAATGTGAGGATAATTCCTTAGACGTGTTGGATTAAGTAAGTCAAGGTCAGAGTGAAAGGTGTCTGGATGATTTGAACATATGATCTTAATCTGATTCGGACACCAGTTCTTTAAAAAAAATCAAGATTTTGAATCTGAACGAATCTCGAGAGATTAGTAGAGGTGAGAATCTGAACGAATCTGAACGAATTAATAAAGCAAGGTTGAGTGGTTCTTTTTATTTTTATTTTTAACTGCAGTTTAATTTGTTTAATTATAACCTGTCTGGAATCTGTTGAATCTGCAATTTTTTATGGGGGGTGGAGTTAAATTTTGTTTCTTTCTGGTGTTTTAGTATGCAGAGCAGACGAAGAACTAGGTGAATTAACCATTCTTGATCTTTGTTGTTTCTGATATTTCAGCTTGTTGGAAGCTATTGATCTTATACTCCAAGGGGCACAGAATCTTGTGGTGCCAATATTGCCAACAAAGAGGAGTGGAGTTTCAAGAAGGAAACAGCATCTGAGGGCATCACCAACTATCAACAGCCACAACGGTTGTGAGTTCTGCTGGTTGACTCAAGAGGATGTGATTCGGTTCCTTCTTGGTTCCATTGGGGTCTTCACTCCACTTCCTGCACTGTCTCTTGACTCTCTTGGGATCATAAGCTCTGATGTGCTTGCCATTGACTACTTCTCCCCTGCATCTTCAGCAGTGGGAGCAATCTCAAAGTCCCTCACCCAGCAAACTTCTGTTGCCATTCTGGACAGTGATGGAACTTTCATTGGGGAGATATCACCCTTCACCCTTGCTTCTTGTGATGAGACGGTTGTGGCAGCCATTGCCACCTTGTCTGCAGGGGACTTGATGGCCTACATTGACTGTGGAGGCCCTCCTGAGGATCTTGTGAGAGTGGTGAAGGCTAGGTTGAAGGAGAAGAGTTTGGAGAAAATGCTGCAGGAGTTCACAATTTTGTCATCCTGTGAGAGTTTACACTCTGCATTTTCCTCTTCCTCTGATGAGGAGTCACCAACAAGAACAATGACTAGGTCTGGCAGGTACTCAAGGTCATCTAGCTATTCAGCCAGGATGGTGAGGAAAGCAGAGGCTATAGTTTGTCATCCCAAGAGCTCGCTCATTGCTGTGATGATCCAGGCCATTGCTCATAGGGTGAACTACTTGTGGGTTATTGAGGATGATTGTAGCTTAGTTGGCATTGCTACTTTTTCTAACATGTTGAAGGTGTTCAGAGAACATTTAGAGACCATGTAGACTGTTAGGAATACTGTGGTGAGGTTTTGGCTTTGGATGCTGCTGGTGAGAAGCATGAACCAAGGTCAATGAACATGGCCCTTCTGTTGTTATGAGTATTGCAATGTGGCCCGGGAGGTTTGGTTTTTGTTGTACTTTTTTTCAGTGTGCTTCCCCTTCTAATAAAACTCCCTTCAACGCAATTCTTTGTAGAGGACCAGTTTTTCCTGCCTTAGTTTGTCTGAGAGTACTTAAAATGTTCCTTTCTCCAACGAAACATTTTCTTTTGCAATGAGATTTGTGTATCAATTTACTTTGGATGTTGTGTTTTAAAGTTGAAAGCCCATGTTTACTTTCATCAGTTTATTATTAGGTAAGGTAACTACAACTTCTCATAACAATGATGTTTTCTGAAATGCATATTTATTGTGAACATTTTAAGGTTCCTACTGTCACAAAGATGAGTGACACCCACAATTTCTTTTAAGGAAGTATTCTGAACTTGAATACATTTTGGAATTGACTGAAACTATTGAAGAACCTAAGTTTATAGTTGAGGTGGCCCTATGTCAGATTATGAAAGTCTCTGTGCTCTTATTAACTTGTTGACCATTTTAGATATAGACAGTTGGACATCATCAGAATATCAGTGAAGTACTTGATTAAAGTGTATGGCTAGGGGAAATTTGAAATCATAATGTGGTTGCTCACAGAGAACACAGAGCACAAGAGACACATTTTCTTGTACCACTTTAGTTTCAGAAAATGCAAGATGCGCAGAGATATTTATTTATTTTTACTATAATACTTTGGAAGATATTAGACAGTTTATTACATTATATGAAGCAAGAGTGTTCCTATGTCGGACACGTGTCCGACACACCCCTTGCACATGTGTATGTATATCTCGTATGGGATCTTATCTTTTTTGTTTTTATCAGCTCTGACACGGTGGGGTTATACACGATAACAATAGTTCTTTTTAAGAATTGAAGACAAATAGTGCCGGGTATTTTTGTCATTCAAGTTCTCTTGGACTTTACAATATTTTTCTAACCCAGGCATGAGTATTGTAAAATTAACTAATTTGTTACAGTACATGATGATATATTTTAAATGATTAATAAGAACATATTAAAATTTCAATTATAATTTTCATTTACTCAGGTTTATGCCTGACAAGATTGATTTATTTTCTAATAAATCTGATTTTCTAGTAACTTCCTGAAAATTTTGAGAGCATTTTATATTATAAACTAATCCAAGTAGTTCGAGCATCTACGATCTTCTTTTATAACCATTTCTGTATGTTCAGAAAGTTTAAGTTTTAAATTCTATGAATGAATTGTCGATCCATATTTTTAATTAATCTTGCAAGTATTAGTTATGGCACAGTGTAAAATTTATCTACTTTTTCTTAATTAAAATAAACACAAAGGACTAAAAAAACGTATAAATTGTAAAAGTGATAAAAACAAACCAAATGAATTACATTATAACTTGGGCCATACCATGGCTAAACCTCACTAAGTAATATTTGTCTTAGTACAAATACTCAACTAGTATAAATGCAACAATGAATCTAAAAGTTTGTCCATTTGAAGAACTACTAACACATAATTATTTCATTAATAATATGAAAGCCAGCAAAATAGAAAATGAGTTCCAGCATTGTCTAACAAAACAAAATCACACCCTTTAGGGTAATGAAAAATGATTACAATGTTGTGTTATTTATTATCATTATTTTAAAAAACTATAACATAATACAACATATAACAGTAAAGTAAAACAGTAGTGAACATATGACACTAGAGAAGTCAGGTATCTGATGTATCAGAGTATCAGAACCACACATAAAAAGAGGTGATTGCATTAGGAACCTCACATGCTTTCTACATCTTCAGATGTGTCTCTATTGAAAATTTGAATTGGCTCAAGGCAGGTTCTTAATGTGTCGTGACCAAGTTGTGCTCTTTCATTATCTCCAAAGCCAAATATATTTCCCCTGCTAGTGATCACAACAGTGTGGTACAAGCCAGTGCTAATTTGAGAAACATGGTGAGATTTCAAGGTATCTAAGATTCGAGGTTTCAATACTTTATCTAACACCCTTCTGTCCAAGAATCCGAGGCTGCCAAATCCCATGGAGCCAAAGCCATAGACTGAACCAGAATCAACTAGCACAAATGTTTTCCTCTTCCTTGCACACACCTACAAGTAACAAATAAACATAAGCCCTTACAGTATGGATATCATAGGACTTTTGATCTAGAAAGGCAAATTGCAAATGTTGTAAACCATTGACCTCAACAAAGATTGATCAAGAATATGGAAATACAATAATACCTGAACAGCCAGTTGATTCTTAAGACTAGTCAACATCTCTGGAGTTGTCTTCTCAATCTCATCGCCATGGCCTAAAGCACCACAGTATCCCTTGCCCCATGTATATACCTGGAACATTAATAACAAAATCTTAGTAATTCTCACAAGTGCTTAAATAATGAAAACCAAGAATAACAAATAAAACTGGAAATATATCTTGTCCATTGAAACTCACAAATCCATTTGAGTCAAGGGCCACTGCATGCTCATCCCCAGCAGATACACGGACAATATGAATAACTTTCCGTCTGAATTTCTGTACAGCACGTGGCTGAAACTCATTGTGTTGCTCACCATGGCCAAGACAGAAATTTGCACCTGACCCAAAGGAGTATAATGTTCCATTTTCTGTTACTGATAAGATATAGCTTGGTCCTGCAGCAATCTGAACAACAGATCCAAGGACTTCAATCATTTTGGGGGTTGGCCTGTCCTGAGTGTCACCATGACCAAGTTGGCCATGTGTGTTGGTTCCACATGTATAAACATGACCTTGTCTGGTGAGGAAGACTGTGAAGTTAAGCCCCGCCGCAACCTGAGACATTCAGGCACTTTCAATATCTTTTAAGTGGGACCTTACAAAAATAAACATCATGGAACAGTAATGAAATTGAGAATTAAAGAATTAGTAGTGAATGGACATCCAATGAATGGCTAGAAAACAGCACATCAGAGCAAACTGGTGGAACATCTGTGCCTACCAGCATGGACAGTTGTCGGGTCTCAATATAGGATTTACAGATGTGCAACTTGAAATAAGCACAATGACTCAAATATATGACAAAACACTCTTATAAAAGAAATAAGAACCAGAATAAACTAACATGGTTTGAAACTAAAATTACAAAATAATTTACTGTAGATTTTACAGAAAAAGTGGATTTCACGTCTTGAAATAATTTTGAACTCAGCAAACAACTAGTCAATCCATGAGACTAGTAATAAACAATAGAACACCGACCATTGTTTTCAACTCAGTCAACAATTATCATCTCTAAATAATGTGATGATGATTTATACCTGTTTGCACGGAATTCCCTTAAGGGATTCAACAAGACGTGGCCTAAAAATTGGTCGGCTAGTATCTCTGTGCCCACAGCAAGAAGATGAATTATCTCCACATGTGAATACCTGCATCAGTCAAAGTTGAAATTGCTTGTTTATGAAGGAAGAAATTATTAATCATTTTACGATCTCATACCATCGGTTTCAATCCCAAGAAAAGAAAACAACCGTGGATCTGAATTATCAATAGGGAGCATGCAGACAAATTCTGTAGACCTAGCATTATATTTAGAGCAGTTAAGAATTATAAGAAATTTGTGGCTAAGTTTTACTATTTAAGGAACATCTACGCACAAACGCTAATGAGTGCAAGTGTCGCATACATCATTTCGTAATATTTGGATTATCTCCCCAGAAATTGAAGACCTGATGAAGAAAACATCATAATTGACGGATATACGTTACAATACAAAATCTTACTATGATGTAGCTCTGATTAAGAGATATTAGAAATAGTTAAACTACCTGTTATTACCTATACACACACATAACTACAGAAAGGTGATTTTATAATGTATCAATTTATTTGTTTTGTTCTAGAGATGAATACTGCTACTAATCCAGCAACAAAACAAGAGGATAAAATTAGTCCTCCATGGAACTTTTTTTTTAAGTAATAAAGATTCCTACCAGTGGAAATTTTGAAATTAAGTGCAATTTATGTGAAATTGTATTCAATAGATCTTAATACTAAAAGTCTCAACAACTTCAGTTAGTTTAAGATGTTGGACAATGAAGTATCATTGAAAATTGAGAAGTAAAAGTAAAAATCTGTCTCTTTGCCTCACATCTCTAATGAAGACGGAGTCATAGACATTGGATATAAACCAAAAAAGTAACATCCTTTGGAATCTACTTTCAATGTGCAAAGCACAAAGCACAAAGCACAAATACTCTTGATTGTGAAATTGCAAGGATGTTTTACTCTTCAAAACTACCATTTCCTCTAAGAAGGAATCCTTGTTTAGAATAGCATTTTCTGATGCTTCCATAAATCTAATCTTAGTGGGTATGTATCTCCAGGTAACAATAAAAGTTAAGAACTACCTTTCTTTCAAAGGAAAGAAACCTTGTGGAGAATCTTCTGCAGCCAATACAAAAATATGGAGTTCAAGGGGCATGATCATCGGTAGCGATGGGCAGAGTGATATTCAAAGAGGCCTCTGATCAATTTCATGGTTGTCACTAAGAGTGGACCAAGTTTTTAAGGGCATTAAATCACTCTACTTAGATAAAAGACAAAGAATTCATTGGTAAACACGAGAAATGTAACTATGGGGTTTGGACCAATAAATGTGGCACAATTTATTACTAACAATGCAGTTGTTTGTGACGCAATAGATGTGCTAATAGAGGCATTGCTTCCTTCCATCTATTTCCTTGTGTTGTATTGAAAAAATAGTGTTTCATACCAACAATGTCCTTGGATCATGCAAATTGAACGTATGACATATATTAGAAACTTCATTATGAGGACTCTATGAGATTGCCAATGCTCAACAACTTCAACTCCTTCAAGTTGCTATCTGTTGCTCCCACAAAATTTGCTTCAACAATAATAATACTCAAGAAGAGGTTTAGAAGCTTGAAAAAAGTATTCCAAAGGATGGTTGTTAATGATGAATGATCCTATAAAGAAGATGTTGATGAGAAGGCAAAATGGGAGAAACTTCGTTGGATGATATCTGGTGGGGCACGGTTGATTACATACTTACTTTTACTGCTCCCATTAAATGTTGGATTAAATGATTGAAACAGTGAGAAAGTCTATATATTGACATGAAAGAAAGACAAAAGTTGAAGAATTTTCACTTTTATGAGGTAGTGCACTCAATATTAATTGATCATTGGACTATGAGTAGCACCTCTTCGTTCTTTCCTCCTATTTAACCAGAGACACAAAAATCAAAGCAGTGCAGTGTGATTTATTGGAAATGGGTGAATGTTTGTGCCAATTGGAACACAATTTAACGCAGACCTAGACTGGCATGAAGAGCTTGGACGATTCACACTGAAAGGATGTCCAATTTGCTATGGGTGATTTTGGTTTTTCTTTAATTACGTCCTCATGAGTGAAAAACTAGCACCTCGATACTATGGTCCATTTCAGGTTATTGAGCTCATTGGAGCAGTACCCTACAAGCTTCAACAACCAACTCTTGCATCCACCCAGTGTTTGACATTTCTTTACTAAAGTGAGCTGCTGGACATTACCATATTTAGCAAAAATCTGCCAAATAACCTTGAGAGTGCTACAGCTAGTGCTTGGGAAGCTCTCCACGTCTTGGCTTCCAGAGTTGTCAACCAAGGGACACATTCTGTCTCAAATACTTATCCTGTGTTGGGATAAACCAATTGAAGAGGCTACATTTGAGGACACTTTTACTGTGAAAAGTCAATTTCCCAACCTAAGACATGAGGACAAATGTGCTGCTCAAGAAGGGAGTATTGATAGGCCCTCGGACAGTAGAGAGGCCCAGCTGAATAGGTCCAAAGTGTGGAAAGTGTATGCGAGGAGGATTTGGAAATATGTTGGAGGAAAAATATCTTTTTGAGTGAAATGTTTTGCTCTTCGGGTAGTGAAGGTTTCTCAACTGCATTTTTAGGTCAGTATCATCAATAATACATATTACTCATCTATTACTATTGTGTGAATTTCCTTTCTGGTTTGCATCGAGGCATTTAATAATTACTTCAAAAGGGAAGCTCGGAAGCAAGCTTGGTAAGTAATTAATCAAAAATTTCAATCACTACATCTATTCAACCCAATTCATATACTGATCAAAAAAATCTTCATGGCATTCTCTAAGCAAGTATAAGAATCTAAGATGATCCGTCTCATTCCATTTGTAAAGTAGATGCGAGTACACACAAAAGACCTGGAACTTCAACAAGAGTGTCCATATTTCTATTCTATCCAGTCTTACTCTCACTTCACCTACACATTCTTTAATCTTTGGAGAACAAAGAATATATTAAAGGAAGACAGATGGAATAAAGAATATAGTTTTGAATCCATCTTAATGGTTCCCCCATTCTTGACTTGAATAATTCTACTAACTCTATCCCAGTCCCCAGAAACAAATCCTCATTCTTTTTTTCTATGATGCACTCATTTTCACTCTAGCATGAGAACAGCAATAATTCTCGGTTCCAAAGTTGAACTTATGCTAGCTGGTGTTTACTTTAAAACAAAACGGTAAAATTAGCATATTTCTTTAAAGAAAATTTACACAAAAAGCTCTCCTCATGAGACCCAAAAGTCAAAAACAGGACATTGAATGCAGAGTATCTTGTACTCTAACCTGCTAGTTCAAAATAATATGAACAAGGTCATGAATAAAAGCACTGGAATGGCAAAGAGTCAAACAAAAGAAAACTTATGATATCTCCATTCCCATCTTCCAGCAAAACTCTTCAATTTGTGGTGAAAAACACATTTCTTAGGCAAGTTGTTTCTTTGACCAGAAATATTCTAAAACTTACAGATCAATGACTTGCTTAATAAAGGTTAAGCAACCACTAACCTCTCCAGATTGCAAGACAAAAGCTGCATGATTAAAGGAGGCTGAAACGTGAGCCACACGTGCCAAAGGTGGGAAATCAATCCGGGTAAATGCTACACACTGTGTTGTTTCAGGCCCTTGACCAAGTACTCCGCATAAACCAGAACCACAGGAATAGACAGAAGAATTGCTGATCAACAAGGTGTGATATTTTCCCGTTGTTATTTGCATCTGCCAATAAAATGTTTTCCATCATTATTTACAACTCCACCAGTTTTCCTTCAAAAGGACAGTTCAAAAGCATTATAATGTCTATCGTTGCTATGAGATGTATTTTCATAACATTTAAAACTTTTTTCTTTTTGTTTTAATTGTTTACAAACGCTTATTACATTTTATTATAATAGTGACATTGAAAAAAAAGGGGGTGGGGGGCAAACCATGTAGTGTCAACACTTACACTTCGAAAGCAAAAAGAAAATATCTCCACCCTTGAGAAACACATTTCTAATTTTATCAAAAGAAAAAGGAATACATAAGGCACCTCATAATTCACGCAGGAAATACTTTTTTTTTTTTTATCTTTTTCACCAAAAGCAGACAAAAGTAATTATTTGAAATAATGAAATAGTACATTGCCTGATGATGTCTCGACCATCTGAGAGGATTGTTCCACAGACTGCAAGAACCTCAAAACTCGCTTCCAATTTCCTTCACATCTATCATACAACTCCCTCTGAGAAACCAAACCCATCCTAGCATAGGTAACATGGGAGGCACACAATTGAAATGCAGCAAAGTCAATCAAGGACTTAAACTTGAAAAAAGGGTACAGGCCATGGCTACCACCAAAAGTTTTGGAAGTCAATTCTAAGCAAACAAGGTCCATTGCACTGAGCCTACCCGAGCACAGAATTTCTAAAACCAAATGTGATGGTAATTCCTCAATGGAAAAATGTCTACAACGGTCTCCCATTCTCAAAATTCGCTCTTTCTCTTTCTTACTCCTCACCAAAGGTAACCAGATGTGATTCAAAGAACCGGCAGAAAGATTCACAGTGACAACAACCAGCAACTCCCCTCTGGATCACACATCAAATTTTGAGACGAAATCTCAGGCAATTGAAGCAGCATATGAAGAACACGTCAGAGCGGAGAAAAACATGGGAAATTGAGAAAGAGAAAGGAGGTCTAGAGGATGGATAATTAGAAGGTGATGATTGAAACAACGGTTGGAAATAAAACATCAGAAGAGAACTGGTCACACCCCCCACAAAAATCACCGTTCAAAATCGAAGATCAAAATGGACCTTCTTGACATGCAAAGTCACATCCAACACAGAAAAAAGAAAACACCCTCCCACACACACAAACGCAATTGTGAAAAAATACGAACGAACTTCCGCAACCAACCAAACACCAATTAGATCAAATTTAAATCAGCAAACACTGATCTAACGGACTTAGCACGTAACCGTTGAAAACAAACTGAGAAAGAAAAAGGTGGGTGTTTGAGATCAGAACGGAAGAAGGTGGATTGAACCTAATAGGAAAAGAAAGCAAGTGGTGAAGAAGGCGTGCCCAGAAGAGAAAAAAGGCGAAAGGAAGTAACTTTTTGAGAAAAATGGGAAGAGGAGCGTGTTTGGGAGGGAATGAGTGAAGAGGGGAATGGAGGGTAGTGATTGATTGGTTTGGTGAAAACGAGAAAAAAAGGTTAGTTAGGGTTTTGCATATAGTGATTATTTTCTCTGCTATTTATTTCCTAGTTGCTGAGCCTAGGTAGTAGCTTAGGCTTTCAGTGTGTGAATGAATGTTCGGTTTTGTGAGTGTGTGGGAAACATTGGAGAGAGAAAGAGAAAGAAATTGAGGAATTTCATGGCAGTGTTTCTCTTCTTTTGATTTTTGTTCTGAAAGCATGAAAATGAAAAGTGGGGAAAAAAACACGGTGTTGTTTTGGTGGTACCTGCTGCTTAGATTCCATCTATGTTTTGTCGTTCAGATTCATTACGCGTGGCAGCTTTTTACTGTGACACGTCAGCAACTGTGTGTTTCTCAAGTAGGGTTAGAATAGTACTACCATCCCATTACTGGGTTTAAGTAATTTACAAGCTTTGATGGAAAGACAAAAATGGCTATTATTTTTTAAATTCAATGTCATTTACTGTTTATTAATTCGTATAATTGTGGTTGAAAAGATTAAAACAATAACAAAATTGAAGAGGGTTTTGTAATAAAGAGATAAAGATATTTCATTGAAAAATAATGCATTAAAAAATGTTTACACTGTTTTTGTTAGTGCATACTTTCTGGTGTGCAATAATAAAGTAAAAGGATGATGGTGCATTCCATGTAAGATACCAAACTATGAAATTCACACAATGATTTTGTTAAAGGAGTATAAAATAGAATGTTTATATTTAATTTAGAAATGAATTTAGTTAGAATACTTCGTTTCTAAGTTGCTTAATATTTACTATGTTTCATTTTGATAAATGTATTGTTGAACGAGTAATTAAGACAAATATTTACTTGCTTTTGTACGAAAATTAAAAAATATTTTCGTTCCTTTTTATTTTTCATTAAGATCAAAGAATTAAAAAAGTAATTAACTTGATTAAAAAAATATTTGTAGTTCTTAATATCTTTATATCTCTTTCGTTTGTTGGTTTTCTTTTTCACTTAACACTTTCACCACTTACACTAAACTAATTAAATTGGTTCGAGAAGTAAAAAAGAAAAAAAAAAACTCATATGAATTGACTTTTTGGTGATAAAAAAACATCATGTTGTATTTGTATACATGCAAGAAAAAAAAATATATATATATATATATATATATATAATTTAATTATTAATAATTTTATTATTCTAGTATGATACATTTCACCTAGTAAGATAAGAAAGTTAAAAAAAACACTAAAAATGTCTTAACTTGCTTCCAAAGATTTTGATTTACAAAATAAAACATATCAGTGTGATTCTAGACTAGCATGAATTAATTTATTATACTCAAATCTCTCAAATTCACGTAGGAAACTTCTACATGTAATTCACGGAAAAAGAAATAAAACTTACTATTTGAGAAAAACAAAAAACTCATTTAAATAAAACTCTAATTAGTTCTTATTTTCCCAAATTATGCTATTTTCTAAATTGTGACTTATAATCAAAGAAATAAAGAAAAATTCAGAAAAGAAATTTAAAGAGATAATAATATAAATGAAAGTAAATAATTATATATATATATATATTACATATTTTAAAATCTTAATCTATAATATTTTTTAAACTTATTTCTACTAAGCATATATAAAATTTGGTGTTAAAACTTGGACTATTATTATGTTGAGTACTTTATTTATTCTAAATAATTATAATCTTTAACTTTTTTTCTTCTTATCACATTATATTATTTACTAGAACTATATTTATTTTTTCTCACTTTTTATCTCTTCTCAATTGGAAAAAAATTGGCAGCAAAAATTTATACAGAACTGAAAACAATCTTATAATTTTTGCTTCGTTCTTATATAGATTGATATTGGAAAATTGATAATTTATTATGAATTTAGTTTTCACATGTCATGAATGTAAATATTTTTATATTATTGGTATAATAAAACGTTGACCCTCCCCCAACTACTCTCACATTAAACTGATTTCGAAATGAAAACAGACATTTAAAAAAGCGTATGAGAAGTAATATGAAGAAAGTAGGAAGGTTCTGGAAAGGGTATATAATTAACTCTATTTTAATGGCCAAATATTGTGGTTAGATAATAATATCTCAGCTTCACTAAAAGTAGGAAGAATGTTATATTTATATGATAAAATCAAACTATCATCATTAAGTAGGTAGAACTACTCTTATACTTTTCAAAGCTTTTGTCTCAACTAAATTTCATGCCAAAAACAATGATATTTAAAAAAAATGATAGCTTATGATGTTTGAGTCTAAATCTTTTACTGCATTTTTTTATTATTGTTTTCTTCCTTAAACATTAATAATACATTGATATCAGTACTTTAAAAATATTTTTAATAATATATTTTAATACATCAAAATTAAAATTAATGTTTATCGATATATTTTAAAGACACAATAGAATAATTGTGACATCCCATTTAAATAGCCAATAATATACTAAATAAAACATCACATAGTTATAGGAATAAAAGAGTCTTCAGAAGAAACAGTACACATAAAGATTTACCATTACAGTCATCCTAGAAGTACTTAAAGAAATTGAGACATATTTGTCGTACATGTCTCTAACAAAACATAAACCACAGGGATTCAACAATTATACAAAAGCAAAACTTCCAGAGCAAGGAATGAAAAAAAAATAACACTAAGACCATAAAACTGCTCCTAGGAGCCAAAGGTGACAGGACCCACTACACCGCACCGCTGTTACCATCAGGTCCACCTTCAACGTTTCTCCCATCTGCTTCCACCAACATGATGATCATTGCAAAAGAGAAAACAAAACAAGCACAACACGAAGATAAAAGGGTAAGCTAGTGTAAAATATCTTTAATAATTTATAGGGCACGTACAAGGCAAAGAAAGATATTAACAATTAAATAGAAAACACTCAAATCATGTGAGGACAATCAAATGCAAGTTACTACGACTCGATATCCGGATCATACACTTGATATAGAATTCTAAAGGAAGTATGCACCTGTGTTGGTTTCTAAACTCTGCAGAGTCTAGACACAAGGGGTTATCACTCAACTACACACAGGGTTAATCTTCTATTGTCTTGGGTCCAATATGTCTCAAGACTAGGACCTCCTGTCACTCTCCCCACATGAACCATTCTGCTCTATGTGAGCGTGAACAATTATTAGAGTTTAGGATACATTCCTTTATCTAGACATCTCCTATATCAAGGTATACACTAGGCATATATATATGTCACCAAGAGTTTCCCAATGAAACTCCCTTTCCATCTCATTCCACATGCCTTACAACTCACCCAATTCTCATGAAGTTACTCCAACAAATATATCATGTTTCTCATTTCATGCTCTCCACATGCATACCAATATTCAATCCAACAAAATCATAACTCCTTTCATAATAATACTTTCATTCCAGCCCCATTCAAACATACATGTCAAGCATAGCCACATACTACGAGCAAGGAAAAGAATTTACACAAGCTTGGAGCCACATTAGCCAACACAACAACCCCTGTCAACGATTCTCGCCCAGGTGAAGGGGTTCCTTTCGCTCAGGCGACCCCTTCTCGCCTAGGCGAGAGCTCAACAGTGGCCACTGCAGGATTCCAGCGAGTTCTCGCTCAGGCGACAGCGTCTCGCCTAAGCGAGACTACGTCTCGCTCAAAAATAAAACCAGTCACCTAAGCGGCAACTCAAGCTGGAATCCAGGGGCAAATCCCTGCTACTCTCGCTTAGGCGAGGGTCACTCGCTTGGGCGAGATTAGCAGGTTTCGCACCTGTTAGCACCTGCATTACCATTTACAGTCAAGCATATACACAGCAAAAATAGATTCATGCACCCATCAATATCAGTCAAACACCAGACACACAAAACAGATCAGGAATGAGCAAAAATAACCTAAAAACGCAAAGTCCTAGCTTCCCTTTCCTTTTTGGATGCTAACACAGAGAGTGATAACCCAAGCAAGAGCAATAGAGCACTGGAGCAAGCTACAGAACTGAAAACGAACATTCACGAAGTTGAGAATGGGGTACTAGAGAGAACCTAAGACGAAACCAGATTTTTTTTTTAACTGGAAAAGAAGAAGGATGAAGTTGAAGTTCAACTTACCTGAGAGTACAAAGCAGATTAGCTAGCTGGAAAGAAAGGGAACTTATGCCCTAGCAGAGCTCTAGCTGGAGTTCAAAGGTGTTTGAGGAAGGGGAACAACTTTCTGAAATTGAGACAAATGGAAAGTGTGAAGGCTTGGTAGGGTATTGGGGTCCTACAGAGGGCTGGTCTTGGACTTACGAAAAGACCAGACCCAACTCTTAAGAACAGAAAAAGGAGCTTACAATAATAATATAAAAAAACTCAACAAAGAATTCAAATATTTATTATGTTTAAATAAAATCAACAATCATTGTGGCTACTTAACAAAATTCAAAGAAAATATTTAGTTCAAAATTCAATTACAGGTGAAACATTCACATGGATTAAAAACAACAAATTTTGAATACTTAAATTTGAAGATCGAAGAATTCATGCATCTGATATATTATTTGTTTTAAAAACTAAAACTCTTGCATAGTTTTATCTTTGAAAACTTGAAAAAGAAAAATATATTTAAATTATTGTTGATATCAATTCATAAACAATGTATTGGAAACAATATCCATCAAAAATAACATTGGAAGTATTGTTTTATTTGAGAAGGTATTTGAAAATGGGATTGAAATTTGAAAATGGAGTTGTTGACATTAAAGGGGACAAAATAATGGAAGGAAGTGAAGTGATCCATCCAAAATGAAAAAAAGTGGGAAAAGAAAAGAAACAGAGTCACATGCTCCATCTGCATAATATAATATATAATGCTTAATGTGACAATTATTTAGGTGGAATCACTTTTTCTAATGCCACACCTCAAAGCCACAATTTGTCCATATGCTACCTAACATTTTTCTTTCAAATTTCAAAATCAAATTTGAATTTCAAACATTTCACTTTTCTCATTCAATTATATTAAATACAACTTTTTTCTTTTAGAAAACAAATGTGAACATATAGGAATGTACCAGGTTAGTTTCCTCTATGGTGATAAAGTGGGTTTCCCCCTTTTCTTTTCTTTTAATTTTTATATTATATAGGTAAAATATTAAGATTGATTTATTAAAATGGAAATGGAAATAATATATATAATAAACTAATAATAATATATAATAATTAATAATATATAATAATAATAAAAATGCTGTTAAAATTTAATATTTTTAACTTATGCAAAATCATTTAATTTTAATTTTACTATATAAGATAATTTAATAATTTTAAAATTTTATCTATTATAAATTTTTATTTAACACTTTACTTAAATCATTTATTAAATTTTACAAAATTTATTTTTAAATTTACTTACTTAATTCTCTAAATCTACTCAAAATAAATCACATATTCATTGACTTAAATTTATCCGAACTCATTCTCACACACTTCCTCAAATCCATTCCAAAAAAAAAGTATATTTGTATCCACATGATGTGATACGATACAGTTAATAAGCAAATAGCATTTAATACTTAAAAAATATCAGTCTCTGACTTTCGGTTAAAGATATCTTCAGTTAAGGACAAAAAACAAGCTTATCACCTTCTTTTATCTTTATTTTGCTTTTGATTTTAAAATTTTATGTTATTTCTTAATTTTGAATTGTATGAACAAGAAGCCCACCTATTTTTTAATTTGATGTTATTTCTTTATATATATATATATATATATATATATATTTTTTTTATTTTGTATACAAAAAATCATTGTAAAGAAAGAGAAGCAATTATTTCGTTCATTTTTGAATTTTATAAAAGTCATTCTTCTTAACAACTGATAAGCGAATTGTTTTTTCTATGTGGAATAAATTATAACATAAATAGGTTGTTTCTTAAAGATAATGTTTTATATTATTTTTGTAAAGCTTAATAAAATAAATATATTTCTTAAAATCAATTATTTTTTTAATTTCATAGTAAAAAAAAATTCTATAATAGTTTAAAACCGAGAATATATGGGTTAAATATGTTTTTAATCCCTCAATTTTCAGTGAAATTTAGAATTAATCTCTCTTCACAATTTTTAACCAATTTAGTCCTTCATATTTAAAAATACGTCAATTTAATCCTTTTAACAAAATTGTGCTAAGTTTATCTGACATTTTAAGCGCATTTCATGATAGTATTTAAATTGTTTACACCTTTTAACACATTTTCGCTTCAATGTTAACTCAAATATCATCATAAAGTGTATTTAAAATATCAAATAAACCTAACTAAAATTTGATAAAAAGGACTAAATCCACGTATTTCTAAATATGAAAGACTAGATTGGTATAAAGTTTCAAAGAAGAATTGTTGTTTCTTGTAAGTCTATCTAAGCATATAAAAATCGCTAATACATGATGATTTTATTAAAATACATTTTTAAAAAAAATTACAAGTTCGTCTAATTAATCTTGAAAGCCATCATCATAACTAATTTAATGATTGTACAGTTTACGCGTTTTAGATATTAAATTTTCTGTATGAAAAAAGTCATGCATTACGAAAAAGAAAGCCAAGGGAACAAATTCGTCACATGGCTAGCTGCTTGTAGAATACTAGACTTAGGTGCCTTTTCTAGCCTTTTTAATTTCTACAAACCCGTCAAGAAAATGCTTCCATGATCCAAGGTCTGAACAATGATTTTGAAATCACATTACAAACAGAAAATACATTGGCAATGATTTCGCAATTCCATTACAGTGGAATATAGATATTCTAACCATATCCAATTCTTTTCTTTCTTTTTCAAATTTTGATAACAACATTGGAGGTTCGCCAGAAAAAAATTATCAAATCAAATACATTAACTTGCTGTTTGATAAACTGGGGGCAGAATCCTTAAACGTATATGTATATATATACCTACGAAAGAACAATGTTTGAAAAAGGTTCTGTTCTTTGTACAAATGTAAAAGAAAATTCAAGGGACCAGGTAATGTTTCAAAAAGGTACAGAATTGGCACCGATTCCCATGTTCTCTGGTGAGCTTTAGATTCACTTGACCTCCTCAGGTGCGAGGCTTTGGATTTCAGAATCGGGTGATAGTTTAAACTTGAGAATCTTGTGAAGCTGACACAAAGGTTTCACTTGCTTTGTTGGAGGTTGATTTGAATCAATTAGTCTTGTTCTAGAGAAAAGGATCATTTCAGATGATGATCCTGTTTCTTCATGAACCACAGGGGTTTCTGCATGTTATCAAATAACTTATTTTAAAGCGGGAAGCAAATCAAATTAAAACTTAGTTCCATAAAACATGAGCATCTTAACAATTTGAAAGGCATCATTACTGAGCGATGAAAGGATGGCTATTCTTCTGAAAACATATCTAATTCAACAATTGATTGGTAGAAAGAAAAAAAAAAATAGAATAAATATAGGAAATAGAGATATTCCTCATTGCTAAATCTTCTGCAAGTTCATTTTAGAGTTTGCTCGAGACTATAGTGGCACCATGGGTGGAGAAGCAAATATATAAATTTGGGAAAAAAAAATATAAATAACAACATTGTAGGAAAAGCCCATGATTTTCAATCTCAATGAAGACAGGAATAAAGACATTGTAAATCTTTTATTTACAGAGGAAATGCGGAAGAAACATTAGGGAAACAGTTAACTCTTATAATTAGAAAAACATAAAAGCATTGACTCTAACAACCAAGGTCAGAGTATCTGACAAGTGAGACATAACTATAGTTTTCAAGACTAATAACCTTTTTCAGACTAATTCTGCACACATTAACTGTAACTCACCTTGTTCGGTAAAAGCAAGACATGTGCCAATTGACTCCTCATATTCCCCAATCTGTAGACAAAACACAAAACACCATAAGAAATAACAATCCTTAGATGATCATTATCCATTCAGCCAATTTATCAAACAAAAATTGATGGAAGCAACTTTAGCCAATTGAAACTTCTAGCTGAAATAAATCATTCAAATTATTTGCCCAATCCTATAGGTAAGCATTGAAGAATATACATCTAAGCAAATAGACAGTTTTCAAGAATCTATATGACTTCAACAGATTACACAAGACTACAAAAGCACCAAAATGGAAACATATAACTTAACCCAAAAAACTCTCAATAATCAAAACTCTTAAGGCAGAAAAAGTCAAGGAATTTAAAGCAGGCAACTTACCAGCTTAAATTTGTCATCAATGATCAATTCTGGGTTTAATGTATCAAGGCCCTATCATTAACAAAAATTAATATAAGCATGCTTAACTTTGGTATGATAGAACAAAGCAATAAAGATCACCAGAAAAGTGTGGGAAACAGAAAAAGAAATAAAAGAGAGCATTCACAGTGAAATTAAGCATGTATTTGGATACAGAATTTCACAATTTCAAAGACATTAACATGTATTGAATTGGATTTTTAAATTAAAATTATTTTTTAATGTTTTGTTTAGATAAGGAAATTCAAATTTATTGAATTTTAATTTTTGGTGTAGAAGGTATGTTAATCAGCACAAAAAGTCAAAACACAAAATAGAAAGCTTAAACAATTAAGCAGTGTCATTTCATTTCAATCAAGATAAATAATCCTGTTTATCGTAGAAAGGAAACGAATTATGGTGCCGGAGTTGAAAATCAATTCAGTTGATGAAGTTGATACACATACAGTGAAACATATGAAGAAAGGGCCACAGTGGAGAACTTACAGTTAGAACATACTTGGCATTTGCTGGAAGGTTAATTAGGTCAGAAACACCATCCAGGTCAAGTAGAACATATTCATCTTGATCCTCATGTTCATATGAAGCTGAATTTGCCTCCATATTCCAGTGCAGAGATTGCAATTAAATACTGACTCAAGATAGCAAATCTGAAATGAAGGAAAAAATTGGTTTAGAGATGGTGAAAAGTGAGATTCGGTTAACAATGCCAAATGCAATTAGAAAAAAAAAAAAAAAAAAAGAAAATTAGAACCCTAACATCAAATAACAAATGTTGAGGAGGCAAACACCAAAAACAAAAGTCCACACAAAGCAGAGCTTCTTCAACTGTACTGCCATTTGTGTCAAAGAGGGTGCAAAACTCATGAAGGTATAGTTTTTCACATTTTTTTTGTTCAAATTTTAAAATTTCACCATTAATTCATCTATTAAAAGATCATATCAATCATATTTTTCGTTTACACTATTGGTGTCTTGTAGGACAAGTGTGGGCGAAAATTTCTCTCTCTCTCTCTCTCTCAATATCCTAGGCAACTACACATTCAAGGCTCAAACTCAAAACTGAAACAGCACTATGACACACTAGGTGGTGAATGACTACCATAATTATAGTAAAAACATTATAAAAGATTATTCAAAAAAAGTCACAGAAAATTGCAATCCCCTCTTCTAAGAGACAATTATTTTAAAAATTACACTTCTCCTCCAGAAAGAGAGTAACTTAATCCATTTTAACATGCTGAGTAAATAAAATCCAAAACCTAACTAACTAAGGTGGACCTATAAAAGAGGTAGCCAATAGTACACCTTGAATGATACAAATGTGAAGCGCAGCGGGCGGCGCAGCAGCGGGCGGCGCGGCAACGGGATCGCCCGGTGCAGACGGCACGGCAACGAAGAGATGTTCCGATTTGGGTGAGAAGTGGTAAGGGATTGGGTGGCTTTCTCACTGCTACCCGAAGTTGTTAAACCTATTAAACTAGACTTATCTAATAATAACTCTAGATTTCTACATTTAAATCTAAGTTGAATTTCAATGTTTTTCAAATATTCAAATATAAAGTAATTATTATAAAAAAAGTTTTCATATATGAAAATATAAATTAGTTATTATTACATTTTATTTATAACAGCCAAAAATAAAAAAGTTGTTACTATAATAATTATTTTAATTATAAATTTTTTTCTAGAAAATAGTTAATAGTTATAAAAGAATGTAAATAATTTTTATAATTTTATTATAGATAGATTTTATTTATTTTATAGATAATTTTCTATTATAAATGATTATTTTAATTTAAACATATTATTTAAAAGATTAAATAATAAAATTTATTCAGTAAAATAATTTTATTAATGTAATAGATAGATGTAAATAATTTTATAATTTTGTTGTAAACAATTATTATTTATTTTACAAGTAATTTTTTATTATAATTGATTATTTTAGTTAAAAAATAAGTTGGATAAAATGATAAAAGATATTATACATTAAAAATGAATTTATTTGAATAGGACAATTTTGTTTTATTAGGAAAATTTTAAGGAATATTGAATATTTATTTTATATAATGCTAGTTTTCTTATTTATATATTTTATAATATAGTTTGTTTCATTTAATTTGTTATAATTTTCTCGGAGAACAAATATAAAGAGTTGAATAATCTGGTTTAAAATTAACAATTTTTCGAATCTGAGAAATTAAAGTGTCTTAATTTTGGGCATGCTTTCTTTTATTTATAAATGAATCTTTTATTTATAAATGAAGTAAATAAAATGAAGTGATTACAAATAATATATCTTTTAAATAAAAAAATATTTCATGAAACTTAGGTCCAATTCTTAGAATTTGGATCAGTGTTTTATCGTTCTATCCATTTGTTCGTCGATTGATCATCAACCCCATCGTATTTACCTTTAGACAAGTCAAATATAATTGTTCCTTCAAATATAACATTTTTTAATCTAATTCTCTTTTTATCACTAAATCAACATAAGCACTAAATGATTAAAATAAACTAAATTATAATTCATATTCTTTTACATCTTTTATTTTTTCAACAATATTAGTAGTCAGATCTTTAAAAATCTGCAATGTTAATTTAATCCTTAATTTTGCATACATTTGTTTATTTAATTTTTTATATTTCAAATAGATTGCTTCCCTATGATATCTTAAATAAATGTTAGATCTAGGATTCAATAAGATCAAAATAGAATTAAAATCAGAAAATAATTAAAGATCAAGCCAAAATCATGCATCTTTTACAAAAAATTGAAAATCAAAATCAGAAATAAATTAAAGATCAAGCCATGGAAATTTCTTTGTAATATTAACCATTCAAATTAAGAACAAGTTACATGAAATAACACACAAAAACAGAGGTACAACATCGGACAATAATTGAACAAAATGAAGCACTAACACAAGAGTGTGACACCAGGAAAAAAATTGAACACTTTAAATATTGTTGTTCATGTTAAATAAACATCACACTTTTCAGAGGAGGAAAAAAAAAGAAAACTACTCTGGCAATTTGTCCTTCAAATAGTTCAGAACACCTTTAGTTCCTTTAGACAAGACAGTCCTTCGAATGCTGCAACAAGTGAAGAAACATCAATTTTCACCAATCATGGTTATCAATTATCAGTTCATTTTGGACACCTAGCTTTCCCATATGTTGAGATCTAGCTTATCCCTATATTTTTATTTCTGCTTTGTTAGGAACTCAAGCTGCACAGAATTTTACTTTTGCAGTCCAGTTGGTTAAGTAAAACCGTATCTAATAGTAAGGGTAATTACACTATACCCTTTGCAGTTTACCACTTGCTCAATTATATGTCTAAAACTCAAGTTAAATTAAGGGAAGTTCACAAAGTTTAATATTTTTCACTCCAATCCAAAATTCAGGGTAAGTTGAGAAAGTGCTAAACAACATGGTAATAATCGTGTAATTTAATACTAAGTACGTGTAAACATAGTTAAATTGGTGAGTCACAGATGCGTCGAAGCACTATCCAATTCAATCAAGAACACAATGTTAATTATGAAAAAGGCAGAAGAAAGGGGGAATAAATTTAAAATGTAACTCTTGGCCTTGACCTTTAGAATTTATCTTTCCACATTTGAAAGATTGTTAAATCTGAAGCATAAATATAGCATAGGCAAACAGCAACTATACTTGCAAAACCCAGAATGTTTCCAAAGAAATAGTTCTCCATTTTTAGAAAGCACATGGAAAGGTTGGGGCAGGGGGAGGTTACCTTCTAAGAGGATTCCCATCAAGTCTCAACGCCTGTAGGCTTGGTTCCAGCAAACCCTAATCAAATAAATTTCTAAAATAAATACAATGAATCAAAGTGATATCAAGGATGCAGATGATAAGTGACCTCATGGAGACAGAGTCAAAATAAACTCAACCAAAATTTCCTGTTTGACCCTTTTTACAGGCCCACCAGTGGGACTTATTTTATCACCCACTATTTCTCGGAATACATTTGAATGGGAAATACTGTCACAGTAAAGAAATGAAACCACCCCTTTATTTTAATTAGAATCCACTATCAAGTGTCATTTCTGTCTCCTAACCTCTTTTATTAATATTAAACCTGTTTCTTAACTAATTATGTACATATTTTTATTATGTTAATTATTTTTTTATTAAGCTATATTGCTTGGATTCTACTTAAATAATTACTTATACGTAGCTGGGAGTTTTGTCAGTTAGGTCAACAAAATTAACACCCACTCTCCCCTTTTGAGAGAGGGACTGTATATATTTCTCACCAGCTCAGGTGGAAGAACTGAGATGTCGTTATCAGATAGGTCAAGCTCCTTGAGAGAAGTGAGATTCTTTAACCCCTGAAAACAAGTTCATGCGTAAGCAAAGGAAAAAAAGAAGTTCATATGTAAGCAAAGGAAAAAAAAAAGGTAATAGAAAAAAATTAGTTAAATAGTTCGTAGGATACTGCAAAAGACAAGTTTTAGGAGCTAAGTTTCCATTACTTCGTGCATCTACATGACTCAAACTCGAGAGGTCAAATTATACTTGAAATTCAGCTTTCTGATCACCAATAATTTAAGAAAGCATGTTAAGGAATTTAACAGAGCGAAAGATAGAAATATGACATTTTTCTTCAATCACAAGTCTATGGTAGAAAAAAATTCAATTTTATGAACTTGTTATTGTGAGCACATTATCTATATGATTTGAACTCAATAGGCACACATACAAACAGCTGATCCCTAGTTATTGTCATTATCTAAACGATGTAAAGCTCAAGGATATTATCATAACTTTTCACGAGATATAAATAAGAAAGCAGCTACACAAGCTTAATCCCTGTTTTCGAGTCATAGAAGAAATGTTACCACTGGAATTGATTGAAGGGAATTCTGACTCAAGTCAAGGATCCGTAGCTGATGCAGCCCCACTATATCTGATGGAACTTCACTGAGCTTCATTCTTCTGTTAGTTTTGTGATGTGTAAGTTAAGCACAGGCTACCAAGAAGATAAAGGAATATGAAAGTTAAATCTGTGTATGTGTGTGAAGTTATCTTCTCACACTTGACATAACCAACCTTAGGTAAAGCTCTTGCAGGTAAGGCAAATTAGAAAATGCAGGTCCATCTAGTAATGAAGCTGCATTACCGCTTAGATCCAGGATCTGAAGCTTAGGCACCACTTCAAAGCCATCGGAAGGTATCTATAGTTCAAATGACAGATAAGGTCAGTCACACCATCATGTGATTTATATTTATGGCAGATAACAAAGCATGTGAACAAAGAAATTTCACAACCAACAGGGTTTCTCTCACTAAAATCACTGACAGATACCGAGAGAAATTAATATATCAAAATGTTTCATAACATGCAGCAGAGTACATGCCTATTATAAACTAATTACTAATTATTTTGGCCATATATCACTTCAACTTGTCAATTATATAACTATGCAGGAATTAAAACATATATTGGCCTTTTATTTATTCTAAGATAACTCTAAATTGTATGAAAAGCAATGACCATCAACGAGAGATAAAACATTATTTCTATGTATTTTACAATTTGAAAAACCATATTAAGTATTCATAAAGTATTATCTCCATTAACGGTCTATATACATGTTGATACCACCATTCATTTTATAAGAAAAAGAACAAAGAGAACCTCTCAGGATCATTAGTTGTTACCTGTCTGAGGGAATTGTTGTCCATCTTCAAACATGAAAGGCTTGAAAGTGATTTAAGAACTGAACTTGGCCACTCTATAATCTGATTCTTAGATAAAATCAATGTCTGTAAAGTGTACGATGTACAAACGAATTAATACAGCATTTTCAATCTGTAGCAGGTCCATTTATGATCAGAATACCTAAGCAATCTTCCTAACCCTCAAACATCTATCAATCAACAAATGATCATTAAATCTGGAAACATATTATCATTAATATATCCATAAATTGCTTTGAGACTGAATCTTCATGAAATAATCACTCCACAGAAAGAAAAGGGTTTACCATATGAAAAATGTTTATCTATATACAAAGAAAATGAAGGTAACTGAAAAACATTTTCCTTCCAATTTAGTGGAATGTTAAGGATCATTTTTGTTGTATAATATCAGCGCAAACACAAGAGTGGCATAATTGCAAAAAAAAATTTGTAAACTATAATTTATGGTACATGGAAAAATATGAACAAAAACAAGAAAATGGTACAAAAAATTACAATCCTTATGAAAACCAGAAGATAAGGTTTAACCTGGAGTGAAACACAAGAAGAAAGTTGAACAGGCAGCTCCTGGATGGAGTTTCTTGAAAGATCAAGTTTTATGACCTCCCCTGATTCCCACACTTCTGATGGGACAGCAGTTAATCCCAACCCTTGCATAGAAAGTTCCTGAAGACAATTATAAATAGATCGGTAATTAGAGGGGAAACGAATGTCTGGGTAAAGAAACTCAATGAAAGTTAAGCAAGTTAACAAAGAAATATTTTTTTAGTTAGACGATAATGTGATCACACATTAGAAAAACACAATAACATTAACCCATTGTCAAACTACAATGTAATCAACTTCAATATTAACATCATGATTGGTACATAACAAACATACTCGTTTTTTTGTTATTTTTATCCCCAAAAGATTCTGAAATTCTTACAAAAAGTTAAAAAGAAAAAAAAGATTTTGTCCCTTTTTCCCCTATTTCTGGCACAACGCGATGTGCCTGACTTCGATAGTTGAATTTTCACTAGAACATTTAAGTATCATACAGTATCCTACTAACCTCTATAAGCAGAAGAAAACATAAAGAATGAGTTCCTTGGAAAAACCAAGTAATTTTGAGCAACTAATTAGCACGGGTATTATTTGGTCTATGCAACAGTACAAAGTGACTTTCCAACCGTGTTGAAGCAATTAATGCACATTCTTATATCAACACACTGACACAGTCTACAAACAGCTTATCATAAAAAAGAAATCTATGGAATGAATATTTTCCTTTTAAGAGAAGCAACACCTTTGAAGTGATAGATAATCGGGTAGCCATTGCAATCACCTCTTCTTTTGATGGGGTTACAGCTTCAGAATCTGCAGAAGAATTTTACAATATTATACCTAACATCAGTAACATATTGAAATTGAAGTAAAATGCATAATGGATCTAACATTGTAAGATACCTTCATCCACAGAGAGTCTGCTTCGGAGAAATTTAAGTAATGCTGGTGTAGGTCCAGATACTAATGAGCTGGTGAGAAGAAAAAAAAATATTAGAGGAAAAAAAATGTATATATATATATATATATATATATATATATATATATATATATATATATATATATATATCAACACACTAATGTTAACCTCTGAAAGGACCATTTTCTGTACCTTCGAAGAGTTCTCAAAGGATTTCCACTAAGCAGAAGTTTTCTCAATGTAGTCATTTTTCCTAAACAAGAAGCAAAAGGTAGAGATTCATTGTTAGCAAAGAGCATTGAGAAGACAATGAAGTATAATCCAGGTCCAGCACCTGAAATTATTTTTATTTAGAACTCGTTATCACAGACAATGATGCCCTGTTTTAGAATTTTACTACTTATCAATTTCTTTGCAATTCTTTTAGATACTGAAATCAGTAGAGAGTTGAGATAAAAAAATTACAATCATTGCATATTTACTGTAGACTAGTATACTTTTTAGTTACAATTTTTTTTTTTTCAAAATAAAGAAACTATATTTATCATAGTACCAAAACTTGCTGACCTTACCCATTTCAGGGGGTAACCCACTCAATGAATTATTTGAAAGATCTAAAACTAAAAGACTCAACTTGCATGCCTCTACTGGATAGTCCTTCAGCTGTGAATACACAACATCAATAAACAATTGAATTAATAATCAAGTATTGAGGGAGAAGAGTACAAACTATCAGGAGACGAAAATTGCAATACTTTTTTTAGCTTCAAGAGAATAGAGAGCATTAACAATCAATTATTTCCACTAAATATTGTTTCTAAACACGCTACTTCCTACCTGGTTAGAGTGAAGATCTAAAGTCCCAAGTCGAGAAAGGGCCCCTATCTCCACTGGTACGGTAGAAATATTGTTATTCCTAAATTGAGAGGAAAAATAAACACAAAATGTATGAGAAATGCAGTGGTTTAAGCAGAAAAAAAAAACATCGCACAGTATGCTTTTAATAATATGAAGACTTGCATCGGAATAGGTTAGAATTTGACCCCAAATAAAGCTCTGTAAGTGAATGACAACCATTGATTGATGAAGGGATTGCCGATACTCCTGCACAGATTGAAACATATAATTTCTAAGTGAGAATGTATAATGGAGAAACCAAAAGAAAAAAGAAAGTTGACCATTGTTTAAAAAACTCACTATTTTGAAGAAGGTCAAGACGAATTAGACGTGAAAGGCTTCCAATGCTGACTGGTAACACTGTCAGCAAATTTTTTGCTGTAGCAAGTGTAACAATGAAAAAACATTTGCCATATCAAAAGATTTACAAATAGGAATAAAATTAATTGATATTATGCACGTGACTTTAGAGAATAAAGGACCTTACATGCATTGAATTCGGTAAGCATGGTCCATGATGAAATGAGATTTTCTGATATCACTGTTAGCTTGTTTCCCTAACAAAGACAAAAAGGTAATGTACAGAGAGCACTAGTTAATGAAACAATAATTTTGTAATGGTTTAAGGAGATGTTTGCAGCTAATTAATACACTAATTTTTTGCTACTAATTACTACCTCCATATCTAGCTTAGATAATTTAGAACAATTTGCCAAATCTTCTGGCAAGCTGGTAAAAAGATTGTTTGATCCCTGCATTATAAGCCTCACTTCATCAAACAGCACGTACAAGAATTTCACATGAATAAAGATTTACACCAATAAATAGAAAAAAAAGTTGTAATTGATTTCAGTTCAATTGTAAAGCCAGGCAATGTATGTAAGGAAAAATTCACAGCCCCCAATTTAAATTAAACACAATCTTCATCAATAGATTAAGTATGCTGAATGACCTAAATCAAGGACCAAGAAATAAAAATATATAATCACGAAAAGGTAAACTACAGAATCTATACACTAAAATTGTGCTCCATTCGTTTAACTTTGGGGTCATAGGGACATAATATATATCAGGTGAAGACCATTATCAAGACCAAGACCATCTAGTGAAGTCAGGGGATCTTGACAAAATCTATCATCAATATCACTGTCCATTTATATTTTGAAGTCAGGTAATGAGTAATTGTAGCTGTAAAGATAAAGATGATCGACAGTCTGCACAGCATCAGCTTGGTTTCATTCATGTGATGTCACAAAAATAGGTTCAAGCTTAATTCTCTTTTAAGAAATCTACAATTTTGAAGAGGCGAGAAGAAATTTCACAAATGGAAGGGTAATATGTCAAAAGGAGATGTAAACTTGTAGAGTAGAGAGAAATGCCACATACATATGACAGTTAACAGGAAAGTAATTAATTCTTCGGCAGTGCCAGTGACAGGAATTGAACAAATCTTCTTGGAACAAGAAAATAATTTGGCCAACAAATTGCAGTACATCACTGTTATCAGAAAGGAAACTACTTCCTTAATCATGCACCCAAAAGAAAAATTACTCCATTAATTGTAGTGCAGTTTGGAATTTGGATACTGGTCTTAGAAGTATCCCAATGATATCAATTAGAATGTTTAACATAAACATAGAACAAAGTGAACCATAAAGAAGCTTGAACACTTCAAAGAAGTAGCTGTACCCATTTTTTCTCTTTTATATTTTACAATTTTATTACAATACAAATGACAAATATCACAATAATTAGATTAGTATTAGTAATATTTATAACATTTTATTATTCCTACTATGAATCAAGCTCACTTTTAAAACATTGGTTCTCTTTGATTTTTCTTTTTTCGTTTTACACATTTCCCGATATTGGTTTAAGACTTGTGATTTATTATAATGTTATACTAATTTTATATTTTAAAATTATAATAGATGTTTCACGTTCCATAATTTTTAAAATTTGTCAGACATCACTACTCCATGTTGTGTTGTGTCCATACTTTCTTTCTAGTGGGCTCCATAAACAATGCCTTTTATAGGCGTCAAAATAGTAAATAAACTTGATAGCATTTCAAGGTCTAATTCACAATATCACAAGCACAATTTGAAAAAAAAAAAAAACCCTTTTGTGTAAGATGAGCAGCATAAGTCAATTACACAACTAACATCTACACTCCGAAGTTTCAGCAAGACATAGTCATTACCTTTAAGTCCGACAATTCTAAGCATCTGCCGAGAGAGCTTGGAAGCTCCGTGAGCCTATTATTTGAACAATCAAGCCTAAACAAGCAAATGCAAAAGCCGAGCGCAACGCAAGTCACACATGCAAACAGAGTAAGTACAAAGGGAAGCAAACTTCCTCATATCAATCAACCTACGAAAGAAAAAGAAACAGAATTCAGCATACTTAACAAGCGATGCTGCCGATCCAATCTCCTCCGGTATTTCAATTATTGAATTGAACGAAACATCCAACATCTTCAACTGAGGCAACCTACACATAAGAAACAAACAACAATGAAAAATCCAGCAACACATTTTCAAACTGAAAACAGTAACAAGCAAAACTGGAGCGTTACAAAAACTCACTCTCCGATAGCAGATGGAAGCTGCGTGAGACAGTTGTGGCTTAGATTCAGCACAACGAGAAAAGGCAAATTTTTCAGATCTTCCTTCAACGATCCAATACTATTGTGAGCCAGAATAAGCTTCTGAAGCTCCACAGCCTGTAAATCTCGTTCAAATGCATTTCATTCCATTTTAAATTTCATTCCGTTTTCCTATTCATAATGAAACTTCTGTTCAATTTGAAATGTACGTTACCTCCCACCACTTGTCGTCGTCGCCGCCGCCGCCGAGCCCCTCCAGATTCCGGTAAACCTCGTCGGGAATTTCTCTGTAAATCGAAACAACAGCAATAGCAATCCTCGACTGAATTGGAATAACGGAAAACATAAAAATGAACGGAGCAGTGGAAAGAATTGGATAGGGCTTACGTGAGGGAACGATTGGAGAGGTTGAGAGAACCAGACGCTCTCGCCGCTTTCAGCAACCGATTCATGGCACCGTGTTCAGATCAGATCCAGCGGAGACGAAGAATGCGTTCCAAATTTCAAATGATTTTCGAAAGAATAATATAATAATTATAACAATGATTCTTTCATAGCATCAGAACTTCAGAAGTGTGCCTATGAAATCAAGAACATGACAGTGTTTAAATGAACTGCTTTTCTCCCATTTGGTGCAATTTCAATTCAGCTTGGTGTTAAAACATAAAAAGTAATGTTAAAGCAATGGCTAAACTAAAACTTAAAATATCTCAATAGGATATTGTATTTAACAAATTCATTACGCTTACATATGATAAAATGAGTATATTTTTATTGTAGTTTTTGTGAAAGAAAATTATGAATTTTTTAATCTATAATATAATATTAGATGAGAAATTACTTATTTACTTGTAATGCAACGTTAGTTTGTATTATTTTAGAAACTCTTAAAAGTAACAAGGTTAATATTATTCATTTATTTTAAACAAATATTAATGAACTAGATTCAGTTATTTAAATTTTTGGAAGAATAAAAAAATTAATAAAAATATTTTACAAAAATTAAAATTAAAAATTTTACATTTTATAAGAGCTAAGAATATTATAAAAATTAAAATTAGATCTAATTAATCTTTCCGCTATTGTCAATTATTTAAGTTATATATGAATAAAATTTTTCCTTTTGTTTCAGTGCTTCAGTCTCTGAATGTTCATGTCATCTTGTTTTAGTGCATGAACATATATCTTAAATTTATTTTCTTTGAAAAAATTAGATTGTGTATACAATCGAGATAAGTGATCTCATACCTCCTTTGCAATAACATATTTTGTCAATTAAGCATTAATCGAGTGTATGACAAAATTATTGATTTAGGTGATAATTTTAGAGTTATCAACTTCCCAGACCTCTAAAGCATTAGCGTAATCATTTTCTTTAGTGTCAATTAGTTTTGTTTTAACACCTGAAATATAACACCACATGGACTTTCCACGAAAAAAAAAATTCATAACAACACACTAATAGAAATAAGTTTTACCATCCAACTGCACAGTAATAGACTAAAGAGTTTACAAGTTGTCATAACAAATTGAATACAAAAGCGAACCACAGAACAAAAGCAACAAACAAAACATAATACAAACATAATATTAGAGGATTTCAAATACCTTCAAATGACATAAAGAACATGGTGCATAACCTCAAAAAACTCTTCAAAGTAGAAAATAAAATTGTGATCGGGTGAAACCTCAAAAATTGTGAAAAAGGCTTAGGGCTTAGGGTTTATGGCTTAGGGCTTGGGGTTTCGGAAAAAAAGGAACGTACTTCAAGAATCCTTTCTTAATCATAAAATTTGTGAAAAAGGCTTAGAGATTAAGGTTTAGGAAAGATGAACTATTGCAAGAATCTCTTCTCAATTTGATGTTCTTGATACCATGTCGAAAACAAATAAATATATGAAGAAGGGGATTATATATTATTGAGTGTGTATAAAATGTGACAAGATATGCGTTATATATACACACACAAAGTTAACCTTATAAACCACAAGTAAATGTGCCTAAAACATGTGTCTATGCTAACATTTCATTTACGTAAGTTAGCTTTCTGCACTTTTTCTCTCGGTCCAAACTATTTTATCTTTGCATGTGGTCCTCTTTTGGTTGCACATATTGTTTAAGTAATTAATATGAGTCTCTGCTGATCAATGTTCATAGTAGTATGATCTAATAATTCTTGTGATGTTTTTATGTAAAGATAGAGCATCATGTGAAACTAAAGGAGTTGTGATGCTTTTAGAGTTATTAGAGTTGTTTAAAAGGTAAGGGAAGCTAGTTTATATTTTTGATTGTGTGAATTGGTAATTGAATTTTAATATTGCTTGTGGATGAATAGATAGTTTATAGTTTTCGATAAGTTAATGAATATGTATTATTTAACTGAGAAAGTTGTGATCAACATGTTATTGTTGTGCTATTATGTGTTGGATTGGGATTTTGATGTAAGGTTTAATAAGAGAGTTACAATTTGAGGAATTGGGCAAATTGGCACCACTTAGAAAGTGTTTAAAGTGTCTTTGAGCTAAAGAAGAAAGTAGAAAGTACCAATTTAAGCAATTGAGCGAGTGGGATTCTCTCATTCAACATTTTTATTGTCATGGTAAGGCAGTATTAATGGGTGTCAAGTGCCAAAACAAAATTTCAAGTCTGGGAGCATTTTTGCTCTAAGTCGTTGGTCGTTAGATTGTGTCGCTAGGCGACACTTTGATAGTGAGCCTCTTAAATGGTTTTCATTTGACGAGCATGTGTTCCGTTAGGCAAAACCAAAGTCAAAGAGCTCACTAACTTTGTGGCATTGGGTGCCAACCTTTGCTATTGGGCAAAATTATCAACATTTTATTCTATAGGTATACTAGGGGCCTCCTCGTTGGGCTTCAGTATGGCTCGATAGGTGCCAAGCCCCTATAGAGCCAACGTTGGGTGCACCTCTGATGTCGTAGGGTGCCATCTGTTCTACATCTTTTAGTAAGATGTGCAGTGAGGTAAGGATTGTTCCATTATGTGAAGCTATCCTGAATTCTACTAACCATTCATACTCATGTAATGGAAAATAGTTAGGTGGTTAGGGTGATAGGATGTCTTGTCATAGGGATGGTCTCGGGGTTCTTATGGTCGTGTCAGGAACTATCCTTATGTATGACAGCTAGGTAAAGCAGTATTTTACCACCACAAGTGCTTGGCTTCACGGGTCTTACTTAAGTGCACTTATCCAAATAAATTGAGTCTATAAGAGTTTGATTATATGTAGGAATTTATGTGATAATTGAATGACTTATTATATTGTAGATGTATGTTACCTCTTTTGCAGCTAGCTTACCCTGCTATGTGTTGTTGTTGTTGTGTTTGTCTTATTCTTTTTGCAATGATCATCTTATTAGTGTGAGCAAATGAAAATGCATGTGTAAGGGCACCTCTTGTGCATAGAAAGTCAACTTTTTGAGTCATGGGGCGATATTAAACCATGTTAAGTATCCTTTTGGAATAGAACTAAAGTAGAGTAGCTTTATATGTATATGTGTTATATTATTATAGTTTTATATTTTGGATTACTGTATTAATATACTATATATCTTGTATTATTTGCTTTTGACTATTAGTTATGAAATATCCTATTTTAGTAGTATTATGATATTAAAACGAGTGTTACAATTTTCTCATTAAAAGATAAAGTTTTCATACTTTAGTAATTAGATGAGTTAAAACAAAATATTCGAATAAATTGTTAATTTTGATATGTGTTTAATTTAAATCTTTGTCTTATAATATCTATTTTTAACTTTTTAATATCACATTTCAATATTTAAATAAAGGTTAAATTATGTCTTTGGTCACCATTTTTGTTTAAAAATATCGATTTGGTCAGTCTATTTTTATAAGTCTCGATTAGGTCTCCAATTTTGTTAAATGGTATCAAAGATGCCCTGTAAGACCCGAGAAATTTAAATAATTATTTAATAAATGTGGGTAATCGGAGCCTTTATGACATTTAATGTTAATTGTTGTGATGTGAAAAAGTACTAGCTCAAGTGGTTGAGAGTACTTGTTTGTGTGAGAGGACTTGGGTTTGAGTCCTATGTATGCCAATTGTAGGAAATATTTTATTATGTGCATTATTTTAAGGTTGTGATTGAATGTGAGAAGTGATAATGTAATCATAAAATTTTAGGAATTGTCATGAAACATGACTTGGTTGAATTGGTTATGCACTTACTTTGTGATTGAGTGGTTGTGGGTTGAATGGGCAGCCAAGGAAGGCTGGAAAAACAACCCATAATGGCCTTTGAAGGGTAATTATGCTCACTTAAATGTCATTTTCGTTTTTAGACCATTAACCATAATTAAGGACCATATAAAAAAGAAAATAAGGCAATTAGGAGGGTTTTGGAAAAGTGATTTTGGGTTGAGAGAAGAGCTACATTTTCGTGGGAGAGCAAATGAGGGCCTTGGGTAGCACAAAGCTAGGGTTAGAGGACCAATTGGAGCAAGGAATTTCAAGTAAGGGGAGCTAATTTTGTGTTTTATGTATGCATATGATTAAGAGTCATTTCTCATGATTTTCTTTCTGATTGTGTGCCCTGAATTTTTGTGCTCAATGTGAGTGAATTAGAGGATCATTATTTTGATGGTTTCTAGAACAATATCTTATGTAATTGTATGCTAATAATGGGGGTTTTCCTGTATGGTATGATTGTTGCATCAAATCTTGAATTTTGAGTGATTTCTTTGAGTTAGAACATGTTTATGCAAATTGCCATTGTTAGAGAATTGTTTGGTGATGTTAGGAAAGTGGTTTGGCATTGGTTTCTGGTGTGGTGAGTGCGTAAACAGGGAAAATCTCTGTTATTCTCGCTCAAGCGAGCTAGTCTCCCCTAGGCGAAAGTAGTAGTGGTTTAACCATGATTCTGCTTGAGCCTCTCGCTCAAGCGGAGAGCCCAACCTTTTGGGCGACAGAGTATCTCGCTTAGGCGAGGGTTACTCACCTAAGCGAGAAATTGTGAGGGATTTGCGTGTCTTGCTCGAATCGCCGCCTAAGCGATGGAATTTTGGCTTTGGGCGAGAGTAGTCTCGCCTAAGCGAGAGAGGTCTCGCCTAAGCGAGCCTTCGCGAATTGTCCCTGTGACGCACTCGCTCAAGCGAGAACGCCCAGCTTAAGCGAGTCAGGCCTGATCGCTTGAGCGAAGGCTTCTAGCAGCCTAAGCGAGATTGGTGCAGTTTGGTGTGTGTCATTTGTAGGCGGTGATGCGGACGTGGATCAGGAGATGCTCTGCCATGAGCGGGTAGGTTCATGGATGGTGGTTAACACGTGATGGTATGAGTGGGGAGGTTCATACTTAGTACTCTCATGTGGGGATACGAGCGAGGTAGGTTCGTATGTTTCGTGCTCACATTTGAGAGATGCTGCGTGCGGGAAGGTACGTAGCTGGTGGATCACATGTGTTGGACTACGGGCGGGTAGGTCCGTAGAGTAGGACTATGAGCAGGGAGGTTCGTAGAGGTAAAACCACGAGCGGGAAGGTTCGTGTGAGCATCATAAATCCTAAGTCCATGGCTAACTATGTTGTGTGAATTGAAGGTTGCAAAGCCTTGGGGTATTAAGGACTTGGCCAAGGTTTAACTTTAATAATATAACTGGTGTATTTATATTATTTAATTGATGTGTTTCCTTTTATTATTAAGCTCACCCTTTCTGTTGTGCATGGTGATAATTGTGTAATTATTTACACGAGAGCAGTTGATGATACAGGTGATGCTGCTAATGCTTGAGACGAAGAGAGGGGCTAGCTTGGGTTGGAGCTAGGGATTTTGTTATGATTTTATTATTTATCAGAATTCTTACAAAATTGTAATAAGTTTCTTAGTCTAAGTTTGTTTGAATTATTGGGCATAGAATTATGTTTTGAATTTTTCCGTGTCGAAAATAATATAAGTTTGACGTTTGATGTTCTTTTCTTATTTATTTATTTTATTTAAGTAATTTTTAGTAGGGATGTTACATGCCCTTTCTATTAAGTTGGGCTAAACAATGTTTGGAGATGTTGAGGTTGATTTGTGTAACGGATACGTGTCACTTATATTTGAAATGCAATGGAATACTCTATAATTTTTGGGAGATATACGTGAAATGTGGGTGTTTTGCTTGAATCCCTAAATTGTGAAATCATTCATCTTCTTCTCTTTCGTTGTGGTGAGCGTGAGTCATGAATCTTAGGCATTCTTCTTCATCTTCAACTTCTAATGTTTAGGGAAAGCAGAACCCTAGTGTGTCGTGTTGTGGTGGATGTAGGTGTAGAAGTATAACTGTAACACCCACTTGCTATTATGGGAAGAAATATGTTGGTGGAGCTCCAAAGGTGCATGAAGAGCTCCATGGGTAGCGAAAATGGATGAAGGAATGGAGGCAAGTTGGAAGGCACTTGCAAGCAATGGAAGGTGAAAAAGGTGATAGGATTTCCTAATCTATGCTAGCCTAAGGAAGGTGGCTAGAGGTAGAGAGAGGAAATCTCT